>LSQX01163138.1_pt2 | contig 14093 bp, 12 predicted proteins | sample 654561 | NCBI WGS metagenome assembly LSQX01 (sample SAMN04489861, study PRJNA283612) | anaerobic digester metagenome | isolation source: 4 biogas reactors fed with cattle manure at either 37C or 55C with and... | place: Denmark: Kongens Lyngby | collected 2014
TATTCAGCGGTCTCTCACCCTTCCCTTGCGCTTTCTTTCCCGTTCCTCCTCAGCTTTACGCTCTTCCAGTTCGCAGGCCGCGCACAGAGCCCGGCTGATACCGCCCTTCCAGATCAAATAATCCGCATCCGTTTTTTTCCCGCAGCGGAGACAGGCATGCATATTTATCCATCCTTTCCGGCCGGCAGTATAATCCCAACAGTATAATCCCAGCAGTATAGCCTATATTTAGCCGACCTGATTTAACCGACCTGCTCCAGTATTGTGATCAGATACCGGAGATAATCCTTTTCCCCCTCCTGAAAAGCTTTTACTTTCAGGGTAACCCCTTTGCCGGATAACAAAGAAAGATAGCGGCGGTTTTTACTCACAACCTGCCAGAGCCGCTCGCTCTGGAATTTTTTTTCCTTTAAAAATTTGATAGTCGTTACGCTTTTTTGCTGCTCAATGGCCTCTACTTCCTTCTCACGGGCGAGCTGCCGCAAGCGCATAACCAGCAGCAGGTTTTCCACCGGCGGCTGAAGGTGCCCGTAGCGATCCTTCAACTCGGCAACCATATCCTGCAGGTCCTCTTTCTTTTCCAGCGCGGCAATACGGCGGTACAGCTCAATTTTTTGCTGCTGATTAACTACATAGGAGGAAGGCAGATAAGCGTTGATCTTTAAATCAATCCTGGGTTCAATCTTCTGCTGCACGGCAACCTTTTTACCTTTCATCGTTTCGATAGCCTGCTGCAGCAAGCGGCAGTAAAGCTCGTACCCAACCGCAATCAAGGAACCATGCTGTTCGGGGCCCAGGATATTACCCGCTCCCCTGATTTCCAGATCCCGCAGGGCTATTTTAAATCCCGACCCCAGCTCGGTAAACTCCTTGATCGCCTGCAGCCTTTTGACGGCATCCCCGCCCATTACCTTATCTTTCCTGTAAGTAAGGTAGCAGTAGGCAAGGCGGTTGGAACGCCCGACCCTTCCCCGCAGCTGGTAGAGCTGCGCCAGCCCAAAATAATCCGCATCATAAACGACCATGGTGTTTACATTGGGAATATCGAGACCGGCCTCCACAATGGTAGTGCTCACGAGAATATCATACTCTCCGAGCAAAAACTTGTGCATGACCTCCGCCAGCTTCTGTTCCGGCATCTGGCCGTGGGCTACCACAATCCTGGCTTCGGGTACCATCTCCTGCAATTTGGAAGCCCATCTCTCAATTGTCTGGACGCGATTGTAAATAAAATAGACCTGACCGCCGCGGTTGAGTTCCCGCTGGAGGGCTTCCTTGATGAGATTCTGAGAGTACTCCACCACGTAAGTTTGTACAGGATAACGGTTCTCGGGCGGTGTATCGATTACACTCAAATCCCTGGCTCCCGAGATAGCCATATGCATGGTCCGGGGGATCGGGGTAGCCGTCATGCTCAGCACATCGACTTCTTTACGCAGCATTTTAAGCTTCTCTTTGTGCCGGACACCAAAACGGTGTTCTTCATCGATAATTAAAAGACCCAAATCTTTAAAGCCGATATCCCTGGAAAGAAGCCTGTGCGTACCGATAACTATATCGGCAACCCCGGCTTTGAGTTCCCCAATAACCCTTTTTAGTTCCCTGGCGCTGCGGAAGCGGCTTAACAGCTCAACCTTCATGGGAAATCCCTTAAAGCGCTCCAGGAAATTTTCATAATGCTGCTGCGCAAGAATAGTGGTCGGAACCAGAAATGCCACCTGTTTGCCGTCAATTACAGCCTTGAAAGTCGCCCTTAAAGCTACCTCCGTCTTGCCGTAACCCACATCCCCGCAGAGCAGACGATCCATGGGCCGCTCTTTTTCCATATCCGCTTTTACTTCTTCAATAGCGCGCAGCTGATCCGGCGTTTCCTCAAAGGGGAAACGCTCCTCAAATTCCTTCTGCCATGGCTGATCAGGCAAAAAAGCATAGCCCTTCACAGCTTCCCTTGCCGCATAAAGAGAGAGAAGATCCCTTGCCAGTTCCTGGACGGAAGCATGGACACGGCTCTTAACGCGCGCCCATTCCTGCCCTCCGAGAGAAGATACTTTGGGAGGATGGGCCTCCCCTCCTACATATCTCTGCAGCACATCAATCTGTTCAACCGGGAGATAAAGTTTATCTTCCTTGGCGTATTTGATATAGAGGTAATCGCGCGTAACGTCGTCAACATCCATAGTGCGTATACCCATATATCTTCCAATCCCGTGCTGTTCATGGACAACGAGGTCACCCATCTTGAGCTCCTGAAAATCGCTTAAAGCATTTTTACTTTTGGGAGCAGCCCAGCGCTTCTTTTTTCGATAACCGGGCAGGATATCTTTATCCACAAGCACCGTCAGTTTTAATGAAGGCATGACAAATCCGTTTTCCAGTCTCCCGGGGATAATATTAATGCTCCTTAATGTTTTTCCCCTGTTCTCCGCCTTCTCTCCAGGAAACGGAAGAATATCGCTGCCCTCACTTAACGTCTCCACTTCACTCTTGCTTTTATTCAGCAATACCCGGAAATCCGCTGAACGCGAAACACTGAATTCCTGTTCACGAAAGAGCTTCTCCATTTCACCGGCTCTCTTTTCTCCATCACAGATCAGGAAAATCTCGTATCCTGAGGACCACCAGTTCTTTATTTCATCTTTCAGCAGATCCAAACGCCCCATAAACGAGGGCACGGAACGGGACTGTATATTTAAAGTGCCGGCAACGTTTACAAAAGGAAGGCGGCCCGAAAAAGGGGCTAAGGCGATAATCCTGAGGGGTTTCCGGTTGAATAATTCCTTAAGACTCCAGCATATATTCGCCTGACCGGGCAATATATCCCCCTGCAGAAGGAGCCCCGTCTGGAACTCCCGCAGTTCCTTTAAAAGAGATTCCGCCTGCGCGGCAACGTTCTCCGGTTCATCCCAGATGAGCAGCGCACCCTGCGGCAGGTAATCTGCCAGTGCGCCGGGCTCGGGGTAGAAAAAGGATACAAAATGCTCCATGCCCTCAAATGAACCGGAACTTTCCAGTTTTAAGAGGCAGTTCTCCACTCTGGTCCTCATCCTGTCGGCGGCTTCTTCATTTTTTTGCTTTTTAAGCCTGGAAACGCTTTTCTCCATCTCTTCCAGGATAGCTCTGGTCCCCCTCCGCCGGGATGTTTCATTCAGGATCACTTCCCGGGCGGCCAATACGGGGATAGCGGAGATGGAGTGCAAAGAACGCTGGGTTTCGGCATGATAATATTTGATTCCCTCAACTTCTTCGTCAAAAAAGGATACCCGCACCGGATGAGGAGTATGAAAAGGGAAAATATCGATAATATCCCCCCTGACGCTAAAATAACCCTCGCTTTCCGTCAGTTCGGTCCTTTCATAACCCATTTCCACTAATTTTTGCAACAAAGTTTTCCATTCAAACCTCTTCCCCGTTTTGAACTCCAGGATGTTTTCCTTCCACAGGTCCGCCGGAGTAAGTTTGCTCAGCAGAGCAGCAACGGGAGCGATAACCAGCACCCGCTTCCCCAGTGCCAGCCTTTCCAAAACCCGCAAACGCTGCTGGAGGATCTCCCTGCTCTGGGTTAAAACCTCTCCCGCATAGAAAAAATCCCTTCCCGGAAGAAGATATACCTCCCCTTCGGGGAGAAAGGCCTTGATCTCCTCGTATATTTTTTCCGCCCTGGCCATGTCTTCAGTCAACACAACGGAGGCTGCAGGATTGCCGGCAAAAAGAGCCGCCATAAGATAACTGCGCCCGGAACCTTCCAGGCCGGTTACCAACTGTGCGTGACTCTCATCCTGTGATTTCTGCAGGTTAATAAAAGAAAGATCATCCCGCCATTTATTGAGCAGATTATACGGCAATTGATTACCTCCTACCAAATAAAACAGAAATAGACTTTATACTTCTAACCGGGGGTAAAAGTAAAAGTCATTATTGTCTAAATTGTGTGAAAAATAGCCACGATCGTGAAAATAAAAAACAGCTCATGATCGTGAAAAGAAGATCATGCTCCAGCATAGAAAGATAAGCCTTGTCCGGGTTAACCCTTCTTGCTTGCCTGGTTTGCCTGGATTCACCCCGGTCACTTAAAGCTCTCCAAAACACCTTCTGCGAGGCTTTCTTCAAAACAGGCCGGACAGAGCGAATAGAGCAAAAGACCCTGCTCCTCGTTGTATTTTATTATATCTTCCTTTTCTTCCAGCGTCAACGTATTGATACCGAGCTTTTCCAGCGTAAGATCATCAATCTCCAGCGTCTCCTGTGGTTTGCCACAAATATCACAAATGTATGTTACCTTCATCGTGTCTTCCCTCTCAAGTTCTTTTACTGTTCTCAGCCGGGCATATATACACACCATCATATGCCGCCAATTATTATTCTGCCTTTCGGAGGGAAAATTATACAAAAAAGAAGGTTATTCACGCTCGTGGGGCAGAGCGTTATACCTGTTCATGGCCTGCTCAATTCCGCCGGTCAGAAATACCTCCGCCGCATCCGCTGCCGTTAACACAAGCTCATGCATCCGCTCCATTTCCCCGGAAGTAAGGGGGGTCAACAGAAAATCCGCCTCATCCGAAAAGTTTCCGGGTCCCCTCCCCACGCCCAGCCGCAGCCTGAAAAAATCTTCACTGCCGAGCTGGGCGATAATCGAGGCCATCCCTTTGTGTCCGCCACTCCCGCCTCCGGGACGGAGACGAAGCCTCCCCGGCGGAAGATCCATGTCGTCATAGATAACCAGCAGCTCTTCAATTCCCAGGGCAAAATGCTCCAGAAGAGCTTTAACTGCTAACCCGCTGCGGTTCATAAAGGTTAATGGTTTTGCTAATAATACATTCTCGCCTGCCAGAACAGTTTCAACAATAAAGGCATTACATTTAATATCCTTAAATTTTACCTTCCCCCGGAATGCCAGCTCATCAACAACCCAAAATCCGGCGTTATGCCGGGTATGTGCATATCTTATCCCGGGGTTTCCCAGGCCTACAAGCAAAAACAAGCCTACCACCTCATTAACCGCAATCTGACAGAGGAGTTATTATTCCTGTTCTTCCTCCGGTTTCCCTGCAACTGTTTCCCCTTCTTCCGCCTCTTCCTCTTCCGGAGCTATCTCCTCCTCATGCGGAGCCAGAACGGAAGCCAGGTTTTCCAGAGGATCTTCAAGGATTTCAATCTCCTGCGGCAACTTAAGATCGGCTACGGTAAGGACATCGCCGATACCAAGATCTTCTATGGTAACATCGATGAACTGCGGAATGTCTCCCGGCATACATCTAATCCCAACTTCTCTCTTTTGAACCTGGAATACCCCTCCTTCTTTTACACCTGCAGCTTCACCAATATAGTTTAAAGGTACCTGCACATCAAGTTTATCCGTCATGGAAATACGAATTAAATCTGCGTGAAGAATAAAATCTTTTTGCAGGGGATCCCGCTGCACCTCTTTTACCATTACCGTCTCCTTCGTCCCGCCATTTTCCCCGCCTATAACAAGATCAAGGAGAACATTGGAACCCGCTGCCGTACTCAATGACTTCTTCAGCGATTTGCTGTCCAGGCTGATCATTAACGATTCGGTTCCCCGGCCGTACACTACCGCCGGCACCGTCCCCGCGGTCCTCATTTGATTCCTGCTGCCTTTACTGCCACTCTTTCTGGGTAAAGCTTCAATTTTAAAACGCTCCATAGTTTACCTGGCATAAATTGCCAGGGGCACCTCCTTTTACGCTGCTTAATCAAATAAAGCGCTTACCGATAGTTCTTTGTGAATACTGGAAATAGCATCGCCGATAAACGAAGCAACAGATAAAATAGTAATTTTTTCCGTGATATTGCTATTGCTATTGCCATTGCTGTTGTTATTGCTGTTGCTGTTGTTATTGTTATTGCTGCTGCTGTTGCTGTTGAGAGGGATCGTATTTGTCACAACCAGTTCGCGAATAGGAGAACTCATAATTCGCGTCATCGCCGGACCGGATAAAACGGGATGGGTACAACAGGCATATACCGACAACGCCCCCATCTGCATCAGTTTTTCGGCTCCCAGCGTAATCGTCCCGGCAGTATCAACAATGTCGTCGATCATAATGGCTTCTTTCCCCTTTACATCCCCAATAATGTTCATTACCTCTGCCACGTTTGGCTGGGGGCGTCTTTTATCGATAATTGCCAGGGGCAAACCCAAACGCTCGCCGAGTCCTCTGGCACGTGTTACGCCTCCCAGATCCGGAGATACAACCACTCCTTTTTTGATATTTTTCTGCCTGAAATAGTGTGCCAATATGGGCATCGCCATCAGGTGATCCACGGGAATGTTAAAGTAACCCTGAATCTGCCCCGCGTGGAGATCCATACAAATAACACGCTGTGCACCCGCTGTTGTAAGCAGATCCGCAACCAGTTTGGCCGTAATGGGCTCCCGGGCACGCCTTTTTCGATCCTGCCGGGCATAACCATAATAAGGTATTACAGCATTAATCCTTGCGGCGGACGCCCGCTTCAGAGCGTCGATAAAGATGAGCAGCTCCATCAGGTTATCGTTTACCGGATTGCAAAGAGATTGAATAACAAATACATCAGCCCCTCTGACACTTTCTCTGATATTAATAAATAATTCGCCGTCGCTAAAACGCTGAACTTCCCCCATGCCCAGCGGGATACCGATATAATTCGCCACCTCTTTTGCCAGTGACCGGTTCGCCGTTCCTGTAAAGACTTTCAGTTCTCGATCCGCTCTCAAGCTTAATTCCTCCAAGTCTAATTCCCATATTTTCTCCAAATTGGCTCCGGTTGGTTACATTTCTTTGCAGGTATCAGTTTCTCCTGCCATTATTTTTTTTCTTCTGCAAAAACCTTTTACCAAGCCCCTTCCTTATCTCCTGCCCGGGGCGGGAAATCATCAACGAACCGGGAGGTACATCGCGGGTAACGGTAGAGCCGGCGGCAATAAATGATTCCTTGCCGATACTTAACGGAGCCAGCAGGTTACTGTTGCAACCGATAAAAGCACCTTCCTCAATAATTGTTTTGTGCTTCCGCCGACCGTCGTAATTGACAACAATACTGCCGGCGCCCATATTTACACCGGGCCCAATCTCGGCATCACCGACGTAACTGAGATGGGGTACTTTGCTGCCCTGCCCAATGGAGCTGTTCTTAATTTCAACAAAATCACCTATTTTAACGGAAGCACCTATTTTACTCCCCGGACGGATATGGGCATAAGGTCCAATATTTACTCCGTTTTCAATAACGCTTTCCAGAACCAATGAATGCCGGCAGTGTACACCGTCCCCCACACATGTATCGACCAGATGCGCTCCCGGACCCAGCCGGCAGTTCTTTCCTACTGTTGTTTTTCCCTCCAGAACAGTCTGAGGGTAGATAATTGTATCGGCTCCTACCTTCACGCCTGCATCAATATAGGCAGAAGTGGGATCGATCATCGTCACACCATCAAGCATAAGCCGTTCATTGATCTTTTCGCGCATCAGGGCAGCAGCCTGAGAGAGCTGGAGGCGATCGTTGATCCCCAGCGCCAGACGCGCATCTTCAACCAGGTGAGCTTTCACCCCCAAGCTCGCTTCAACCAGCATGTGAACAAGGTCCGTTAGATAATATTCCCCTTTTTCCTCGTTTTTGGGCAACAGGGGAAGAAACCTCTTTAAAGCCTGAATATTAAAACAGTATGTTCCCGTATTAATTTCCCCTAATACCCTTTCTTCCGGGGTCAGATGCAGTTCTTCCACTATTTTTAGAACATCGCCGCTTTCACCCCTGACAACGCGCCCGTATCCGGAAGGATCCTTCATCAGGGAGGTAAGGACGGTAGCCGCCGCCCCGCTTTGACGGTGCAGAGAAATTAACTCCCGCAGCACTTCCTTCTCCAGCAGGGGGGTATCGCCACAGAGAACCAGGGCCAAACCCGCTTCAGGCAGGTAAGGCAGTGACTGCTGGAGAGCATGCCCGGTCCCCAGGCGCTCCTGCTGTTCCAGGTAAAAAAGCTCTTCTCCGAAATATTCCCTGACCTGTTCAGAGCCGTAACCTGTAATGATAACCTGCCTGCCTGTTACAGCTCCGGCAGACGCCAAAACATGCCAGAGCATGGGCTTCCCGCACAACCGGTGCAAAACCTTGGGCAGGGAGGACTTCATCCGGGTACCTTCTCCGGCAGCCAGGATAACAGCAATAAGCTCTTCCATTTATCTATACATTCCTTTCTCCGGGAACAAGGATTACGCAGATTTTTTTCAGGTTTCTTTAAAACTGATTATAACCCTTCATTGTTGGAATCTGCGAGATATTTGCGCATTAGCTTTAAATCTTCCGGTTTATCCATGTCAAAACCCAGCTCAGGATAATCGCTGATGATCGCCTTTGCCTTTAAATTAAACAGTTCGGAAAAACGCTTTTCAAGTTGGGCGATACTAAGCTTCCCGGCCAAACCGCTCATCAAAAATCCCGCGCCAAACATAGAGACCATCTTCAGGGGTTTTTTCCTGGAATCAATGAATTGTTTCAGGAATGGGAGGTTAGGCTCGATTGTTGTCGAGTTAACTAAGAAAATATTGCCTCCCGTAAAACTTCCCTCCTGCAGTTTGACAAAAGTCCGCTTCACACCGGGGAACGAGCTTTCACATACTTCCTTTCTCACAATAGGATAATAAAAATCCAGATCAAAGGGATAACTCTTTTGCAAAAAATCCCCTGTCCCTTCGGGAGTAATCAGGGGTATATCCGCCGTTGCGATCAGCAAAGGCTTTTTTGTTTTTAAATAGCGGATCGCCGCCGCCAGGTTTTCCAGAATCGAGCTCTCTTCGGGAACGAGCTCCAGAGCATAATCGTCCTTTAAGCATTCAAACTGCTCCACCGGCCCCACCAGAACAATCCTTTCGATCTTCCCTACACGCCTGAAGGCCCCGAGAACGTAACGAACCATTTCCAGATCACCAATTTTAATTAAGGCCTTGTTGGAGATCCCTTCAAGTTTCTCAAGTTCACTATTTGTCCCCCCGGCAAGGATAACACAATCGATCATCAACTATCACTACCCTCCGCCTTTTTCTTCTATCTCTATTATATCCCCTTTTCGGGCTATTGTCTCTGTTGTAATAGTCCAACATCCTTCGCGGGGGAGTTCCTTTTCCAGCTTATCTAAAAGCTGATCATCCCTGAAAAGGATAAAAAGCGTCGGGCCGCTTCCTGAGACCATTGCTGCCAGGCCTTCCTGCAACAACTTTTCTTTTAAAGATGCGGTGCCTTTATGCAGGTAAAAAACCGGGGTCTCCAGATGGTTTTGGATCAGTGAAGTCAATTCGTTAAAAAAATCCTTCCCCAGGCGCGCACCTGCACCGTCAACGGTTTCCCCCAGCAGGCGGATGAATTGTTCGATTTCCGTCATGGGAGATATTTTCTCCAGATCCAGGGCGCTGTAAACCTCAGCGGCCGAAAGCTTCGCTCCTTGCACAGCCGCCAGCAGAACCTTTGTCCGTGGAAAAGGCGGAAGGGGCTGAATAATTTCCCCGCGCCCGACGGCCAGCGCCGTCCCTCCGGAGATAAAGAAAGGAACGTCCGAACCCAGCAGGGAGCCCAGCGCCCTGAGATCATCATCATGCAGAAAAAGGCCCCATAGCCGGTTCAATCCCTTTAATACCGCTGCGGCATTGCTGCTGCCTCCGCCCAGCCCCGCAGCAACCGGAATCCTTTTTTCCAAGTGGATCCTAACCCCTCTGCCGGCGGCATAAGCAGACTGCATGAGCTGTGCTGCCCTGAAAGCAAGATTCCCTTTGCCGGACGGCAGGGAAGGATCATCACAGATAAGCTCCAGCTTACCGCCGGGGATATCCTCCAGGTACAGGGTATCGTGCAGTTCAAGCTCCTGCAAAATCGTCCTTAGCTGATGATAACCATCCTGGCGGCGGTATAATACCTCCAATAGGAGGTTAATCTTAGCATGGGACTTTAACTTCAACCGCACCTGATCCCTCCTAATACCAGCCTAATACCGGGACACGCGGGACACTCTGGCAGGTCCCCTGTCCCTTCCTATAGGGACATAACTGCGCCGCCGCTTTACAAATAGCAGACCAGCCGCGGATTATCCGTGATCCCGGGAATACGCCCTCTCTTCGCCAAGGGCTTGCCGTCTATTTCCTTTAAATCCATCGTCATATCAATGGGGCGGGCGGCGGAGATGTAGCTGCCGACTCCGAAAGCATCCGCTCCGGCCTCAGCCAGCGAAGGTATCCTTTCAGCCGTAACGCCTCCTGATACTAATATCTGCACATGTGAAAAACCTTGTTGGTCTAAACGGGCGCGGACTTCGCGAACAAGCCCCGGGGTTACGCCTCCTCTTTCCCTGGGAGTATCAAGCCTTACACCGGAAAGTCTCTCCTTTAAGGCTTCGGCAACGCGCAGCGTTTCCTCCGCTTCATCTTTAAAGGTATCGACAAGAATAATGCGCGGAGAATCAGGGGGCATCGTTTTATCATAAAGAAGAGCTGTCTTTACAGTGTCGCCGATAATCATCACCGCTGCATGAGGCACTGTACCCGCCGGCTCCTTCCCCAGCAGCTTGGCTCCCAAAATACAGCTGCAATTATCCGCACCTCCGATGACAGAAGCCCTTTCCATAACAGGTGCTACAGCGGGATGAACATGCCGGGCCCCAAAACTTAACACGGGGCTGCCGCCGGAGGCTTCCTTGCAAGCACGGGCAGCAGTAGCCCAGCCGCTGGCACTTGCCAGCATTCCCAGAAGCGCAGTTTCATACATGGCAAATTCATCATAAGGGCCTTTAATACGCATGACAACTTCCCTTTGCTGCATCTCTTCCCCTTCAGGAACTGCCCAAAGGGATACGTTTTTATGCTTTAAAAGATTAAAAGCTTCCTCTACACCCGCCAGCACCCCTTCCCTGCTGCAAAAAATCTCGGCTACAACAGCGGTATTTTCTTTTCCAACCTCAGCAAGCAGTTCTCTGGTACGGACGAAATAAAGGTCGGCTGTACCGCCATTAATTATTTCTTCATGAGTTGCGCTGTGAAATATTCGTTCTTGAGTATTTATTTTGAAATTCTGAACATCCTCTACACTCTTCAACTCTTTCAAAAAGATACCCTCCCTTGAGCGATCTTTAAATAGCCTGTCCATAGATTATAAATCCTTTTATATTTCTTAAAAATATTCTTCATCTTCCCCGAAAATCCTCTAAAAAAATATATAGAAAAGGGTATACCGTTTCCGGTATACCCTGCCACCCTACTGTCCAGGAGAGACGGTTTTTTCAGCTCTTTCAATTGCCTTTTTTACGAGACTGCCGCAGTTTCTGGAAGAAACCTCACCAAAGCCTTCCCTGCGGGCAATTTCACCAACCCCGAGTTCGTCCGCCAGCTCATATTTCAAAGCATCAGACATAACACCCGGCCGTCTTCTTCTCGGCATTGAACCCTCAACCCCTTTAAATTTTTTTCGGATGGCGGTATTATTTTTTACTGTAAATGATAAAATATAACTGAAAAAATTAACCTTTTCCCATTTGGCTTTTCCAGGAGGATTATGGCAGGCAACTAAACAGATCTCTTTGGTAAGGTTTACAGCTTAAACCGTTTTGTCATCGTTTGCAGCTCTTCCGCCAGGTCATTCAGCTCAGTCACGTAGCTGCCGACCTTCTCCAGCACGGCGGTTTGTTCTTCTGTTGACGCCGCTATCTCCTGGGCGGCAGCCGACTGGTCATGTGCCTTTCCGGCTATATCATCAATATACTCGCTTAACTCGGATACCGATTGCAGGATATCATCAAGCCCCTGCTCCACGGACCGCGCTTTTTGATCGCCTCTGGTTACGATTTCACTCACGCTTTCCATTTTTTCTACCGCTTCCCCGATACGCTCCTGAATACCCGAAACCAGCTTAGCAATTTCACCTGCCTCGTTCTCGCTTTGCTCGGCCAGTTTACGTACTTCATCCGCAACCACGGCAAAACTCCTTCCGTGTTCACCGGCGCGGGCGGCTTCAATGGCGGCGTTGAGAGCCAACAAATTGGTCTGACCTGTTATCCCCATTATTGCCTTGATAATCATGTAAATCTTATCGGAAAACTTATCCAGCTCCATGATGGAATTATGTACGTCTTTTACCGCCAGATCGATCTCTTCCATACCCTGGACAGCATCCCTTACCGAGGAAAAGCCTTCACGGGCTACATTTTCACAATCCTTACCCTTTATTGCTCCTTGCTCAGAGGCATGGGCAATTTCCTGGGCTTTATAAGCGATGCTTTCGCTGGTCGTCTGGGCAATCTCTTCCATGGCCATATTGCTCTGCTGCGCCCCGGAAGAGAGTTCCAACGCCGACTCCGCAATTTTTTGTGCGGTAGTACGCAGCGTCTCTACCATTTCTCTTAGGCCGACGAGCATGGCATTAAAACTGGAACCGATCTTCCCGATCTCATCCCCCCGGGTAACATCAACCTCCTGGTTCAGGTTTCCCCCTTCGACCTCCCGCATAACATTAATCATCTGCAAAAGAGGTTTTGTAAGCCCCCGGCTAAACCCAAAAGCAACCCCCAGGGCAATTATTAAACTCAACCCGCCGATGAACAGAAAGCGATTGCGGTTGGCATCTTTAATAGCCGTAAAGGGTGCTTCCGAGACCCCAATATACAGCATACCTATAACCTCATCCTGATTGTCAGTCAAAGGACAGTAGGCTGTGATATAGCTCTCACCATGCTCATAAGCGGCCCCTGAAAAAGACAGGCCTTCACCCAGAACCCGGTCGGCGATATTCTCCGGTGCCCTTCTGCCTACCGCCCTTTTCAACGGTGTCTCTGTTTCACCTGCATTTTTACCGGCCTCGCCTTGCCCATTGGCCTCTTCAGCATCAGCAGCTTCCGCAGTCCCCGTTGTTTTTGTAATTTCTCCCTCTTCGCTTAAAACGCTGGCGGCAATCCCCAGATCATCTAAAAAAATAGCGGCATCCGCATTATAAGTTTGTGCGAGATAATCCACAAAAGCATCATTGTTGTTCAAAATTTCGCCGCCGAACAGCGAACCTATAATGCGGTTTGAAGCGTCTTTAACCGGGACGGCGGCAACTAAAGCCAAAGCCCTCGCTTCCCCGGCCGTTTCATCCGCCGCCGCGGCTTCGGTATCAACTCGCAGAGTTGCCTTTTCTAACAGCCCTTCTTCTCTTAAAAATTTTTTATCCAGAACTGCCATGCCGGATACAACCTGCCCGTTTAAAGCCCTTTCCGCTATTGGGAGAGCTACAGTTGTCCCCATCCCGGTCTGGGTGCTGTTTACTCTGATCATCGCCCGCTTATTGAAATCCATATAAGTCAAAAAGTCCAGGTCAAAGGAAATATTGTCCAGGTAGAGAGACGTCATGGCAAGCTCAAAATGATCATTGCTGATCTCGGTGACGAAGACATACTTGCTTGCTGCGACATTCACCTGGGTCTCCCGCTCCTTTAACCGGCGCAGTAATATATCTTTGGCAGCCTGTATATCCTTCTCGATCGTTATGCGAGCCTGGCCGCTAATATTTTCATCAATTGAAGACAAGGCCAGGTATCCCGCTGCTAACAAGGGCAAGAGGGCAAAAAGAACCAAAATAACGAGAAGTTTAGCTCGAAGAGTTACGGCCACTCGTTTTTGCTTTAACATAAATACAGCCCCTTTCCATAAAGCATACCCGGAGGGAAACTTCCCCGTATTCCAGATCACTATATAATACTTACCCGATTATCTTCTGGTAAATTGTGTTAAAACTTTTTTTTAGCTGGTATTTTTCAGGATTGCTGATGTATTCCGCAGAGCCGATAACCAGGTACCCCCCCGCTTTTAAAGCACCGCTAAAACACTGCAGGAAATAATCCTGTGTCTCCGGTTTAAAGTAAATAAAAACATTGCGGCAGAGGATCAGGTGGCAACCGTAAAGCGGCCTGTCACGCAGCAGATTATGGTGATTAAAAGTTATGGAATTCCGTATTTCCGGTTTGATGCGGAAATCTTCATCCTCCTGAAAAAAATAGCGTTGTATCAGGTCTCGGGGCATTTTATCGAGATACTTGCCCCGATAAGTGCCCCTTTTCGCTTCCTGAAGCGCTTTTT
>LSQX01028538.1_pt1 | contig 14092 bp, 15 predicted proteins | sample 654561 | NCBI WGS metagenome assembly LSQX01 (sample SAMN04489861, study PRJNA283612) | anaerobic digester metagenome | isolation source: 4 biogas reactors fed with cattle manure at either 37C or 55C with and... | place: Denmark: Kongens Lyngby | collected 2014
CTCAGGGCCTGGCGCATCAGCTGTTTGGCGGCGCGCAGGGTGGCCGGCGCGCTCCAGTCGCCGGCCGCCATGGCCAGCAGCGCGGCACCGGACAGCCCGATGGCGCCCGGCAGCGGATCATCCAGGGGTCGCAGCCCCTCGCCGGCGTACCAGGCATAGTCCCGGTCCCGATCCAGCGGCTGGCCGTGGGCGTCCTCGGTGAGGCTGAAACCATAGCCCAGAAGCTCCAGCAATTGCCACTCGAACCGCCGAAGTATGGGCTCCACCGGGTCACCGGCGGCAAGCTGTTCAAGGCTCTGCTGATAGGCGGCAAACAGGATCGGCTGGGGTTCACCGCCAACCAGCAGGCGCACCAGCAGTTCGTTGAGGTAGAGTCCGCTGAACAGGGTCTCGCCCTGCAGCAGGCTGAAACGGCCGGCAATTTCGGCCTGGGTCAGGGTTTTCAGCTCCGAGCGTCCGCCCAGCCCCACCAGCAGGGGCATGAAGGGCTGCGGCGAGACCTTGCGCCGCTGACCACGTGCGCCACGCCAGACCACCCGTTGCAGTCCATGATGCAGGGTCAGCAGGTCGACCAGGGCACTGCTGTCCCGGTAGGGGCGGCTGTGCAGCACATAGGCCGGACTCAGCGACGGGGTCATGCTCAGTCGAAACGGTAGCCCAGCGAGTTCAGTGCCCGCTCGTCATCGGACCAGCCACGCTTGACCTTGACCCAGAGGTTCAGCATCACCTTGCTGCCGAACAGCTTCTGCATGTCCAGCCGGGCCTCCTGGCCGATCTTCTTCATGCGCGCACCGCCATCACCGATGATGATCTTCTTCTGGCCCTCGCGCTCGACCAGGATCAGCGCATGGATGTGCAGCACCTTGCCGACCTTCTCGAACTGCTCGATCTCCACCGCCACCTGATAGGGCACTTCGGCGCCCAGCTGGCGCATGACCTTCTCGCGCACCAGTTCCGCGGCAAGGAAACGCGAGCTGCGGTCAGTCAGCTGATCCTCGGGATAGTAATGCTCGCTCTCCGGCAGGCGCTCTGCCACCAGCTGTTCCAGACGTTCGATGTTGCCACCATGCAGCGCCGACACCGGCACTATCTCGGCATTCGGCAGCTGGCCGGCCAGCCATTCCAGATGGGGCAGCAGCTCTGTCTTGTCCTCCAGCCGGTCAACCTTGTTGACCACCAGCAGCACCGGACACTCCAGATGCCGGACCTTGTTCCAGACCATCTCGTCCTCATCGGTCCAGCGCGTGCGGTCGACCACGAAGAGCACCACGTCGACATCGCGCAGCACCTGGGAGGCACTGCGGTTCATGAAGCGGTTGAGGGCCTTCTCGGCGTCCTTGTGCAGGCCGGGGGTATCCACGTAGATGGCCTGGACATTGTCCTCGGTCTTGATTCCCAGCAGGGTGTGCCGGGTGGTCTGGGGCTTGCGCGAGGTGATCGCCAGCTTCTGCCCCAGGATATGGTTGAGCAGCGTCGACTTGCCCACATTGGGCCGCCCGACGATTGCCACATAGCCGCAACGCGGCGCCTTATCGCTCATTCACTTTTCTCCACGCCCATGGCGATGAGGGCCTGTCTGGCGGCTTCCTGCTCGGCCAGACGGCGACTGCTGCCGACCCCAGAGGTCTTGCCGGTCATGAGTTCGACCCGGCATTCCACGCGAAACGTCCGGCAATGGGCCTCACCGCTGATATCCACCACCTCGTAGTGGGGCAGATCGCTGTGCTGACTCTGCAGGTACTCCTGCAGGCGGGTCTTGGGATCCTTGTTGTTGTCGACCAGGGTCAGGCTCTCCATGTGCCCGGCCAGCCACAGCAGGATGCGCTCGCGGGCCGCCTGCATGCCGCCGTCCAGGTAGATGGCGCCAATGATGGCTTCGGTGGTATCGGCGAGGATGGATTCACGGCGGAAACCGCCGCTCTTGAGTTCGCCAGAGCCCAGGCGCAGGTATTCGCCCAGATCGAATCCCTTGGCCAGCTCGGCCAGGGTGACGCCCTTGACCAGCCGCGCCCGCAGGCGTGACAGCTGGCCTTCCCGGGCCTGCGGGAAGCGCTCGAAAAGCGCTTCGGCCGCTACAAAATTCAGAATCGAGTCGCCGAGAAATTCCAGCCGCTCGTTGTTGCGCCCACCCAGGCTGCGATGGGTAAGCGCCAGTACCAGCAGATCCTGATTCCTGAAACTGTATCCTATCTTTCTTTCCAGTCGGTCTAGCTTGTTGCTCACTTTAGAGGTCTGACAATATGGGTTTCATCAAAATGGACCAGCAGGTCCACGGTGTTAAGCAGCGGTGAGCGCACCTCGTACTTGATCACCACAGTATAGGTGTTGGTACCGCTGGCAGTGACGGTAATGGCTTCATCGGCCTTGATATCGCGGATACTGTTGATCTGCATGCCCTTGGTGATATGCGCCTGCATGTCGCGCAGCGAGCCGATCTTCAGGCTCGGGTCCTCGTTGACCGAGGTGACTATCTTGCGCAGCGCAAAATGGTCCAGGTAGATGGGCGTCAGCTTCATGGCGACGACAGCGCCGAACACCACCAGTGCAATGACCGCCAGCCAGCCAAAAAAAGACATGCCTTTCTGAGAATGCCGCATGGTAACCCTCGTACGTCCGTTGTTGATATCGTTGCTGCCACTGTCCCTGGCTGAGTTCACCGCATCAGTCGATCAGCCCTACTCTGGAAAAACTAGGCAGATTCTTCAGTTTAGGTTCCGGCCAGTGCATCCACACGGCAAAGGCCTTGCCGACAATATAGTTGTCCGGAACCATTCCCCACAACTCCGTCGGCATATCCGGTGAGGACCAGTAGCGACTGTCGTTGGAGTTGTCGCGGTTGTCGCCAACCATGAAGTAGTGCCCTTCGGGTACCACCCATTCCCGCGCCGGCGGTGTCTGCGAGACCTTCTTGTAACGGGCCTCGTGGACGGCATCGCCCAGCTGTTCCTGATAGATGTCAACCCGGGCCAGGGCCTGCAGCGGATGGCCAGCGGGCACTTCGTCGTCGGCCACGGTGCGCAGCAGCTCGCGCTCGACCGGTTCACCGTTGACGAACAGCTGCTTGTCGGCGTAACCGATGCGGTCACCGGGCAGGCCGACCACCCGTTTGATGTAGTTGATGCGCGGGTCGTTGGGATAGCGGAAGACCATGACATCGCCGCGCTGCGGCTCGCCTACCGGAATGATCCGGGTGTCCAGCACCGGCAGGCGGATGCCGTAGGAAAACTTGTTGACCAGGATGAAGTCGCCAACCTCCAGGGTCGGCTTCATCGAGCCGGAGGGAATCTGGAAGGGTTCCACCAGGAAGGAGCGCAGGATCAGCACCACCGCCAGCACCGGGAAGAAGGACTTGCCGTATTCGACCAGCAGCGGCTCCTTGTTCAGGCGCTGCAGGGTGCCCGGATCCACCACCGGTGCGCTGGATTCGTAGGCGTTGACGGCACGACGGCGCGCCGGCGCCAGCCACAGGAGATCGAGCAAAGCAAGAAGGCCGGTGACAGCCACGGCGATCACCAGCAACAGCGGAAAATTGATATGCATAGTCAGACTTGCAACGCCCCCGGGACCCTAGTTGTCTACTTTCAGCACGGCAAGGAAGGCTTCCTGCGGAATCTCCACGTTGCCCACCTGTTTCATCCGCTTCTTGCCGGCCTTCTGCTTCTCCAACAGCTTCTTCTTGCGGCTGGCGTCACCGCCATAACACTTGGCCAGTACGTTCTTGCGCAGCGCCTTGACCGTGGAGCGCGCCACGATCTGACCACCCATGGCTGCCTGGATGGCAACATCGAACATCTGCCGCGGGATCAGATCCTTCATCTTCTCGACCAGCTGGCGCCCCTTGTAGGCGGCGTTGTCGCGGTGCACGATCAGCGCCAGGGCGTCGACCTTCTCGTTGTTGATCAGGACATCCAGCCGCACCAGCTTGGCCGCCTGGAAGCGGTCGAAGGCGTAATCCAGGGAAGCATAGCCGCGGCTGACCGACTTCAGTCGGTCGAAGAAGTCGAGTACCACCTCGTTCATCGGCAGATCGTAGCTGACCTGCACCTGGGTTCCGAGGAAGACCATGTCGCGCTGTACGCCACGCTTCTCGACACACAGGGTTATGACGCTGCCAAGATGGTCCTGGGGCACAAGAATATTGGCGCGCACGATCGGCTCGCGCATCTCCTCGATCACCGCCGGGTCGGGCAGGCGCGAGGGGTTGTCGACATAGATGATGTCGCCGTTCTTCTTCACCACCTCATAGACCACGGTGGGGGCGGTGGTGATCAGGTCCAGGTCGTACTCGCGCTCCAGGCGCTCCTGGATGATTTCCATGTGCAGCATGCCGAGGAAGCCGATACGGAAACCGAAGCCCAGCGCATCGGAGCTTTCCGGCTCATACTGCAGCGCGGCGTCGTTGAGGGTGAGTTTCTCCAGCGCGTCGCGGAAATCCTCGAAATCGTCGGAGCTGACCGGGAACAGACCGGCGAACACCTGGGGCTGCACCTTCTGGAAGCCGGGCAGCATTTCCACGTCGGGTGTGCTGGACAGGGTCAGGGTGTCACCCACCGGGGCGCCGTGAATGTCCTTGATGCCGGCGATGATGAAGCCCACCTCACCGGCCTTGAGGTCCACGGTTTCGGTGTGCTTGGGGTTGAATACGCCGACGCTGTCGACCTGGTGGACCTTGCCGGTGGACTTCACCAGCACCTTGTCACCCTTCTTGATCCGGCCCTGTTTGACACGGACCAGGGACACCACGCCCAGGTAGTTGTCGAACCAGGAATCGATGATCAGCGCCTGCAAGGGAGCCTCGATCTCCCCCTCGGGCGGCGGAATCACCTCGATCAGCCGCTCCAGCACGTCCTCCACACCAATGCCGCTCTTGGCACTGCAGACCACGGCGTCGGTGGCGTCGATGCCGATCACGCTCTCGATCTCTTCCTTGACCCGCTCCGGTTCGGCCTGGGGCAGGTCGATCTTGTTCAGCACCGGCATCACTTCCAGGCCCTGCTCGATCGCCGTGTAGCAGTTGGCCACCGACTGCGCCTCCACGCCCTGGGCAGCATCCACCACCAGCAGCGCGCCTTCGCAGGCCGCCAGCGAGCGACTGACCTCGTAGTGGAAGTCGACGTGACCGGGGGTGTCGATGAAGTTCAGCTGGTAGGTCTTGCCGTCCCGCGCCTTGTAGTAGAGGGTGACGCTGTGAGCCTTGATGGTGATGCCGCGCTCACGTTCCAGGTCCATGGAATCCAGTACCTGGGCCTCCATCTCACGTTCGCTCAAGCCACCGCAGATCTGGATGAAGCGGTCGGCCAGGGTCGATTTGCCATGGTCGATGTGGGCAATGATAGAGAAGTTGCGGATCAGGCTGAGGTCGCTCACTGCAGGGTTCTTCCAGAGATGGTTTGCCAGACATGGCGGTGACCGGGGAGTGCCCCCGAAAACAGCCCGCAAGTGTACCCGATTCCGCTACGGCACGCCATCTGTCCCGGTGTGCGCCCGGGCCCGGAGGCCCGGGCACACACCGGCAGAAGCAGGTTTATTCGGACAGACGGAAGGTGATGTAGCTGGCGCGTCCCTGACGGATGACGCGCATGGAGATGGAGCGGTTGACCGGCAGCTCCCGGGCAACCTTCTCGAAGTCCGCGGCGGACTGGATCGGGCGGTTGTTCAGGTTGGTGATCACATCGCCGGGACGCAGGCCGATCATGGCACCCGGACCGGCGCGCACCTCACGCACCGCCACACCGTGATTGAGATCCAGCGCCTTCTTCTGTTCGGGAGTCAGCTCGACCACCGCCAGACCCAGCCGGTTATCCGTGGCCGAAGGCGCATTGGGGGCTGCAGAGCCCGCCGCAGCCAGGGCATCGTCGTCGGGCAGCGCGCCGATTTCCACGGTCAGCTGCTCACGCTTGCCACCGCGCATGACCTGCATGGTGGCCCGGGTACCGGGACGCAGACGACCCACCGCGTGCGGCAGATCCGAGGACATGACGATGTCCTGATCATTGAGCTTGAGAATCACGTCACCCACCTGCAGGCCACCCTTGTCACCGGGACCGTCAGGCATGATCTGCGCCACCAGGGCGCCGGCGGGACGGGGCAGACCGAAGGACTCGGCCAGATCCTTGTTGACTTCCTGAATCACTACACCCAGCCAGCCGCGGCGCACCGCACCATCACTCTTGAGCTGTTCGACCACATCCATGGCCACATCCACCGGAATGGCAAAGGACAGCCCCATGAAACCACCCGAGCGGGTAAATATCTGCGAGTTGATGCCGACGACCTCACCCTTGAGGTTGAACAGCGGACCGCCGGAGTTGCCGGGGTTGATCGCCACATCGGTCTGGATGAAGGGCACGTAGCTCTCGTTGGGCAGGCTGCGGCCCTTGGCACTGACGNNTCCCGGCGGTAACCGAGTACTCGAAGCCGAAGGGCGAGCCAATGGCCAGCACCCACTCGCCGGTCTTCAGGTCGGCGGACTTGCCCATGCGTACCACCGGCAGGTCGGCGCCGGCATCGATCTTGAGCAGGGCCAGGTCCGAGCGCGGATCAGCACCCACCAGACTGGCTTCCAGTTCGCGGCGGTCGGACAGACGCACGAAAATCTCGTCCGCTCCACTCACCACATGGTTGTTGGTCAGGACGTAACCGTCCTTGGAAATGATGAATCCCGAGCCCAGGGACTGGGCCTGACGCTGGGGAGCAGAGCGCGAGCCATCGGGAATGCTGCGTTCGAAGAACTCCCGGAAGATCGGGGGCAAGCCTTCGAGTTCGGGGATCATGGGGCCCATCCCGGCGCCGCGGGCGGGCACATTCTGTCGGGTGCTGATATTCACTACCGCCGGAGACGCCTCTTCCACCAGATCGGTGAAGTCGGGCAACTGCGCCGTTGCTGCGGATTGCCAAACCAGCAACCACAGACCCACCACCATCAGCAACCATTGCCGTACTGCTGTCATATGGGTATCACTCCTTTACGCGTATCTCGCTGACAACGCCCGGCGCGTCGACCGCCCTGCCCAGCAGCCTCGGCACGAATGCCGGGTCACCCTGCGTGCGACGCGCGAGCCAGCCGGTAACGGCAAACCCGGCACCCAGGCCGGAGACTGCCGCGAAAACAATCCAGGGCTCAGCCGCACCACTGCTCTGCGCCAGCAGAGCCCCGGCAAAAAGCCCCAGCAGGGGAACAAGATAAACCAGTACCGAACCCCGCACCACGGCGTTTTCCTCGATACCGATCACCACTTCGTCCCCTGCCCTGTAATGACTGACGGGGGCCTCGTCGACCACCCGGATAGCCCCCTGCCGCGCGCCCAGTCCCAGCCGTTGCAGTACCGACTGGCCGCAGCCGTTACGCGCCTGACAGCTGTCGCAGGCACTGCGGCGCACCGTCTCTATCCAGAGGCAATTGCCCTCCACCGAGAGCACGCGGCCGCGCTCCTCGATCACCGCCGGGCTCCCACCACCGCTTCGCTCAGTGAGTCGGCTATGCGCTCTGCGGCACGCGGCGGAATCTCGCCGACCACCGTGGCCAGATAGAAGTCGCTGTCAGCCATGAGCCGGCGACTGACCGCAACAGTGGGCCCGAGTCGTGCACGCAGATCCTCGGCCAGCTTGTCACGCCCCAACGGTTCGACAAAGAGGGTGAAGCTGGTCAGACCATCGCTGTAGATCTGCGAGCTGACATAAGGCCCATCACCATTGATGCTCTGGATCTGGCGCTCACCCAGAGTGAACCCCGGCGGGATCCACTGGGGCTCCCAGAACGGAACGTCCACCCCTGCCGGCGGCTCCATGACGCTGACCTCGCGACAGGATTCCCCTGGCTCAAGCCCGCTGCTGTAGTTTTCTTCATCAAAGGAGATGGTGGTGAACTGGAAGCGCTCGAGCAGTTCCCGCCCCTCATCGACCAGCAGCGACTTGAGCAACAGCCCTGTCTCGTGATCGATATACAGCTCATGGGCGAAGCGGAAGCCATCCTTGGGCTGGATGCCGATGACGGTCACATCACGCGAGGCAATCCGGGTCGTGCCCAGGTTACGCATGCTGTACCACTCGAGAAGCTGTTCGGGGTCCACCCCCGCTCGCAGCGAGGTCTGTGAGCGGCCCTGGGAAAGGGAGGAGTTGGTGGCGCAGACCAGACGGCCATCCTGTCGCAGCCATTCCTGGTAGCGTCCGGCGGTCTGCAGAAGGCGCTCCCGAATACCGTCATCACCAACCTGCTTCCAGATGTCCTGGGTGGTGAAGATACCGGAACGCTCGTATACATAGGAGCCATGGTAGCTTTGTTCTCGCACTGCCTGTGCCATTCGCTCCAGCCAGAGAGTACTGTCTGCAGCCCATAGCGCAGGGGATGCAAACAGGGTGGTCGCTCCTAACCACCCGATCACGCTTTTCAGTCGTGGCACTAGTTGTTTTCCAGGCTCGCTGCACGTGCATAGGGCACCAGCTGGGGTGCACTCTGCGCATTGTTCTCCGCATGGCGACGCAGGTAGGTACCCATGCGCTGCTCCTGCCAGTCCGAGGGCTCGCTCACCTGCTCAGCCGGCTGGGGCTTCTGATCCGCATGGGACGAGAAACCTGCCAGCACCGCGCCGGCACCCACGGGCGCGATGGCCGGGGCAGCGCTTACCGGTGCACTGGACGCAGGTACGCCATGCTCAACCGAAGCCATCTGACTGGTCACTGCCGGGTCATGGTTGACCATGCGCACACCTACCAGCACGGCGACGGTAACCGATGCCGCCACGGCGACACGCCCCAGATGGGTCTTCCAGCGCGAGGAGGTCCGGGCCTTGACCGCCAGCTGCGGCTCGTCCGCCAGCGCGGCGGCAATGCCGGCCGACAGGTCGATCCCGGTGTTCCAGGGCTCCTTGTGCATGACAGATCTGGCCAGCTGGTATCTTTCCCAACTGCGGCGTACATCCGGATCCTGTTCACTGGCATGAAGGACGCGGCGCACTTCCAGTTGCTCTGCCTCGTCGTCCATGAGCGCGGAAATGGATTCGCGCAAGGATTCGCTACTCATTGATCTACCTCTGTCATAAAAGGCCCCGCAGGGCATCACGGTTTCCCGGAGTCACGCTTCGAGCAGCGGCTTCAGGGCTTTATCGATGGCTTCACGTGCTCTGAATATCCTTGATCGCACTGTACCCACCGGACACTCCATCACATTTGCTATGTCTTCGTAGCTCAGCCCTTCGAACTCGCGCAAGGTCAGAGCCATTCTCAAATCGCTCGGCAGCAGCTGCAGGGTACGGTTGACTACCTGCTCGATCTCGTCACGCAGGAGATCTCGCTCAGGTGAGTGGATGTCCTTGAGTGCACTGTCGCCGTCATAGTACTCGGCATCCTCGGCTGCGATATCGGAATCCGGTGGCCGACGCCCCCGTGCCACCAGGTAGTTCTTGGCCGTGTTGATCGCGATCCGGTACAGCCAGGTGTAGAACGCGCTGTCTCCTCTGAAATTCGCCAGAGCACGATAGGCCTTGATGAAAGCTTCCTGAGCCACATCCTGCGCCTCGTGCCCATCGTGTACGAAACGGGTCACCAGGGCGAGAATCTTGTGCTGATATTTCAGCACCAGCAGGTCGAACGCCCGCTTGTCTCCCTGTTGTACCCTTTCGACCAGTTGTTGGTCGGTCTGTTCAGTCATGGTGAAGACCCACCGGGGCACCCGCGCCCTGACCCGACAGACTCATTCTGTTGCGATAGACCCGCGATGTAACCAAAAGTTCTCCCCTCACTCAGGTTCAGCTCTCAGAGCCTGAAGCAAGAACAAAGTTCCGCAACAGGTGATAAATTCTGATGATATTCAGCAATGGATGCGCCCGCAACGCTGAGACGCCACGAGTGTCGGCCCGTTCCGCGCGCCACTCTCCCCTTGCAGGTAGTACTCTGTTACAACCTGCTCTTATAATTCAGCCACCAGCCTCACCGGCAGGGTCCGACACTGGCATGAAGAGACCTCAATGACCCGACAACAGCAATATGATGTACTGGTAATCGGCAGCGGCGCAGCAGGACTGACACTGGCTCTGAACCTGGCGGACCGGCTCAGTGTAGCCGTACTCAGCAAGGGCAGTCTCTCGGAAGGCTCGACCTTCTGGGCCCAGGGTGGCGTGGCGGCAGTACTCGACGACACCGATACCGTCGACGCCCACGTGCAGGATACCCTGATCGCGGGCGCCGGTCTGTGCCATGAGGATGCCGTTCGACAGATCGTCGGCGACAGCCGGGAAGCCATCGGCTGGCTGATCCAGCAGGGCGTACCCTTCACCCGTGAACGGGGCGAGGACGGCACCGAGACCGAGGACTTCCACCTGACCCGCGAAGGTGGCCACAGCCACCGTCGGATCATCCACGCCGCCGACGCCACCGGCGCCGCCATCTTCAACACCCTGCAGCGCCAGGCCCAGGCACACCCGAACATCGCCCTGCTGGAAAACCGGGTCGCCATCGACCTGATCACCAGCAGCAAGCTGGGTCTGCCGGGCCACCGCTGCCTCGGCGCCTACATCCTCAACCGCGACAGCGGTCATGTGGAGACCTTCAGCGCCCGATTCACCGTACTGGCTACCGGCGGCGCGAGCAAGGTGTATCTCTACACCAGCAACCCGGACAGCGCCTCGGGGGATGGCATCGCCATGGCCTGGCGTGCAGGCTGCCGGGTGGCCAACCTGGAGTTCAACCAGTTCCATCCCACCTGCCTGTATCACCCCCAGGCCAAGAGCTTCCTGATCACCGAGGCACTGCGTGGCGAAGGGGCGGTGCTCAAGCTGCCCGACGGCACCCGCTTCATGCCCCACTTCGACGAGCGTGCCGAGCTGGCGCCCCGGGACATAGTCGCCCGTGCCATCGACCACGAGATGAAGCGTCTGGGGCTGGATTGCGTGCATCTGGACATCAGCCACAAGCCGGCCGCCTTCATACGCGAGCACTTCCCCACGGTTTACGAGCGCTGCCTGAGCTTCGGCATCGACATCACCCGCGAGCCGATCCCCGTGGTCCCGGCGGCGCATTACACCTGCGGCGGCGTCATGGTCGACAGCAACGGCCAGACCGATGTGGACCAGCTGTACGCCATCGGCGAGACCAGTTTCACCGGCCTGCATGGCGCCAACCGCATGGCCAGCAACTCACTGCTGGAATGCATCGTCTACGGCCGCGCCGCCAGCCGCCACATTCTCCAGCGATGGGACAGCGCGCCCCTGCCGGATCAGCTGCCGCCGTGGGATGAGAGTCAGGTGACCGATTCCGACGAGGATGTGATCATTTCCCACAACTGGGACGAGCTGCGGCGCTTCATGTGGGATTACGTGGGCATAGTGCGGACCACCAAGCGCCTGCAGCGGGCCAAGCACCGGGTGGACATGCTGCTGGCGGAAATCCACGAGTTCTACAGCAATTACCGGGTCTCCCGGGACCTGCTGGAGCTGCGCAACCTGGCGCTGGTGGCGGACCTGATCATCAGGTCGGCGATGTTGCGCCGCGAGAGCCGCGGGCTGCACTACACCCTGGACTACCCGCAGCTGCTCGACGAAGCGCGGGATACTATTCTGCAGCCGCCCAGCGCTGACGACTGAAGCGCAGACGCAGGCGCAGGCGTCGCAGGGAATCCTCGGTGGCGGCGTCGGCGGGCAGTATCACCGACACCGGGAGCAGACGGCCGGGCTCGCGCAGGCGTACCACGGTGAGCAGGGCACTGACGAAGGTATCCGCCTGCAGCCGTGCGCCCGCTTCCGAGCCGTCACGGCGCAGCACGTGCCAGCCCTCCTGGTCAAAGCGCAACCCGGTCACCGAGTCGGCATGGCGCAGACTGACCTGCCGCGGCCAGATCCACAGGCAGTGGAACCACAGCAGCAGGCCGCAGACCAGCGCCGGCAGCGCGGGCATGGCACTCTGATACAGGGCGACGCAGCCGAGCAGCGTCAGCAGTATCAGCAGTGCGCCAAGCCAGCGCGAAGGCTGACGCCTGAGCAGCAGGGTGTCACTTGGGCTGTACACGGTCCAGTATCATCCTCACGATGCGTCGCAGATCCGGGTCCTCCGGTTCGCCACGCTGCATGAACCAGACGAACATGTCCTGGTCCTCGCATTCCAGCAGTCGGCGGTAGCGCGCCTGATCCTCAGCATCCAGCGAGGGATAGGCTTCTTCAAGAAAAGGTACCAGCAGCACGTCCAGCTCGAGCATGCCGCGCCGGCTGTGCCAGTACAAACGCTTCTTTTCCACTTCTGCCGACATCCAGACCTCTCCATCAATAAAAGATTGCTTCGAAGGGCAAGTATAACCCCTGGCGAGCACACCGGCACTGACAACGGCCCGCCACAGTCCTATGATGTAGCCTCGCGTCCGTTAACCCGAGTACTGGAGACCGTCAGAGACCATGCCAGCCTTTCCCGATCTGTCCCTCCTGTTCCCCACCGAATTGCCCGACTCTTTACCCGCCACCGGCCTGGCCCTGCTCGATCAGGAGGCCGTACTGGCAGTGCAGGGCACCGACGCCACCCGTTTTCTGCAGGGTCAGCTGACCTGTGACGTGGCCGCCCTGCAACCCGGCGAACATACCCTTGGCGCCCGCTGCAATCCCCAGGGCCGCATGCAGTCGAGCTTCCGCCTGCTGAAGCTGAGCGAGCAGAGCTACCTGCTGGCCATGGCGGCCGACCTGCTCGAACCCCAGCAGCAGGACCTGAGCCGTTACGCGGTGTTCTTCAAGGTACAACTCACCGATGCCAGTCAGCAGTGGGTGCGTCTGGGTCTGTGGGGTGAAGCGGCGGCGACGGCCATCGCCGGGGCGGACCTGGCGCAGGCCAGCGACGACGAAGAGACTGGCCGGGCCTTGGCGACAGGTGAGCATACTTGGGAGATCTGGTTGCCGGCGGCCCAAGCGGAGAAAAAGGTGCGCGCCCTGAGTACACAGGCGCAGCCCCTGCCCGTCGAAGCCTGGGAGCTGCAGCAGATCCGCCTGGGTCTGGGGCAGGTGCGCGGCGGCACCCGCGAAAGCTTCATTCCGCAGATGCTCAACCTGCAGCAACTGGGCGGTGTGAGTTTTCGCAAGGGCTGCTATACCGGCCAGGAGATCGTTGCCCGCATGCAGTATCTGGGCAAGCTCAAGCGGCGCATGTATCGCCTGCTGTGGGATGGCGAGCAGGTACCGGCACCCGGCACTGCTGTCCACCGAGCCGGCCAGAGCCAGTCGGTGGGCGAGGTGGTGATGGCGGCCCGGGCCGGCGGGCAGATCGAGCTACTTGCCGTACTGCAGAAGGACGCGGCAGAATTGCCGGATCTGACACTGGCTGACAGCACCCAGCCACTAAGGGTATCCACCCTCCCCTACGAACAACAGATGGCTGCCGACGAGGCTGCCCACTGACTCAAGGAAGACACTATGACCGATCTGGCCGAGCGCATTCAGGACGAACTGATTCAGGCAATCGAACGGGATCAGCTGGTGCTGCCCACCCTGCCCGAGGTGGCATTGCGCATCCGCGAGGCCGCCGAGGACCCGGATGTCAGCATCGGCGAGCTGGCCCGGGTGATCAGCACCGACACCGCACTGAGCGCACGGCTGATCAAGGTGGTCAACAGCCCGCTGCTGCGCTCCCGTCAGGAAATCACCGACCTGCAGATGGCGGTCAACCGCCTCGGCGTGGTCTATACCGCCAACCTGGCTACCGGGCTGGCCATGGCCCAGCTGTTCCAGGCCACCACCGACATCATCGACCAGCGCATGCGCGCGGTGTGGGCCCGCAGCACCGAAGTGGCCGGCATCAGCCATGTGCTGTGCAAGCATTACACCCGGCTCAAGTCGGATCAGGCGACCCTGGCGGGCCTGGTGCACCTGATCGGCGTGCTGCCGATCCTCAGCTACGCCGAGGAAAACAGCGAGCTGCTGCAGGACTCCGTCACCCTGGACCTGATCATCGAGCGCATCCATCCGCTGATCGGTGATCGTATCCTCGCCGCCTGGGAGTTCCCACAGCCGCTGCGCCGCATTCCCAGCGAGCATCTGGACTTCCAGCGCCAGCCTGAGAGCGTGGATTACGCCGATATCGTCCAGGTGGCCATGCTGCAGAGCATCGCCGGGACCGAGCACCCCTT
>LSQX01334042.1_pt1 | contig 14092 bp, 26 predicted proteins | sample 654561 | NCBI WGS metagenome assembly LSQX01 (sample SAMN04489861, study PRJNA283612) | anaerobic digester metagenome | isolation source: 4 biogas reactors fed with cattle manure at either 37C or 55C with and... | place: Denmark: Kongens Lyngby | collected 2014
GATCAAGACTGTGCAGGAAACCATCCTCAAGATCGAACATGAGCTTCCATTTATAGACTATTGGATTTCTGGATTTTCGAATTCTGGCTGCAAGTCCCTATTGTTGAATCACGTTACTCCGTTTTTGAATGAACGTGCAAATGAATACATGTCAAGCCTGTGTGGCAATAATGCAACGATAACGTTCAATACAAAAAAGCTCTTGTCAAGTGGAGAAGAACGGAATAAGTTCAATATCGATATCTCTTATAAATATGGATCCAACAAAATCTCCGAATTGTCTGGAGGTGAGTTACGGAGAGTCGATGTTGCCGTTCTTCTAGCTTTGGGTGATCTTGTTGCCAGTCGTGCCTTGTCTCCTGTTAGAATGAGGATGCTGGATGAACCGTTTGACAGTCTGGATGCTTCTGGGATTGAGAGAGTTGTTGATTTGCTGCAGACGAAAGTTGAACCTCGCGTCGGTACATTGTTGGTGATTACACACAATTCAGATATGCAGTCGTTGTTCGAAAAGGTGATTCACGTCGAGAAGTTTGGCGGTATTTCCAGAATCGTAAAAAAAAGTTGAGATGAAAGACAAGGTAAGAAATTTCTATTTGATGATGGAATTTATATAGTGGAAAGCGTAACTCAGTGGATGGAAATTCCAGAGTGATTACCAAATTTTTAATCCTAACATATAGGAGAAATCGATGAGATTCCTAGCTCCAGAAACCGCTCAAGCAAGAACACGTCAAATTCTAGAAGATGCGAAACGTGCTAAAGAAGAAGAACAGCGTGCATTGGAAGCAGTTCAGAATTTCCGTCCTCCAGATGAAACACAATCTGGTGAAGAGAAGGAACATGATGGAGATCAGAAGATTGATGACACAACGGAAATGCCTGTGGTAGAAAAGGTAGAAGATTCACAAGTGCCGGAAAAAAATCCTGTACCCATTTCGGTTGATGAAAAAAATCCTGCACCCATTTCAACTTTGTCGGAGAGTCCGAACCTTGAAAGTACAGAAAAAAATAGAATAAAAGTTGCAATTGCAGATATTTTAGATAATTTGCCGGATGAAAAAATTTCTGAATTGTGCGAAAAGTACACAAAGAACGACAAGAGGTGGAAAAGAACACGGCAGATTGAAGAACTGATACACGCAGAACTCAACATCGACCAACTCTATTCGTAATTTCGGTCAGATGCCATGTCAAAGAAAAGAAAACAATTTCGCAAAGGCATGGTAGTCAAAGTGAAATTTCTAGATCACGTAGAAGATGGATCGGAACCAGAGGAATTCATTGTATTCGGACAGATCGCAGAAGTCAACAGGAAGTACATTTGCGTCGATAGTTGGAAATATGCAAATAACGGAATATCTTACGACGATAACGTAAAACGATTCACACTTTTGAGATCGACAATACTGGAATGGAAAAGACTAATAGAAGAATCCAATCAATACGATACCGGTAATGACAGTGGGATTTAACACATTATCTTTAGAAATCACGAAAAAAACGGACCCTAGGTTGCTGCAAACAATGAGTATTCATTATTCACATCCAAATGGGTTTGTTGGGAGAAGTATTCCATATGCTATATATTATGATTGTCAATACTATGGACACATAATAAGTGGGTCAGCAACCTTGCACCTTGCAGGAAGGCATGAATTTCTAGGGACAACATCAGCACAACTGAATAATATAATTAATAACACCTATTTTCACGTAACCAAGATTAACGGCGTATACCCATGTCGCAATTTTGTTTCTGCAATTCTAAAGGCATGGAGATTGCGCACTGTGAATGACTGGTATGATAAGTACGGTGACATAGTTGTTGGATTTGAGACTTTAGTGGAATTACCTAGAACTGGAGATTGTTACAAAAGAGACGGTTGGATATGTGTGGGAAAAACAATTGGATTTACATGCAAGAGAGTGGGAGGCAAAGGAACAGATTCATATACTGGCAAAAGAGTATGGAATACAAACCCAGATCAACTGCGACCAAAACTCATTTTGTGTAGAAAGAACAGTAAATAGTATTATAGTGCAATGAGGAGTAACAATGTCACAAAAACAACCAAATTTAGATCTAACCAAGGAGGAAACTCAAACACTGAAGATCCTTGCGAAACGAAGGAATTGGTTCACGAATCTATCTGAGAATGTTCAGAAGGAATTGCTCCGTGTATGGATAGCCTGGAGCAACAATTCGATCAAACCGTTGACAGCGAGAGAAGTCTGGACGATTTGCACGATTGAATATCCGGAAATAAAAGTCTGCTCGGATACATTTCGACGTTGGCTTCGTGGGGAACAATAATGTCTTTAGTAGAAAAACTGAAAACACTCGCAGCAGAAAAAGGAAGAAAGGACATCAATTCTGCGATTATTTACGATAGGCCAGGAATAGAGGTTTCAACAACTGACACATCTTGCATCGTCACTTCGAAAACAAAGACGATCAGAACCTTAGATGAAGTTCTCAAAGAAGCCAATATTGATACGGCAATCTGGGAAGTTGAAAGATGGGTGGCGAACAAATGGGATTGCGTTGCCAAGATTTCCAGAACCGGAGAAGAAACGCACTTAGAAGCAACCGAACTCTGGCAGGTGAAAGTCTGGTTGCGAAGAAAATCCAGGGAAATTTGCGTCCTGGAAAGTCTTCTGAAACGCCTGGAAGAAAAGTCGCCTGTTGCTCTGGAAATCCCCCGCAAGACCTCCAGAAAGGCCACAGGAAGGCGTTCTTTAGAGATTTCGATAATGGACCCGCATTTTGGTTTGCAGTGCTTTACGCCGAGTTCTGACGCATCCTGGGGGATATATTCGTGCGAGAGAATGGCGTCTTGGGCTGTAGAAGAATGTTTGGAATCTGCAAAACCTTACGGACCTTTGGAAGAGATTGTCTTTGTTTTCGGTAATGACTTTCTACATGCAGATAACATCCAAGGAACGACCACAAAAGGCACTCTTCAACCGGATGCAATTGATTACGACCAGATGATTGATAGATCGGAACGTCTGGCAATCAGAATGATCGAACAGATGAAAGAAGTTGCACCCGTTAAGATCTTCGTCATTCCAGGAAACCACGCCAAGGTTTCCGAACTTTTTCTGGGCAGGATTATTCGTGCGTATTACAGAAATGACAAGAATGTTACAGTTGATGCTAGTTCTTGTCCTTATAAATTCTACCATTTCGGCGTGAATTTGATCGGTTATGAGCACGGACACCAGATAAAACCGATACGAATGGCGGCACTAATGGCGAATGAATGTGCAGACATTTGGGGATCGACGGTTTTCAGAGCTTGGCATTGTGGAGATCAGCACCGTCGAGGATCTTCTTCTCCGGTTACATTTGAAGAACAATCCGTGTCTGTTGAATACTTGCCTGGACTGACACCGGCAAATTCTTGGCACCGTTCTAGAAGTTTGAATTGGCAGAAACGTGCGGCGACTTGCTTTATTTATGATTATGATCGTGGACAAATTGCTCATATGCAGAGAAACATCAATGCATATACGGGAAGACCTTTAGGGGAATAGACATGGATAATGATTTGGATATTGACATGCTCTCTCAACCTCTTTTGACGGAGGAGGGATTTATAAATGAAGCATGTATAAACGAACTGACTGCAGCAATCAATAATATTCCTCCAGCACATGAGAGACTTAAAGATGATCTAGAATGGTCAACGAAACGATGGACCAATTTGCGAGATATTACTGGATCGTTGGCGTTTTCAGCAATTCACAATATTGATAACTATGTAGACGACTCTGCTGTTCATCCTAAACTTGAGACGGCGATTTGTCTTGTCCATAGTTACATTAGAAAACATTTTGATGATCGTGAAATGGCAGAATTGTCTCTATGCGATATTGCCAGAATGCTACATGATATCATTCATACGGAAGAAGTATTCTTGAGATGGAACGATGAAAAGTATCTGAAAGGTTGGCTTGATCTTGATGCATTGATTTTATCAGTGTGTAATTTAATCAGAACAGATAGAAGGGAGTTCGATAGATTCAATGAAGAATTCGAAAAGAACTATAAAGAAAAGCACGCCTGAAAAAGAAGAAGTCTACCTAATAACTCCGAAAGGATCTATCCTGGTATCACTTCTTTCATCTGGTGCTGTAGATGAAACGAAAGCAGAAACATTGGCAGAAACGATCCTTGTTGGTCTTACAGTTGCTGCAATCGCTCAGGGAAAAGGAGACACAGGAATTCCAGCAATGTTGTTAGAGTACGGAATGTCTAAATTCTGTACCATCGTTCCAAACACACAATAATGGCTACCAGACTGTTTCTAGGGATCGATCCTGGAGTACATGGAGCCGTAGCTTGCTTTTATTCACACAGAGGATTGAAACCGCCAGAAATCATTGATACTCCAAATCTGAAAGTCAATAAAAAAACCATTTCCGATATATCAGGAATGGCTGATCTTATTGCGAAGTATAATCCTGATCTCTATTCAAAGCTAGAAGTGTTTGTCGTAATAGAACACGTACATGCAATGCCAGGACAGGGAGTTGTTTCTACTGGGAATCTTTTGAAGAACTTTGGAATCTGGCTTGGATTGCTTGCTGGAATAACGAGTGAGAAGTTCAGATACGTAGAAATCTCTCCCGTAAAATGGAAGAAACACTACGACCTTCTCAAATTGCCAAAAGAAGCGGCAATCGAAAGAGCAATGGAATACTGGCCTGGAATTGATCTTCTCAGGCCGACTCCAAAAGGGAAAAAGAAAAAGCCAGCTCATGATCGTGCTGACGCTGCACTCATGGCTGGCTTTGTTAGAGAAAATTACAGATCGTTGTTCAAGCTGTAGCTGTCTGTAATTTCCTTCGTATTCTCGTTACTGACTTCTGTATATTAACCGAAGTCCAAAGGGTTCCGGATCTAGTTCGGAACCCTTCTCCATTGAGTATCTTCGCTGTCTGTAATCTTGTCTTTCCTTCCTCGACTAACTCTTTCATCCTCTCGTGGCATTCTTTTTCATTTTCAAAATATCCGAATGGTTTCTGCCCTTCGCATCGTCCTGTCTTTGCTTTCTTGGCTCTTCTTCCTGACGCCAAACGATCACAGATTTTGCTTCGTTCCCATTCTGCCAATAATCCGAACAGTTTAACCTGGAATGCAGAATCCGGACTTCCAGTTAATGCTTCCACCAGATCCAATCCCAGTGCTGCTGAATGAACTGTGAGTCCTTCTTGCATGACTTTGTAGATCAGCTTGGTTTGCACTTCCAGATATCGTGCAAACCTGTCGCTACATTCAACAATGATAGTTTTGATTCCGTTGTCTTTGCAGAATGCTATCAGTTTATCGAGTGCCGGGCGTTCTGCTTCTTTTCCTGTGTACTGTTCCATCGTAACGCCAAGCAGAATATATCCAGCACGATCAGCATAGGTTTGGATCGTTTCACACTGTCTCTCGAATCCAAATCCATCTAACTGTCCTTCTCCAGAGACTCGTAGATATCCCCAGGCGAGTTTTTTATATTCGAATGTCATGTTCTATCTCCATTCTATCACGTTCCAGTCGTGGTGCCGATCAACCAATTGTTTTAGACAGTCAAAATTTTCACATAATGGAATAGATTTTCTCGTACTCAATTTGGAAATGAAAAATACACCAACCTTTACTGCGCTATTTCCACATATCCGGCATGCGTGTTCTCTACACAGATCATCGTTGTCGGTATCGTTGCCATCCTCATCTAGTTGAAAGAATTCAGGGTCAGATCCTTGACCAATGAGAAGTTTCGCCATAGTGGGTCCATCAACTTCATCGGAGGAGGTAACAGACCATTTTCCTGAGCAATCGCCATCAGTGATATCCGATACCACCTCATCGAGGTCATCGGGACTGTATGGGTATTCGCTGAGAACTTCGATAGTAATGATGGTGCGGTGGAAGGTACGACTGGACAATGGACGCTCCAATTTTAAGTCAGTAGGCTTGCAGTTCGTGCACGGCAATTTGGTCCGCATTCTGGTGTTCTCATGATTGTCACTCTCTCTCTGTCTTTCGAACATTAGAAAAAGTAACGGCCGATCAAAAGACCAGCCGTTACCCATGCCCCAGAAAGTCAAAGTGAACAAAATCACTTTCGATCTTTTCTGTGTTGTTCAGCATTCTTTTTGTTCATTTCGTCAACAAGTCGTTTCAATTTTCTGTTTTCTTGCATATATCGCTGAGTGAGACGTTTTTCTCTTTCGACTTGGTTCTGAAGTTGCTGCATTTCAGGACTTTTTATCGCCCTCCTGGAAATCACAGTCAAATCGAATCCCAACGCAGCAATTACAGCACGGCTCATTTGCTGCGGTTGTGCTCCTACGCAATACACAGACTCACCATCTAGAATCCTTTTCAGTGTGTCGTCATTGTGCAATTCTCCGGAAAGGGTGAGTTTGTACGCTGTTGGTTTTCTCGGTCTTTTCCCTTCCCGAGTTACCAATTTCAACTCCTCCTCTTCTACTGCCGAAACAGCTTCTGGAAGAGTCCTGTACAAAACAATGTTTTTCATTTTGTTCCTCCTGCGACTAGGTGTAGTGACAAGTGCCATACAACATGTATGATAGCATCGTCAAACACAGAGTCAAGACCAGAGAGGAAATTTTGTCTGCTCTCCTTGTAAAATATCACCAAAGTATGGTTTTGAGCGACAAAAAGTACATCACTCTGCTAATCTCTTGCGAATTACCTCCACCCATTTGAGGGATAATTCGATTGTGATATACTGCCTTTTCAGCCTATTTGCTACGTAGGCGATTGTTCCTGTACCTCCAAAGGGGTCAAGAACTACATCATTTTGGTTAGAACTCACAAGAATCACACGTTCACAGAGCTTTTCCGGTAGCTGATTTGCCGATCCTGGGATTCTCTCTTTGTGCGTTCCACAGACTCTAGGAAAGTGCCAAGTGTCTTCTTCGGCTGTGAACGCCTCGATTTCCTGCGGCCGAAGAATCCAAGTATTATCTGGAAGTCTTAATCCTGCCGCACGTTTATCATTGTACACCAATTGGCGTGCTGAAGGCACGCCAATTGATTCGGCGTTGAACGTATGGATTTTTGTGTTTTTCACATAGTACAATAAGTGAGTATGTGATCTTGAGAAGTTCTTTCTACAATTTACTCCGAACGTGTAGTACCAGATGATCCATGACTTTCTTTTGAATCCGATATTTTTGCATAGTACGTCAAGTTCAGAAACGTACTCATCGGATATTGCCAACCAGAACGATCCTGTTGGTTTTAGGACTCTGTTACATTCAGCAATCCATCCGTCACACCAACCAATGTAATCTTCTGGTTCTAGGTTGTCATCGTAATCATCGTATTCGTATCCAATATTGTACGGTGGATCTGTGAAAACCAGATCCACCGTACTTGTTTCGATACGCGAAAGATGTTCTATACAGTCTCCGTGCAAGATTGTGTTCATTCCTGGTTCTTTCTGCAAATTGTTACATTTCTTTCCTTGTCAATTATCATATTGTGCCTTTGATAAATAATCACATCATCAGCTATGTTTATATGTGAAGTACCTCCGAATGTAATAACTGACATGCTAGCACTATCAATCGTGCATCTCTTGCAGTATTTTATTGTCGCATTAGATAGATCTAGAATCTTTGAATCGCTACCATTCGTAACAGAAGAACTATGAATCCAATCAAACGTTGCTCTGTCTGCTATATTGATGTGACAGTTAACTACTTCTCCAAAACTAGCACTATTTCCTCTGTCTATTTGAGAGAATGTTACTGATTTGAACCTTCCTTGTCCGGCCTTTACGATTCTACAATTGCATGCGATAGCAACAAGAGAACCCTGATCGGCGTAAAGAATTCTGCTACCAACGATTCTTTCCACATGTACATCTTTTGCCAGAATACATGCACCACCTAGAATTACGTCTCGATTTTCATGAACAATCAATCTTGAGATTCGATCACGTAAGCGTTCGATTGTTCTATCTCTGAGTTCGTCTGTCCACCACTCAGGGATTTCGTATGCAGTATGGCGCAAGACGTAACTGTTAATATCCGCCCAATTACCATACCTATCTGGAGAGTATTCGATACGTAGAAACGCTGGATCCAAATAACTGTCGTTTACATTTTTAAGCTGGACCAAATCCTCATGAGAATCCGTTACTTCTGGGTAAAATACCAGATCTCCATTTTTCATTACTAACGCCGAAAACACGTCACACATCTTTTTTGATCCTTCATAACAAAAAAAAGGACTTCCTCAAGAGTGCGTTCACTAGGAAGTCCAAACGAGAGCACCTATCTGCATCAAGCAAAACGTCACATTAAAGACTGGGGAGTTAAGGTTCCAGACGTTCCGAATTGCCTGCCTGGATCGGATGCAGAACCACACGCACTTGTCATGGCTGTGCCTTTCCACCAGTGTCAGTCACAAATACAAAGCCTTTGTGCTGGCATAATAGGAAGTAAAGGAGTCGAACCTATCTGCAACGGTTTATAAGACCGCCCCTGACAACCGGCCAGCCACTTCCCTTAAAACTCCCCACGATTCCAGCCGTCGGGCAACCAAAACCGAAACCGGGGGAGTGTCTTTTTCAATTTGTCAAAAAATCCTGCTAAACCAAACCTGCACCCATTTGCAATCATTATACCGTAGCCTATGGCATCCTGCAATAGGCTACGGCTATACGACTTTCCAAAAATCTCCCTCCGGTCGATTTTTTATTTATGACAGCTTTTTCTGTTATTATTCGTAGTTTCGCTTCTAATGCGTTCAAAATCAAAAGACGATAAAGGACACCATGAACCACCCAGGAACGCAATTAAAGGCCATTCTGAGCGATTCTACAGGGTATTCCTGGCGTTGTCTATCCTGTATTTTCAATTTATTTGAAAATACGTACCTCTATTGGGTGGGTTCCTCAAGCTTTTCGAATCCGGAAGGCAGCTTTTCGACTGCCTTCCTGTGGACAATCGACCCCTTTCTGAAAACGACTTTTGGAACGGTTCTGCCTTTTCCGGTCCAGACAATTGCCGGATGTGGTCTTCGAACGTGAGGAATAACCTCCAACTTAGCTCCAACGATCCAGCCGACCTTTCCACGGCGATGGGATTTTTCAATGAACTTCTGGTCTTTCGTCTTTTCGTACTTTTCCTGATCCGCATTCAAGACATCCGGAGAAATAATCTCTGGATCGTGCTGCATCAAACACAGAGAACAGCAAAGACGAACTACATCCTTCTGAGTTTCTAGAGGAATTTGAACTCCGGTATCTGAAGATGGTTCGACAGGAAGTTCAATCAGGTCTTGTTCAATCGTCTGACCTGTTCTACAACGGAAATTTCTGTACGTCATTACTGGAAATTCATATGGCTTTCCTTCTGGATTTGGGAGTGTCATCGTTTCTCCGTAATCCATCCATAACGTCATCCCTAGAGAATCCTTGACAAATGTTCGCGACATCATAATAGCTCGCATTTCGTATCGTTGATCTTCGAAAGTGAAAATCAGAGGATTATGCGATTTTGGAAACCTGATGCACAAAACATCCATTGGGATTTTTACCAGTCCTGAATCAATATCGAGATTCAGTCTGGTTAACATTGGAATAATCGATGGATAGACGGAATAGTACGGTTTTTTATTTTTTGCCCAGACATATTCAGATTCGACTTGATGTGCGGATGCTACACTTCCAGATGCCAAACAAGCATCCATTGATTCTCTATACTGTTGATCTGGGTTTATATTTGGATATGTTGCTTTTAATGATTGATAGATCGTGCGATATTGCCAGAAGTCCATCTGTGTTTCCGATCTGTGGAAGATTGAGTTTCGGATGTTCTTTCCCAGATTTGTTGTTCTGTCAATTCATACTGGTATCAACAATCTCTACAATAGCAGAATGGCAACCAAAGCACAGATGTATAGATGGATTTACAGATTGGACAATTTCCCGAGATGTGACGCGGTTTCCAGACTTTATCGTAAAGATTCATTATCGTCCTTTTCCCACTCTTCTTCCATTCCCCATTCATCTTTGATTTCTTTAGCAAATGCACGAATTCTAGGAGCTTGATGACCTGTGTAATTTAAAACGTAGTCAAGATCACTATCATCGGTTACAACAATCACTCCATGCAGATCTTCACTGAGGTAGGTTTTTGCATCTTCGAACGTATTAATTTCTATATCACTTTTGGCACATGCAATCTCATACACTGTATTAATAAACTCTTCTATATCGTAATACCAGTATAGTTTTGCCTTCAATTGGTGTGGGATTTCGATCACTGCGATTTTGCGAGTCATTGTCGCTTCCTCCTTTACTCAGCTTTCTTATTCGCTACTTTTACAGTTCTGATGTAGATTAAATATGGATAGTTTACTGTCTGTAATACTTCAATTGTATCTCCTTTTTGTATCCCATCTCTTGCATGTGAAACATAGTATACTCTTTCTGATTTTTCAACCTTTGCCAATACTAATCTTCCCCTAGTTGTTGTTACTTCAGCTTTCGTTGTTTTCATTTGAAAACCGTTATCTTTAGGATTCAATTCTACTCCTTTTCATATCCACCTTTTCTGAAAGCTACGGTGCATTATTTTACGTAGTGAACTGAATCCTTCCATGGAGTTACTGCAGTCGGAATCCATCCTATTCCCCCAATACCATGAGGATACGCGTCACCGGCTTGTGAAAATTCTACCGACGTTTCTGAATCGCACAAGTAATTGTACAGAGTCCTGTTTTCATGATATCGTTCGTTATACTCTTTTAGACAGTCGTTTAACCAACATTCATACGCTTCTTCAAACTCATCTTTCATACCTGTACCCATTCTGAAATTGGTGAAAACTCCACACCGCTCGTACTTTTTCACGAACGGAGCGGAGGCCCAGATATTATACGCCTCTGGGCCGGGCTTTTCAAGGTTCGATTATTTAGTAGAGAGGATATTCCATCGAATAGTAGCGTTTCTCCATTTCTAGATATCGCTTGTATTCGTCTTGTGCGTTTGGATTATCTTGCGGAAATCGTGAATCCTCCTCAGCCATTTTTAAATCGTCATAATCTAGAATTTCGATTTCAACGTTTGGAGAGTTGGCTTTTGCTGATTGAACTACTCCACCTTGAATACACACGATGACTTTGATTTTATTGTCATTCTCCATGAATTAATCTCCACACTTCGTTAGTCCAATTGATTGCCAATTTTGATACGCTTGGATATGTAGGTTTTCCAACTTTTGGATTTGCGGAATCCCGCACAATACCAAGTTTACCGCTGCACCAATTCATTGCCCAAATATCTAATGTTTCCCCAAGATCAGCAGTTTCCAATGCATCCGCAACTCCCATTCCATCATTTGTGATTTGTGCATATAGAATAGACAGGTTCCATCCAAGAATTTCTAGAGCATCCCGGACCATCGTAGGAATTTCGTAATCACGTTTGCGATCTCTCCTCCTGTCTTCGATCCATCTACTGAAATCTTCCTCGTCATTTCCACTGATCCAACGACCTGAAATATTTGAAACTACGTGATCTACAAATGAAGAAATGCACACAGCAGAAAACAGCTCGATCTGCTCTTTTTCGAACGGCTTTCCAAGATATGGGAATACGCTTTTCTGTTCATCAGCCATTTTAATACTCCGAAGGCAAAAAGATTTTGGTAGGCGTTCCAGGACCATCATTTCCAACGTACAAACGGAAAAGACCACTACGCGAAAATGGGAAATCTGTGTACTCGATTTTCTGTGTGACAATCGGTTCTAATCCAGTATCCTCAACGCAAGCCAGAATAGCACCATCACCATCCTTTTGCAATTCCCAAAAGTGTAGTCCGAGAAAGCATTGGTTCTCCTTGGCTTTCTCACGAATTTCCTTACCTGCTGTCAAATGACTGGCAATCGCTTCTAGCAACCACCAGGCTTTTCCATTCTCGGCTAGAAAAACTGCACCCTCTGAATAAATCACATTTGGAAATAACGGACCAGCAGCAGTCCAAGTTTCCGATCCGATAAACTGAGTCAGTTCTGAGTGGAGTTGATTTTCTTGCATGGCATTTTTCTCAAACTCTCAAGGTTTGCAGCTTCCCAACAATCCAGTTACGTCGAATCTGTACCCATTTTCAGTTATTGTTAGTTCCGATCCTATATCCTGAGCAATCTCTTCCGAAATCCTGTCCAATTGCTGTTCGAATGAATCCATATATCCTTGTGGATTCTTGGTTTTAAGTTCAAAATAGTGTTCGTTGTATTTGTAGACTATCTCGTTGTATATGTCTCTTGAATCGTTTTCTCTTTGAACAACTTCGACAGTAAATTTAGCTTTATTCGTATCCATTCATCAGTCCCAACAATAGTTCCTTTTCGTTATTCTTTAGTTTTCTTCCGATAATTTCTCTAGCTATTGAAAAGACTTCCTTCTTCTGTGGTTTCCTAGTTCGAATACAGACAAAATTCCTATCATGGATATATCTGCAAAACTCCTCTTCATTGCAGATATAACGCAATTGGTAGTTTCCGTGTTTGTCAAGTTCGATTTCCTTAAACTTGATTTTCCAGATCTTCGGTTCATATGGTTCATTCTTTGATCGTTTATTGGAAACCTCAATAACTGAAAAAGCCTGGAGACCTACTTCATCGACACTCTTAATTAACCGTCTCGATGAAGGATTGTTGATGATTACAAAGCCACCAGGATACTCGTAATATCCGCTTTTCAGGTAGTTGGCTAAGGCATCATCCGCAATATTAGGTTCCTGGCTTTTTACGATGCTTACGAATTCATTTTCTGCATCGTGATTTCCGTTTGCATCATTCGAATAGGATCGTACGTGTTGAAACGAGAGATCCGTGCTACAGTGGCTAACGACAATTTTCTGATTATCCATTTTGCCACTTTCTGCATTTTATACGACAACACGCAAATTCAGAATGTGATCTCGTTCTTCTTGCGTGAGTTTCCTTCCTAGGATGTTTTTTGCTGTGTCAAGAAGTTCTGCACCCGTTGGCTTCCTATGACACCATTTTACAACTTTTCCCGATTTGTCAACAATACGTCTGCAGCATCTGGAATCGTTGCACCAGTAATACAACGACCAGTTTCCGCAATAATCTACTCCAACCGATCCGAATTCGATTGTCCAAGTTTCTGGTTCGTCTTCATATTTTTCATAATTTTCGTTTCTTATGGTGAGCTTCATATGTTGTGTTTGTCCTACTATTGAATCCTAAAGATAACTGTTTTCAAGATCATCTAGAGTTGTTTGAATTGCAAGAGCATCTAGAGTTGTTTGAATTGCGTGATCTGTTTCTTCCCCCTCCTTCAATAGACCAGCAGCAGCAAAAGACAGCAAGAGAGATTCAATTGCATCAATACTAGCGTTATACTTGTCGCAATTGAAATGTTCGTTCATGTCCAAACATTCTTTCTCATCAAGTCTTTCCAATTGTGAATCTATACGTGCTACTTTGATACTAGACTTTTCAAGCAATTGACATGTTCGTTTACGAATCTCAATTTTCCCATCAAGAAATCGTAGAACCTCGGCTTCTGACATTTTAGCACCTCTATGATTGGGAACGTTACAAAACACAAATTCCCCTTCCTGTGGCAAAACAGGACCATAAAGGGCGCTTGCAGGGGAACAATTTTCAGGAGAAAGTTCCTCGGGGTTAATTAGAAGAAAAATACAAATAAACAGCAACAGTTGAAAACTCTCTTTTGGAAATCTCGTCTAATTCAGCATCTCCAGGTTCTAGCAATATAGAATCCTGATCCGATCTTTCAATTCCATCAGACCAGCCGTTAATAGGACGTGCAAACCATTTTCCTTTTGGGTCTGGTTGATTACTCGGAAATGTAAGATAGACGTGTTCACCTTCTTTCAATTTAAGAGATGTTCCCAACAAAGCAACATTCTTTTTCATTATTCCTGTTACCGTAAGCATTGGCTTCTTAGTCTCCTTGTGGTGGCTAGATATCAATTCCGTATTCTTCGGCTAACCCATCTGAAATCTCCTCTGCCCAGTCAAGGAAATTTTTCAACTCTTCATAATCTTCAACTT
>LSQX01217292.1_pt2 | contig 14090 bp, 16 predicted proteins | sample 654561 | NCBI WGS metagenome assembly LSQX01 (sample SAMN04489861, study PRJNA283612) | anaerobic digester metagenome | isolation source: 4 biogas reactors fed with cattle manure at either 37C or 55C with and... | place: Denmark: Kongens Lyngby | collected 2014
CGCCGTGAAAGGGCGGTGTCCTAGGCCACTAGACGATGGGGGCCAGTCTTTTCGCCAGAAGGGCTCTGGGACGTGCGACTGGCTACAGATGTTACTTCATCGCCCCGAAAGATCAAAACCGCAGGTTCCGCACGGTTTCGGCGGACTGCCCGGGACTTCGGCGATGGGTCGGTCGACTACTCTGAGAAACATGAACGACCACGACACCTGCTCGTGCCATGAGCCCCACGTCCACGGCTACAACGAGAACAAGTCGAAGTACCTGGCCCGCCTCAAGCGCATCGAGGGGCAGACGCGCGGCATCCACCGCATGATCGACGAGGACCAGTACTGCATCGACATCCTCACCCAGGTGTCCGCGGTGACCTCCGCGCTGGAGAACGTCGCCCTCGCCCTGCTGCAGGACCACATCTCCCACTGCGTGGCCGGGGCCGCCAAGGAGGACGGCGAGGCCGCGGAGGCGAAGATCGCCGAGGCCATGAAGGCCATCCAGAAGATGGTGAAGTCCTAGGGGCCGTCGACCCGGTCGTCCCCGTCGCCCCCGTCCTCGTCCAGCAGCGCCCGCAGGCGTTCCAGCGCGGGGCGGTAGCGGGGCACGGTGGCGTCGAGAAGGTCGTCCACCATGTTCCGCAGGGCGTCCGGCACCTGGGCGGAGCCCTTCGCGTAGAGGTGGACCTCACCGACGGACTCCTCGATGAGGGAGGCGATCTCCTGCGGCCGGTGGACGATGCGGACCTGCCGGCCGACTATGTCACCCTCCCCGTCCTCGGCGATGTAGGGGCTCGGATCGTCGCAGGTGACCAGGTAGCGCAGCACGCGGTGCAGTTCCTGGGCGGACTGGACCGCGGTGGTCGGGTCGTTGGTGCCGGGGGACAGTGCACGGTCGGCGATGTCGACGAGCTGCCGCAGCCCGAAGCCGACGTCCTGTGTGAGCGTGCGCTCCATGCGCACCCCCACCGCCGCGTTGAGATGCTCCCGGTCACACTTCGTGAGCTCGCCGTCCCACCACACGCGCATGATGCACTGCCCCTCGAAGATGTGCTCGCCGACGCGGCGGTCGACGGTGATGACCGCGTCGTTCTCCACGGCCCAGGACAGCAGACGCCGGTAGTCGAGCCACACGATGACCCCGGTGTCGGTGGTCGCCACCGGCGGGCGGCGCGGGGACGCGGTGACCACGTGGGGCCCAGTTCCAGCGAGTCCTCCCCGCCCTGCACGACGTACATCTTCTTCGCCAGGGCCAGGGTCTCCCGGCCGATGGCGCTCACCGCGTTGGCCACCTTCATGGAGGACAGGATGTGGCGGATGAAGGCGAGGAAGAAGCCCAGGCAGGCCAGAACCATGACGAAGGCCACGGTAACGGACAGCCGGGGCACGAAACCGTCGTCCCCCTCCCGGCTGTTCCACACGTAGCGGGTGACGGTGAGGGCGAAGACGAAGGTGGACAGCCAGATCGCCAGGGTCCCCTGGACGGTGCGGCTGCGCAGGAAGCCGTCCATCATGCGGGGGCTGAAGGAGCTGTTGACCAGCTGCAGCACGACCAGCGTGATGGAGAAGACCAGGCCGGTCACCGAGATCGTCGCGGAGGCGATGACGCCGAGCACCTCGCGGGCGGCGTCGGGCCCGCCCTCGAAGACGAAGTGGAGGGGGTCTCCGGCGTCACTGGCCTCGTAGGACGGCAGGGTGAAGCCGAGGAGCACCGCCGCGACGACACTCACGGCGGGGATCGACCAGAACGGCTCCCACAGTCTCTGCCACCAGGTCTCGCGCGGTACGTCGGGGACCGCCCCGCGGATGCGGACGGTCGATTTCTCGGTTGTCGTCTGCTCAGTCACACCTCCAGTATCCCTACCGCAGGTTGGTGAGGCGGGACACCACTCCCCGATTCGCGGCCACCCACCGGTAGATCCCGGACCACGGGCGGTCCAGGACGCGGAACAGCAGGATCCGGCCGGCCGCCCGCACCCACCACGTTCCCCCGCCGGACGTCAGGGCGGCGCCGATGGCGCGGTGGCCGAGCTCGTCGCCGCCCGCGGAGCGGAAGACGGCGTGGTGGCGGAGGGGGAGCGGGGCGACGTCGACAAGCGGGGCCAGGGCCCTGAGACGGTGGGCTGCGGCGCGGCAGAAACCGCAGTCCCTGTCGTAGTGGAACGTCATGGCCCCAGGGTAGCCATTGACGCCACCCCTAAACAGATGTTTAATATTAAACATGCGTTCAAAACCGCACAGTCCGCACACCGCGCCCCAGACCGCGGAGCGCATCCGGGACGCCGCGATCTCCGAGTTCGCGGCCCACGGCTTCGCCGCCACCACGGTCCGGCGCATCGCCGCGGTGGCGGAGGTCTCCCCCGGCCTGGTCATCCACCACTTCGACAACAAGGACAACCTGCGCCGCGCCTGCGACGAGTACGTCTTCGGGTCCATCACCGAGTACAAGCGGCAGCGCGCCGGGGCGAGCCCCCTCGCGGCCGTCGAGATGTTCCGCGACGACACCATGCGCGTGCACCTGGAGTACCTGATCACCTCCCTGCTCGACCCCTCCGAACAAGGACAACGCTTCTTCGACTACTACGTCGACAGCCTCGAGACCATCATCAGGGAGGGCTTCGCCGGCTACCACCTCCGCCGGACCGAGGACACCCGCGCCCAGGCCACCGTGCTCGCCATCCTCGGGCTCGCCCCGCTGCTGCTCGAGAGCCGCGTCCGGCACGCACTGGGCACCACCGACCTGCCCTCCTCGATGGCCCGCCTCACGCCCTACCTCTCGCAGGTCTATCAGCAGGGCATCTTCGAGAGGACCCCCGCCCCCAGCGCGACGCCGGGCAGCCCCCACGATCCGCCTGCCGGAGACCCCGACCCCGCCAGTCCCCCACCCCCGGCAGAAGGACCCTCATGAGCTCACCCGCTCTCCGTACCCGTGACCTGACCAAGAACTTCGGCGCCGTGCGCGCCCTCGACAACCTGACCCTCGAGGTCGCCCGTGGCGAGGTCCACGGCTTCCTCGGCCCCAACGGCGCCGGCAAGTCCACCGCCATCCGCGTCCTGCTCGGCATCCTGCGCCACGACTCCGGGGACGTCTCCGTCCTCGGCGCCGACCCCTGGCGCGACGCCGTCGACCTCCACCGCCGCCTGGCCTACGTCCCCGGCGACGTCGAACTGTGGCCGAACCTCACCGGCGGTGAGGCCATCGACCTGTTCGGCCGGCTGCGGGGCAGCATCAACCCGCGCCGCCGCGACGAGCTCGTCGAACGTTTCGACCTCGACCCCCGCCGCAAGGGCCGCACCTACTCCAAGGGCAACCGCCAGAAGGTGGCGCTCATCGCGGCCCTGGCATCGGACGTGGAGCTGCTGCTTCTCGACGAACCCACGTCCGGCCTCGACCCCCTCATGGAGGCGGTGTTCCAGGAGGAGATCCGCGCCGCCCGCGAGCGCGGCGTCACCGTGCTGCTCTCCAGCCACATCCTCTCGCAGGTGGAGGCCCTGGCCGACCGGATCTCCATCATCCGCCGGGGCCGGATCGTGGAGTCCGGCACGCTGCTCGACATGCGCCACCTCTCCCGCACCGTGGTCACCGTCCTCACCGACCGCCCGACGGAGGAGCTGGTCCGGCACGAGGGCATCCACAACCCCCACCGGGAGGGCGAGCAGGTGCGTTTCGACGTCGACGCCGCCCACCTGCCCGCCGTCATGCAGGAACTGGCCGCCCTGGGGGTGCGCGCGCTCACCGCGACGCCGCCCTCCCTGGAACGCCTCCTGCTGCGCCACTACGGTGACGAGCCGGCCGCGAGCGGGGTGGATCAGCCGTGAGCACACTGACCGGTACCGGCGCCCTGCTGCGGTTCATGCTCCGGCGTGACCGGCTGCGTCTGCCGCTGTGGGTCCTGGGCATGGGTCTGATGGCCCTGTACATCTCCACCGCCCTGGGCACGGTCCTCGACGAGGAGGCGCTGCAGGGCATGGCGGAGATGGCCGCCACCCCGGTGATGGCCCTCATCGGCGGGCCCGGCTACGGCTTCGACGCCATCACCGTCCCCCGCTTCTTCGCCGGGCTCTACGGCGCGTACCTCATGCTGGGGGCGGCCCTGATGTCCATGACCACCCTCTCCCGGCACACCCGCGCCGAGGAGCAGTCGGGCCGCGGCGAGCTGGTGCTTGCCGACGTCGTCGGCCGCCACGCCCAGCTCACCGCCGCCCTCCTCCTCGCGGTGCTGATGAACGTGCTGGTCGCGGCGACGATGACCGGCATTATCCTGGTTGCCCCGATCGACCCCTCCCCCGCGGCCGGCCCGACCGCACTGTTCACCTTGTCCATCGCGTCGGTGGGCATCGCCTTCGCCGGCGTCGCCGCCGCCACCGTCCAGCTGTCCCCCTACTCCCGCACGTGCACCTCCCTGGCGGGCATCGTGCTGGCGGTCGCGTTCCTCGTCCGCGGCATCGGCGACATGTCCCGCAGCCAGGGCGGGAACCTGGACTGGCTCTCGTGGCTCTCGCCCCTCGGCTGGGCCCAGCAGACCGCCCCCTACACGCTCGACCGCTGGTGGCCGCTGGCGTTTCCCCTGCTCTTCGCCGCCGTCGGTGCCGGACTGGGGTACGTCCTGCGTTCCCGGCGCGACTTCGGGGCCGGCGTCCTGGCGGACCGTCTGGGCCGGGAACGAGCCGCCTCCTGGCTGGGCACGCCCCTGACCCTGGCGTACCGGCTCCAGCGTGGGGTCCTCATCGGCTGGTCCGTCGCGATGATCCTCACGGGACTGACCCTCGGCGCGTTCACGCAGTCCATGGCGGACGTCGCCGACACCCTGCCCGAGGAGCTGCTCGCCGTCATGGGCGGCGACGGTGCCGCGGAGGCCTTCGTCGACGGCTACCTCGGTTTCATGTCCGTCTACTTCGGCGTCATCCTCGCGGTGTTCGCGATCCTCGCCGTGCAGTCCCTGCGCGTCCAGGAGACCGAGGGGCACACCGAGTCCGTGCTGTCCACCGCCGTCGGACGGGTGCAGTGGGTGCTGTCCTGGGTGACGGTCACCGGGCTGGGGGCGCTGTGGCTGGCGGCGCTCGCCGGCCTCGGTGAGGCGGTGGGCGCGGTCCTGGTCACCGGCGACTGGTCGCTCGTCGGGCCGACGCTACTCGGCCACACCGTGCAGTTCTCCGTCGTCTGGTTCTTCCTCGGCGTGGCGGTGGCCCTGTACGGCCTGGCCCCCCGCCTCGTCGGCCTGGTGTGGGTGCTCTACGTCGTGGGCTCGGTCCTCATCTTCTTCGGACCGATGCTGGGGCTGAGTCAGGCGTGGCTCAACCTCTCCCCCTTCCAGCACACGGGGCAGCACCCGGCGACGGACGTGCAGTGGCTCGGCATTGCCGCGCTGTCCCTCGGAGGCGTCGCCCTCGCGCTGCTCGGGGCGTCCGCTTTCCGACGCCGCGACCTCAGCGCCTGAGGCGACTGAGGCGCCTGCAAGGTCAGGGCAACGTCGAGAAGCAGAGGACGGCACCCAGCGCCGCTGCCGCCGGGCGGTAGTAGCGGCGGTCCAGCGTCCGGAAACGGGGGCCCGCCGGGGGCAGCTTCAGGACGGTGAGGGCGACCTCACCGCCGAGGGCCGCCCGGAGCCCGAACAGTGCCGCAACCAGCCGCACTCCCCCGCGTTGGAGGGAGCCCCCGCCGAAGGCGCCGGCGGCCAGCAGCCCGGCTCCGGCGGTCCCGGCCGCCACCAGGGCCGTGGGGAACGCCCCCGGCACGGCGTCGGCCTGGCCGACGACCGCCTCCGCCAGGTCGTGCGCGCTCCGGGCAGGCCAGGGGCTGCCCGTCGCCCAGACCGCATGCAGCACCGACACACCGGCCAGTCCGGCGACCCCGGCGACCCGGACCACGTGCTGGCCCCTCATCAGGCCGACGTCGCGATCGTCCCGGTCCGGCGCAGGATCTGCCAGCGGGTCTGGTCGTCCCCGGTGACCAGCGGGAACCTCGCGGACAACGGCAGCGGGACGTGGCGGGCCGCCAGTTCCAGCAGCGCCGCGACGGTGCGAATCTCCCGGGCGTGCGTGCGCGGCTCAGGGTCCGTGGGCAGCAGCTCGAGGACACGGGCCCGCACGGTCTCCACGTCCACCTCCGCCGGGCGTTCCGGCGCAGGCTCCCGGGGAGCCAGGAGGGCGGTGGCTCCGTCGAACTGGTGCAGGCACCCGACCTCCCGGCCCACCCACCGCAGGATCACCGGCTCCGGCGGCCGCTGGGATGCGCCGTCCCACTCGACGAGGAGGCCCGGCGCGCCCTCCGCCGCCTCCGCGACCATGAGGAACGGGCCAGTGAGGGGGTCGTCGAAACTAGGCAGGGAATCAAGGTCGGGGCGGGACTCCCGGAACATCCCACCCACCCACACAGGGTTGTCGGAGTCCACCACCACCGGCAGACGCCGCAGCTGCGGATCACCGGACAGCGGACGGCGCCGGTAGTTGTCGTCGACGGTGCTCTCCGGCACGAGGCGGGGCCCCTCGGAGGTCAGCCCGGGCAACCCGTACAGGAGCGGGGCCGTCCAGTCCGCGGGGGCCGGTTCGTGCAGGATGACATAGTCGGGCCAGTCCTCGCGCCACTCACGGGTGGCGAAGACCCGGACGCGGCGCGGCCCCTCCGGGACGGTGACCTCCACGGCCGGATCGGCGCCGTCCCAGCGGTCGGCCTGGGGGAGGTTGTCGCCGCCGTCGAGAAGCAGCGTGCCTCCGGGGACCCGGAACTCCAGGGGGTCGGTGAGCTGCAGGCGGGACAGTTCCGCGGGGTCGTCGGTGACCAGGACGGCATAGCCGCCGTCGGCGAGGGGGCTGAACATCGCGATGTTCTCCCGCACGGCCGGGCTGGACCAGCTGGACACGTCGAGGACCCATCCCATGTCACGGTCGGCGAACTGCGACAGGGCGGAAAAGTCACCGAACGCGATCAGCGCGCCCTCGGTGCCGACGACGAACTCAGCGGAGGTCATAGTGCGCAGAATACGGCACGTCGGGCCGCGCGGCAGGGCGGTCGGGAATCCCCGGGGTCGGGGGACTCAGCAGCGCCGGAGGGATGAGAATCCTGCAGGAGCCAGATGCTCCGCTACCCATGCCCGTCGGATACGCCGCCATCGCGCGTGACACCCAGGGGGCTGCGGTAACACCCGGGGGTCCTGTCTGGATAGGCGAGGTGAAGCAACCACGTCCCTCAGGAAGGAACCACATGAACATCAGTGACCTCTTCGGCGGAATCCTCATGCTGATCGTGGCCACCCTCTTCGCCCACCATGGCAAGGGGGAGGACTTCCACCTCTCCTCGAGCTCCCTGCCGTTCTAGACCGCCACCGCCGAACGTGGCAGGTGCCGCTCCGGGGCACCCGGTCCGCGGGCGGGGGCCATACTCCCCCGCGCGATGAGACGTTCCTCCGCGTGACTACGGGCATGGGAGGTGTCAGGGTCCTTGTGCGCGTCTCTGGTGGTGTGGTGGCCAGGTGTAGCAGGCACGCCATTTCCCGGATGGGAGCTTTCGTGGGCTCAAGAATCCACGTTCATGCCTGCAGATGAGACAGGTGCGACAGCAGGTAGACAGAAGAAGACCCCTCCCGATGCGGGAGGGGTGAGCTTCATGATGTGGGCCCCGTGGGGCTCGAACCCACGACCTGCGGATTAAAAGTCCGTAGCTCTACCAACTGAGCTAGAGGCCCGTGGCTCAGATAGTAGTCGGCGGGGCGGCGACAGAGAAAACCACCCGCCACCGCCGGGAGCAGACGGCCCTCAAGGGTCGGGCCGGGCGGAGGGCGGAACCTTTTACAGGAACCCGGGACGGGATCACCACTTCCCCTCCCGGGCCGGCAGTGCGATGTGGCCAGACCACCCCCGCTACCCCCGCCCCATTTTCGCACCGGCAAACGCACTGCTCACAGCAGCGAACCAGAGCCCTCGGGGTGGCCCTCCAACCTTTTATCCACCCCCCTAAAACGGGTACTTGCCGTGGGAGCCAAGTCACACCGTGGAACTCTGCAGGGTGTCCTGACCGACTGCTTGGGTAACCTCCCTCCGTTCTCATCGGGCCATGCCACAGTTACGGACCGCCACAAGCCGACCGGATCGTCGCATGGACCGGAAAGGTATCCGTTGTGGAACTAGATCTCGTAGATGTCTCACGGTGGCAGTTCGGTATCACCACCGTCTACCACTTCATTTTCGTCCCACTGACCATCGGCCTCGCTCCCCTGGTGGCGGCCATGCAGACGGCCTGGCACATCACGGGCAAGGACCACTGGTACCGGGCGACCCGGTTCTTCGGGGTCCTCTTCCTCATCAACTTCGCCATGGGCGTGGTCACCGGCATCGTGCAGGAGTTCCAGTTCGGCATGAACTGGAGCGAGTACTCCCGCTTCGTCGGCGACGTCTTCGGCGCCCCGCTGGCCCTGGAGGGACTGGCCGCCTTCTTCATCGAGTCGATCTTCCTCGGCGTGTGGATCTTCGGCTGGGGGCGCGTGCCGCGGATCCTGCACCTGCTCTCCATCTGGATGGTGGCCATCGCGGTCAACGTCTCGGCCTACTTCATCATCGTGGCCAACTCCTTCATGCAGCGCCCGACCGGCGCCGCCTACAACCCGGAGACGGGCCGCGCGGAGCTCATCAACATCGGTGAGCTGCTCACCAACCCGATCGCACTCACCGCGTTCCCGCACGCCGTGACCGGCGCCTTCCTGGTGTCCGGCACGTTCATCGCCGGCATCAGCGCCTTCTGGATGGTGCGCACCCGTCTGGCGGACACGGGAGCCGACACCCCCGACGCCGCCGATGACGCCGCCACCATGTGGCGTCCCCTCCTGCGCATGGGCCTGTGGGTGGTCATCCTCGCCTCCATCGGTCTGGCGATCACGGGTGACCTGCAGGCCAAGCTCATGTTCGAGTACCAGCCGATGAAGATGGCCTCCGCCGAGGCGCTGTGCCACACGGAGGAGGACCCGTGGTTCTCCATCCTGGCGATCTCGACCTTCAACGACTGTGACTCGGTCATCGAGATCTTCTCCGTGCCGTGGGTGCTGCCCTTCCTGGCGGCCGGTTCCTTCACGGGCGTCACCCTGCAGGGAGTCACGGACCTGCAGGCCCACTACGAGACGATCTACGGCCCGGGCAACTACACCCCGAACCTGTTCGTCACCTACTGGTCCTTCCGCCTGATGATCGGCCTCATGGCCGTCTCCGTGATCCTGGTGGTCCTGGGCTTCTGGTTCACCCGCCGCGGCCGCGTGAGCACCAGCAAGTGGTTCGCCTGGGGTGCGCTGGCGGCGATCCCCTTCCCGTTCCTGTCGAACTCCTTCGGCTGGATCTTCACCGAGATGGGCCGTCAGCCGTGGATCGTGCACCCGAACATCAGCTTCGGCCCTGACGCCCCCAACATGGAGAACGAGATCCACATGATCGTCGACTTCGGTGTGTCCAACCACTCCATCGCCACGGTGTGGACCTCGCTCATCTCCTTCACCCTCATCTACGGCGCCCTGGCGGTCGTGTGGTTCTGGCTCATGCGCCGGCACACCCTCGCCGGGCCGCTGCCCGTCGGCGCCTCCGAGAACATCGTGGCCGACACCTACGGGCCGCAGGAGCAGGAGCTGGAGCCCCTCAGCTTCAGCACCCCGGCCACCGGCACCACCAACGTCGAGAAGGAGCAGTAGTCGTGGATCTGCAGACCCTGTGGTTCATTCTCATCGCCGTCCTCTTCCTGGGGTACTTCGCCCTCGAGGGGTTCGACTTCGGCGTCGGCATGCTCCTGCCCTTCCTCGGCCGCGGGGAGGCCAGGGAGGAACGAGCGCGGCGTCGTGACGCGGCGGTCCAGAGCATCGGCCCTGTGTGGGACGGCAACGAGGTGTGGCTCATCACCGCCGGTGGTGCGCTGTTCGCCGCGTTCCCGGAGTGGTACGCGACGATGTTCTCCGGTTTCTACCTGCCACTGCTGCTCATCCTGCTGGCCCTCATCATCCGCGGTGTGTCGCTGGAGTGGCGCACGAAGGTGGACACGCCGCAGTGGCGCCGCTACTCCGACATCGGCATCGGCATCGGTTCCTGGGTGCCGGCGATCCTGTGGGGCGTGGCGTTCGCGAACCTGGTGCGCGGCGTCCCCGTCGACGCGGCCCGCCAGATCCCCTCGGGTCTCGACGGCCTCGTCCAGCTCCTCAACCCCTTCGGCCTGCTCGGCGGCCTCGTCTTCGTCCTCCTTTTCCTCCTGCACGCCGCCACCTTCCTGGGGCTCAAGACCACCGACCCGCTGCGTGCCGACGTCCACCGCATCGGCCGTCTCCTCGCCGCCCCGGTGATCCTCGTCGTCGCGGGTTACGCCCTGTGGCTGCAGCTCGCCCACGGCCGCCCGGAGACCTGGGCAGCCGTGGCCGTGACGCTGGCCTGCCTGCTGTTCACGGTGCTCCTGCTGCTGCGGGGCCGGGACGGCCTGGCGTTCACCGCCACCTTCGTCGCCGTGCTCGGACTCGGGGCGCTCATCTTCGGCGCGATGTTCCCGTACCTCATGCCGACGACTCTTGCCGACGGCGTCAGCCTCGACATCTGGAACTCCTCGAGCTCCGACTACACGCTGCGGATCATGTCCTGGGCGGCGCTCTTCCTCGTGCCGGTCGTGCTCATCGCCCAGGGCTGGACCTACTGGTCCTTCCGCCAGCGCATCCGCGCCTGATGTCCACCGAGAGGGCCGGCCGCGGACCGGTCGACCCGCGTCTGCTGCGGCTGGTTCCCCCGGTCCGGCGGCTGATCCTCCGGGCAGGGATCGCGCAGGCCCTGACCACGGTGCTGGTGCTGGCCCGGGGCGTGCTGCTCGGGTGGGGCGTGGCCGGGCTCATCGTGGAGCGTTCCCTGCCGGGCTGGGTGCTGCCGGCCCTGCTGGGGGTCGTGCTCGCCCACGGCGGGGTCGCCTGGCTGGCGCAGCACTGGTCGGCGCAGGGGGTCGGGGAGACCGTCGACACGCTGCGGGCCTCCGCCCTGCAGGCGCTGCGGCACCGCGACCCCCGGGCGGTGCAGGAGCAGTCGGGGCACTGGCGCACGGTGCTCACCACGGGGCTGGACGACTTCCGCCCCTACCTCACCGAGTTCCTGCCCGCCCTGGTCGCCGTCGTGCTGGCGACCCCGGCGGCCCTGGCGGTGGTGTTCTGGGCGGACCCCGTCTCGGGTGTCCTGGCGCTGGTGACGTTGCCGCTCATCCCGGTGTTCATGGTCCTCATCGGCACCCTCACCCGCGCGCACACGGAACGCCGTCTGCGCATCACCGCCGCGCTCGGCGGGCAGCTCGCGGACCTGCTTTCCGGGGCGCTCACGCTCCGCGCGCTGGGCAACACGGCGGGCCCGGCGCGGGAGGTGGAGGCGGCGGGGCGTCGGCACGCGAACGCCACGATGTCCGTGCTCAGGCTGGCGTTCCTGTCGTCCTTCGCCCTGGAGTTCATCGCGACGCTGTCCGTCGCGCTCGTCGCGGTCGGCATCGGACTGCGGCTTCTCGACGCCAGCCTCCCCCTCGCTGCCGGCCTCATCGCGCTCATCATCATCCCGGAGGTCTACCAGCCGGTCCGCCGGGTGGGCACCAGCTTCCACGCCGCGGTCGACGGTCTCGCGGCCGCCGAGGAGGTTCTCGACCTTGTCGACGCCCCCTCCCCCACCCCCTTCCTCCCGGAGCGGATGCCGGGCGTGGGGCTGCGCGTCGAGAGCCTCTCGGTGCGCGGCCGCGACGGCGTGACCCCGCGTGACCTCTCCTTCGACGCCGCGCCCGGCGAGGTCACCGTCCTGCACGGCCCCAACGGTTCCGGCAAGTCGACGGTCTTCCTCGCCGCCCTGGGGGTCCTGCCCGCCGGGCTCGTCGAGGGCCGGATCGCGGCCCCGGACCCGGAGCTGATCTCCTTCCTCCCGGCGCGCCCGGTCCTCGTGCCCGGCACGGTGGCCACGAACCTCAGCCTGCTGGGTGCCCCGCCGGTGGACACCGGCATCGACATCGGGGTCCCCCTCGAGCGGGGGATCGGCCCTCACGGGACAGGTGTCTCCGCAGGTCAGGGGCAGCGTCTGGCGGTGTCCCGCACCCTGGCGCGGGGCGGGGCGGGGCCGCGTCTGCTGCTTCTCGACGAACCCACCGCCCACCTCAACGCCGCGCTCGTCGTCGCGCTCGGACAGCTGCTGCGGGACCGGGCGGCCGCCGGCGACGCCGTGGTGGTCGCGTCGCACGACCCCCGCATCCTCAACATCGCGGACGAGGTGGTGGCGCTGTGACCATGCTCCGCCTCGCCGGCGTCCGGCGCCGTGACCTCGTTCTCCCCGTCCTCGCCGGGGCGGTGACGCTGCTGTCGGCGCTGGCGCTGACGGTGCTCTCGGGCTGGCTCATCACCCGCGCGTGGGAGATGCCGCCGGTGCTCGACCTGTCGGTGGCCATCACCGCGGTCCGCGCGCTGGGCATCTCCCGGGCGGTGTTCCGCTACCTCGACCGCCTGGTGTCCCACCGGTTGGCCCTCGACGCCCTGGCCGCTCTGCGTTCGCGGCTGTTCACCGCGCTGGTGCGTGACGGGCACACCCGCACCCGCGGCGACGGGCTGGTCGCCCTGGCCTCGGACGCGGAGCGCGTCACCGACCTCATCGTCCGCTCCCTCGTCCCGCGCGGCGTGGCGGTGGTGCTCTCCGTCGCAGCGGTGCTCGTCGCCGGTTGGCTCCACCCGCTCGCCGGCCTCACCCTGGCCGTGGCCTACCTGGTCACCGGCCTGCTCATCCCGCGTCTGGCGGTTCGCGCCGCCCGTACGGCCCGCCGCAGCGAGGCCGAGGACGAGTGGGCCGTGGAGCTCGACCGGGTGCTCGACCACCGCGTCGAGTTCGAGGCCGCCGGGCTCGGTGCGGCCCGGATCACCCAGGCGACGAGCGCCTCCACCCGCGCCAGCGCCGCCCGCGTGGCGGCGGAGAGACCGCTGGCCCCGGCGGCCGCCGCCGAGGCGTGGACCACCGGCCTCACCGTCGTGGTGCTGCTGGCGATCGGCGCCCTCACCTACGCCGGTGACCCCACGTGGCTGGGCATGCTCGTCATGCTGCCGCTCGCCGCCTTCGAGGCCCACGGGCCGTTGGCCGCGGCCGCCATCCACGCCGACGAGGCCGGGGCGGCGGAACGCCGCCTGGCGTCGCTGCTGTCCCCGGACACGGTGGTGGACGCGGGAGCGGACGCGGCGTCGGCAAGCGCGGAGCCGGAGGACCTCCACCTGCGCGCCACCGACCTGCGCTGCGCGTGGGGCGACCGCACGTGGAACCTCGACCTCGCGCCCGGCGCGCGGCAGGTCATCCGGGGGCCGAGCGGCTGCGGCAAGACGACGCTGCTGCTCACCCTCGCCGGGTTGCTGGAGCCGGCCGCGGGTTCGGTGACGCTCGGCGGCGCGCCCGATCCGGGGCTGCGTCGTCGCCTGGTGCGGGTGCACACCGAGGACGAGTGGATCTTCGCCACCACCGTGCGGGAGAACCTGCGGGTGGCCAACCCGGACGTCACCGAGGAGGTCATGTGGGAGACGCTGGAGGCCGTCGGCCTGCGCTCCTGGCTGGAGTCGGCGGGTGGTCTCGATCTCGAGCTCGCCGACGGTGCGGGGTCGCTGTCCTCGGGGCAGCGGCGTCGGCTGCTGCTGGCCCGGGCGCTGTGTTCGGAGACTCCGGTGCTGCTTCTCGACGAACCCACCGCCCACATCACCGCCGCCGACGCCGGCCCGCTGCTGGAGATGCTCACCGGGGGTCCTCTGCCGGGTCAGCGGGCGGAGCGGACCGTCGTCGTGGTCACCCACGAGGATTGATAGGTACGTCACTCTTTTCCAAATCCATTGACAGCTGCAGCCAATATTGCTACCATTGAGGTATACCCCACAGGGTATCGATAAATCCTATTTCCCCACCCCGAGAAGGAGCGATCTCATGACCGAGACCACCACCGACACCCAGCAGACCTACCACATGCCCCGCATCGGAGACGCAGCCCCGGAGTTCACCGCCGAATCCACCCAGGGCCCCGTCAACTTCCCCTCCGACTACAAGGGCAAGTGGGTCATCCTCTTCTCCCACCCCGCCGACTTCACCCCGGTGTGCACCTCCGAGTTCATGACCTTCGC
>LSQX01239416.1_pt1 | contig 14089 bp, 10 predicted proteins | sample 654561 | NCBI WGS metagenome assembly LSQX01 (sample SAMN04489861, study PRJNA283612) | anaerobic digester metagenome | isolation source: 4 biogas reactors fed with cattle manure at either 37C or 55C with and... | place: Denmark: Kongens Lyngby | collected 2014
CTGCCGCCGGCCATTGATAACCAACCGCCGTGTTATTGCCCATGGCCGAATCACCGGCCTCCACTCGGAAACCCCGCGTCGTGAGCTCCTTCATGGCCACACTGTATTTTTTGCCAACAACCTCGGGAACATCATGCAGCTGAGTCAGGCGCGAAACATCGCGATCGCTGTAAACCCTTGGCACAGCCATGTATTCCAAAGTGCGAGAGATGGTTTCTCCGCAGGCCGTGGAAGCAATTCGGGAAGAAACATCCTTGTCGGAAGGTTTTTCCAAAACAACCAAGACCACAATTTCAGGATTGTCCGCCGGGGCGATACCGGCAAAGGAGAGTGTATAATAACCCTGCTCGTCGGTCGATGTGCTGGTCTTGCCGGCAACGGTATAGCCTTCAACATAAGCCGGAGTTCCGGTTCCGTAAAGCACGACACCCTTGAGCAATTCCATGATCCGTGTCGAAGTTGTTTCCGAAATAACCTTGCGGATGGTTTCCGGTTGAAACTCCTTAACAATGGAACCGTTATGATCCGTGACAGCTTTGGCCAGCATGGGCCTGACCAAGCGACCACCGTTAGCCAGTGCACAATAAGCCGTGGCGATCTGCAAAGGAGTCACCGTTGAAGATTCGCCGTATGATAAGGTAACCATGTCCAGTTCCGTGGGCTTGGCGTGCAGAATACCGGCGCTTTCGGCCGGCAGATCGATCCCGGTTGGGACGGACAGACCGTAGGCGCGGATATAGTCATAAAATCTGGTGACCCCGATCCTTTGCGCAAGTTGCGCAAAAACCGGATTGCATGAATTCCAGAAGGCCTGCTGTAAACTCTCCAAACCATGCGAGGGCTTGTACCAGCACTCGATCTTCCAATCCAAAACACGCAACGGCGCATCATTCATAATCTCCGACTCGTTGGTCAGCGCCTCTTCCAGCGCAATCGACGCTGTAATCGCCTTCATGGTCGAACCGGGCTCATAAGTATTGGAAATGGCTTTGTTGCGCCAGACCTCCGAGGACAGAAAGTCAATTCTTTCATCCGACATGGCTTCCCATTCATCCGCCAAAATAAAATCCGGGCGCGCCGTCGGTTCTGAGCTGGAAAAATATGGATACGAAGCCATGGCTAAAACAGCGCCCGTGTGTGGGTTCATAACCAGAATGGAACCGCCTTGGGTTACATCGTAAAGCTTAACCGCCTTAGCCAGAATCTCCTGGGCAATTTTTTGAATGTTAACATCGAGATGCAAAATGATGTTTTGGCCATCTTTGGCACGCAGACTGGTGGGCACGGAAAAAGGCAGCTCTCCCCTGCCGAGATAATTATCCGTTTCAACATATGTGTAGCCGGGTTCGCCGGTCAACAGCGCATTATACTGGAGCTCGATGCCAAGTTGGCCAATAAGATTTCCGTTGTCATAATTTGTATATCCGATCACCTGACTGGCCAAGCTGCCGTTGGTGTAATAGCGGTGCGGCTCCGCGTCGATCCGGATTCCTCCGATGTCGGCATTTCTTTTGTATGTCAGCAGCGCCTCGGCTTCAGCCCGGGGAACATCCTTTTTAAGTTGAATATAAGTGCTTTCGGTTTTTTCTAATTCGATCAATACATCATGACTGTCCAGATTAAGGCAAGCCGCTATATTGTCCGCGATTTCCTGACGAGAGATATTCTTGGTAATTGAATAAACATCCTTGGGGGTCACACCGATCCGGTATACATAGGTCGTTCCGGCAAGCTCCAGGCCGTTGCGATCAAGAATGCGACCCCGTTTGGGATTTTCGGCAACTTTCTTGTAGTGTTGACCGGCGGCGGTTTCGGCAAAAGTCGCATGTTCGACAATTTGAATGTTGTACAGCCGATAAACCAGGAGACCGGCAAAAAGAAGCACAAAAATAAACAAAAGAGCAAATCCTACTCGTCGGCTTCGTCCCGGTCGTCTCATGTTGCTGCGAGGTTCCTTGATCTGAACTTGACGAACGGATTGTTGCAAACGATTCGTGGATGCTCTCTTGGCACGCTGACGCTGCTGGCGCTGTTTTTCACGCAGAAACCGCCGATCGGTTTCAAGACTGCGTCTGTTCCCCCGGCTCAAATCACTTGACCTTCCCTTGCTGATTCAAACTCTTAAAATAACCTTCCACGGTGCGATAAACGCTGGCCAGAAAAGCTTCATTTTCAGAGGTGCCCGCAGAAGGCTGAGCAAAAATAATCCGATCGGACTGTGGAATGACAACCTGAACCAGTTGGCTTCCGGCCGGATCCTGTAAACCCAACTTATCCATAGCCTGTTGCCGGATCAAATCCAGATTGGTTTTTTGGGCCAACTCTTCGCTAATTTGGCCGCGCTCCTGATCCAGACGGGAAATTTGACGCTCAATGGCCAGATTTTTAAAATTCATTTCCAGAATGGTGGCCTGACGATACACGACAAAGGCAAAGGCACCGGCGATGACAAATATGGTCAGGATGGCGCCCAACAACATACGTAGACGTTGAAAAGCCAATTGCTGTCGAATGGCTTTGACCTGAGCCTGTTGAACAACCTCACGCCTCGGAGTTGCTGAAACAGAAACCCGCTTGGGCTTGAGCACCGGTTTTTTTCTTTTGACCGGTCCTGCCGACCGCCGAACATCGAAGGTTTTCATGGTCGCGCCGGTATTTAGGGCCAGATTGCCGGATGTTTTTGTCATTGTGGGCTCCCTCCCCTCGTCTATATCGATCAGGCTGTCAGCCTGTTTTTTTCAAAACAACGTAATTTGGCACTGCGGGAACGAGGATTCTCCTGACGTTCGTTTTCGTCCGCGGTGATGGCTTTCCGGGTTATGACCTGCCCCTGCGCGACTTGACCGCAAACGCAGACCGGAAAATTCCGGGGGCAGGTACAGGGTTTTTCCAATTTTCGGAAAGCCTCTTTGACCAACCGGTCTTCAAGGGAATGAAAGGTAATGATGCACAGTCGACCTCCGGGCCGAAGCCACCGGGGCGCGACCGCCAGCAGCTGCTCGATGGCATCAAGTTCTTGATTAACCTCAATGCGGATCGCCTGAAAAACCCTTCTGGCCGGGTGCTGATCTTCTTGACGGCTCTTGGAAGGCATCGCCCGCCGGACGACTTCCGCCAGATCGGTTGTCGTGGCAAAAGGGGCGTCATCGCGTCGGTTTACAATGGCACGAGCTATTTGCTCGGCGTGCCGCTCTTCACCGTATTGGCGGAAAATCCGGGTCAATTCTTTTTCTCCGTATGTATTGACCACATCCGCTGCGGTCTGACCGCTGTCACGGTCCATTCGCATATCCAGAGGCCCTTCCTGCCGATAACCAAAACCCCGACCGGCCTGATCAAATTGCCAAGACGAAACACCAAAATCAGCCAGTATTCCATCCGCGCCGTCGATTCCCAATTGAGTCATAATCTGGGCAAGATCGGCAAAATTACCATGTACGACCTGCCACGCGGCCGGACTTTCGACCGAAGCCAAGCGCTTGCTGCCGGCTCGCATGGCATCCTCGTCGCGGTCGATCGCGATCAGACGACCACGGTTGCTCAAGCGCGAGAGCAGTTCGGCGGCATGCCCGCCCCCGCCCAATGTACAATCAACATAAAGACCATCCGCGAGGATGTTCATCAAATCCAGAACCGGCTGCACGAGAACCGGTTGATGCGAGAAGCTAAATTCCCTTGACATCAAACCGCGACAGGTCAACCTCGGACAAGGATCCCTGTTCCTCCTTTTGCTGCTGATAGAAAGCCTTGGAGCAGATTTCGAGTTTATCGAACATATCGATAAAGCAAATCTCCTCGCCGGGCTTAACCTGAATGTGGGACCAGAGCTCTTCACTGATGGAGATCCTGCCCTGGCTATCTAATTCACAGACCATGGCTTCACCGAGGATGGCTCGTTTAAAACGACGAACCGCCGGATCCGTGCCCGACAATTGATTGATTTGGTCACGTATGCCGCGAAAATTCTCCGGTGTGTAAGCCGAAAGATAGCCATCGTCCAAACTCAGTGTGACGATCAGCGAGCCCCCGATGCTCTCTCGCAAGCGGGCGGGAACAAAGACGCGGCCTTTGGCATCAATGAGTATAAGAGACAGGGCCATACTGATCCCACCTTTCCTCTTTGAGTAATGGTCTGGCTTTCATCCACCATGGGGCGACAACATTGGCGAAATCTCACCACAATTAACCACATCAATGTATAATTGCTCTACATTTCACCACTTATTTGCTATTCTACACATACTTTTTGAGAAATTCAACCGTTAATTGCCTGTTGACGAATTGTAATTAAAATGAAATATTTAACATCCCTACACCTTGTGTTGCCGGAAATATGAAACACAACATGTTGAAAAATAAAAAAACTGCCTGTCACGGCAGTCGAGGTCAAAGTTGTACTTGTGGGATTTATTTGTTCAGATTTCGCTCCATCGAGATACATAACATCACGCCGAGAGCCAAAAAATTAACAATCATAGCCGTCCCGCCCAAGCTGACAAAAGGCAACGGTATACCCGTAATCGGCAGCAAACCGACACACATGCCTAGGTTCTCGATAAAATGGAAGGCCAAAAAAGCCGTGATGCCGACCATCGTATAGGCCAACGCCGGTCTCCAGGTCCGAATTTTTGAAGCAACATACAGGCTTCTGGCTAAAAAGAAGAAAATTAATATCAATAAAGCCGTTGTTCCGATAAATCCCATATGCTCGGAAACCGCCGTAAAAATAAAATCGGATTCCTTGACCGGCACATGGACTAAATTACCCTGCAGGTTTCCGGTCAGCCCACCGGAGGCAATCGCCCGTTTGGATTGAATCAGATTATAAGATGCCGCAGGGTCATGACCGGGATACAAGAAAGTGATGATGCGGCTTTTCTGGAAATCTTTGAGGAGAAACAACCAAGCCAAGACACCGGCCAACACCAGACCGGAGATGCCTAAAAGAATAAAGCGCCAGCGCAAGCCCCAAACAAAAATCATACAAATCAACATGAAGAGGATAACCATCGATGTCCCCAAATCAGGTTGCTCCCGGATAAGGAGAAGCGGAACACCGTATAAGGCCGCTAGACTCAGGCCTCCCTGCCATTTTTTAAGACGGCCGATGGTCATGCCCTCAAAGATCTGCGCCGATGTCATGGCCAGGCCGATTTTTGCAAGTTCCGACGGCTGAAAGGTACCAATCAAAGGTAATTCCAGCCAGCTGTCGGCACCCCACTCACCGATCATGGAAAAATTATCCACCAACACCCAAACCAGCATGAGCAGACTTGTGCCATAAATAATCCAAGCGATCAAGTTTAGCGTCGGCACCTCGACCAAACTAAGCGTCAAGGCGATTAACAACCCGATCAGAACCGCTCCGGCCTGTTTATAAAAAACCATCGGATATGCATCAAAGCCGGATGACAGAACGCGGTTGAGCACAAACAAGCCGATCATGGAAATCAGCAAAACCGGTACCAGCAACCAATAATCCATGGCGGCAAAATAGGTGATCCTTTTCAGACGTTCAATACCGGGCTTTGCCATCAGACATCATCATCTATCATCTATCATCAATCATCATGATCTTCGGTTTGTTCTTCGGGTAAATATTCTGAAGCTTGATCATCGGTCGATACCGACGGCTCCGGCGATTCATCCTGGAAATCCGAATCAGAGATTTCGATAAAATCAGAAACGGGGTCGCCCTTGTCTGACTGATCCGGACGGAAAGCCATTGAGGCAGATAATGCCGCCGAAAACTCGCGTTTCAGACGGCGCTGACGGAGGACCGGCAGTAGAATAATTGCTCCGATCATCATCAAGGCCGATAACAGCTGTGAAGCGCGAATGCCGGTTGTGCCGAGCATCAGCGGGTCTGTCCGGATCCCCTCCACAAAGAAGCGGACAAAACCATAGAGCAACAAATACCATAAAGTGACGGCAAAAGGCGTTTTGGCGGTTTTACGCAATCGGAGCAAAATCACAAAAATAATTAAATTGGCAATAAATTCGTAGAAAAAGGTCGGATGAACCGGCTTAAACGGATCAACACCGGCTATGCGGACGCTTTGCAGATAGGCTGTGGTCTGATTGCTGATCATGCCCCATGGCAACGTGGTGTTGTTGCCAAAGGCCTCCTGATTGAAAAAATTGCCCCAGCGACCGATCGCCTGTCCGAGCGGCACATAAACCGCCAAAAAATCCAGCAAGCGGGAAATCGGCTTTTTTTTCAGGCGGGTAACCAGCAAAATCCCCAATGCTCCGCCGATAACGCCGCCGTAAAAGGCCAGTCCGCCTCGTCGCGTATCCACAATGCTGAGGATGTCGTCTTTGAAAGAATCCCATTCCAGCACAACATAATAAAGACGAGCGAAAATAATCATCAATGGAATGACGGCGATGAAAGTGTCCAGGACATCATCGGATTTGAGTTGGTATGCCGACGCGTGGCGCATAGCCAGCAACATACAGAGAATCAGGGCGACCGCAATCAACAGGCCGTACCAGTATATCGGCATGCCGAAAATGGAAAATGCCTGACGGCTGATCGGTAGATTTTTGATGCCCAAACCGGGAAAACTAACCAAAAAATCAGGGTTCATTGCATGTTACCTCGCTGGTTGCAGAATCGAAGCTGCGTAGCCCGCCCGGTTCTCCAAAAAATTCGTCATGGATCGGGCGGTTGCACAGTCAATCATATCATAGATTTTCGGATAATCGAAGAGGTCGATCTCGTGCAGGCTGCATTGAGCTTCAACAAGACCGCTGTGTTCCACTGAATCCAGCGAACGAAGAAAATTACCGGCGGCGGCTCTCTTTTGAATGTCGAATAAATGCTCGTCCGGCTCCATGGAGAAATGATCGATCAGCCCTTCTATAACGGCAGCAGCAGCTTGTTCCGGTTGCGAAGATTCACCGCCACAGACCAAAAAAGCATGGTTGTTTTCGCAACTGTAGTGGAATCCGAAGGAATCATTAATCAGCCCGGAGCCGTAAAGGCGATCGTAAAGGGGCGATACCGGCGAAAGGATGGAATTCAGATAAAGACGCACTCCCCGCTGCCTGGTCACCAACCGGCGACCTTTGAGTTCCTGACCTGGGCGGACAGAGGAGTCTTTGAACCCGACCAGAAATGAAGGTGTCTTGACATCCATCCGCAGACTGTTGCCGGAGGAGGTCGGCAACAAAGGTTCGGGAAGAAAAATAGGCTTCGGTCTTGAATATGACGGTCGGGCGGTTTTTTCTTCAAGAATCCCGGTCAGCAAAGTCAGTAATCGATCCTCATCCAGATCTCCGGAAAGGGTGAGGATGATCTGATCCGACCGGTAAAAAGATCGCCAGACCGTTTTGAGATCGGTATCTGTGATTTGGCTGACCGACTCGGGCGTACCCCCGACATCCTCACGAACCGGGTGGCAGGAGTACAGAGCGGACAGCAGATTGTTGTAGCATCGCGAATCCGGATCATCCTGATATTGGTCGATTTCTGCCAAAACAACCGGTCTTTCGGCCTCAACGCGGTCACGTTCGAGATATGGGGTAAAGATGGCTTGTAAATAAAGCTCCAGAGCCTGTTCAAAATGATATACGGTGGTGAAATAGTACAGGGTGTGTGTATGCGAGGTATAGGCATTTGCCGATGCCCCTAGACTGGCCAAACCACCCAATAATCCGCCGTTGTCGTCCCGGCTGAAGATGCAGTGCTCAAGAAAGTGAGCGGTTCCGGCCGGAACATGAATGGTCTTGTTCCCGACATTAAAGGTGGTGTGAATCGAGCCATAGGGCACGGTGATCGCCGCAAAGCGGCGGCTAAAGCCCGGCCGGGGCAGCAATTTAATCACAAGGCCGCTTTCGTGTCGAAGAATCCTAAGTGTTTTGCCGGTCAGCGGATCGATCACGGTCCGGCGGCTGAAACCGCTGTTGTCTGTTGTTGGCCCAAAGCTACTCCTGCTCATTTCTGCGCCTCATTAACTTCTTCAAAATCATCGAATAATCCGGCAGAGGTTAAATCGAAGTCCGAATCCATTCCGGTCAGAACATAGCATGTCACCAACCGCAAACCTGATGCCATTTGCGAGACCTCCTCGGGGGTCACCGACCGTAAAGCATCCAGAGATTCTTTCCGATTCATTAGTCGGCCGTATAGGTGCCCATACATTTGATGAGCCAGCATGGACGAAAGATCATCGTTGACCGAAAGAATCCCGGTTTCAATCATGCGGGCGGTTCGTTCAAACAAGGACCTGTCAAAATCGCCGATCGTCAATCTGCTAAGCTGATCTTGGATTGCCTTCAGTGCATCATTCACTTTCTCCGGGGTCACGCCCGCCATGATAAACATCGCCGACAAACTACGTAGATGCGAAGAAAACACGCTGTAAGCCAAACCCATTTTTTCTCGGACGACATCAAAGAGCAACGAATGCGCATCGCCGCCCAACATGCTGTTCAAAAAGGTTGCAGCAATGGTGCGATGGCTAAAGTAAGGTGGCAGCCCTTGATAAGCCAGTACGATTCTGGCTTGCTCCACCATCCTCTTTTCCAGGCCGGCGGACGGCTCAGCCGGATCGAAGGGCGATGGTCGTTCAGACGGACGAACTTTTACCCTTTCGCCAACCGGCAGTTGTCTGATTCTGGCCAGACAGGCTTCCAGCAGGTCAGCGTCTATTGATCCGCCCAGATAAATCGAAGCACTGCACTGCGACAAGAGTGTCTGATATGCCTTGGCCAGCTCTTGGCGCGAAATCGTTTGCAAAGATTCAAGGTCACCATATGGCGACAGACCTTGGGGCCGGTCTCCGCAAAACATTTCCAGGCAGCGATCAAAAGCGAATTTCGCCCGGTCATTTTCGCGTGCGGACAATTCCATCATCAGGTTCTGACGCTCGGCTTCAACGATATCCTCATAAAACAGGCCTTCTTCATCGAGCAAGGGATCTAAAAGCACATCAAAAAGAAGATCGCAGACCGCAGAAAAGGGTGACGAATCGTCGTTCCAACGCCGTAAAGCACCGGCGGAAAATGTAATGAGCTGAAGATCCCCTTGTCTCTCCTGGTTGGATTCGAGGGTGGCTCCGTATAGACCGTCGAGGGCCCTAGCCAACAGGATCCTGCTTGGGTATCGCCGGCAGGATGACGTCAGAACACGGGAAAGAAGTGCCATGCTCGCCGCCTGCCGCTTTTTTAACGGCAAATAGAAAACAAAGTAAATGGCGGCCTGCGCGAATCGGTCGGTGGGTAAAACATAAACCGGCACACCGGAAATTCTGGCCTTTTCGTGGCACAACTCCGATTCGCGGTGCCATTGCCGAACCTGCTTTAGGTCGGCGTTGACCTGCTCGACCAGCTGACGAATCGATTCAAACTGCATTTCCGGCCGAATTCTTTGCAAAAAATCAATATGAATGTCACGACCGTAAAGCGTTTGATTCGTATCATATAAATAGGTTTCAGCCAAGGGACACTTGGCGGCCTCATCGACAGTAGGTCTAAGGCCAACATTAGTAATTGAATCGTATGTCCGTCCATCCACACGGGTTCTGGTGGCATAAACGCCATGCGCTGGACAGGCCAGAAATGGCAAAATTGATATGTTGGCGGTCGGGAACCCGAGTCTACTCCCCAGACGGCGGCCTTGGATGACCTTTCCACGCAGGCTGTATGGGCGCCCCAACAAACTTATAGCCTCATCCACCTTACCTTGGACAATCAATTCCCGAAGACGGGAGCTAGAAATACGATCTCCTCCCTGTTTGACCTGCTCGACCACAATGAGTCGAACTTGATTGTCCTCTGCCCATTTTCGCAAAAGCTCAACATTACCCGCCCCGCCACGGCCGAATCGATAATCATGACCCACGACAACCAACTTGGCCCGGAGTCTTTTTCCCAAGTAATTGTGCAAAAAGTCAATCGGGCTGATCGCGGCAAAAGTTTGATCAAAAGTCAAAAGGTGGGTTTCACCGATCCCGCAGTCTGAAAGCAAAGCCAACCGATCCTCCAGATCGCAAAGGTACCCGTTGAAAGAATCATCCGGTCTCAGAACACTTTCCGGACGATCGGGAAAAGTAAGAACCGCCGGTACGATACCCATACGGTTGCTCTCGAAAACCAAGGTGCGCAGAAGCTCCAAGTGACCACGGTGGACGCCGTCGAAAAAACCAAGGCCTATGCCTCGTGGATGACAGGCAACGGTATGCTCAGGATTGTCGAAAATCAGCAAGGTCAATCAACACCCTTTCGGTTTTAATCCGGTAAAATGCCGGTTGGATTTCCTCCAGTCGGGCAACGCAAATCAGCTGACCGCAACTGTAGAAGACCAGCCTTTGACCATTTGCCGGAATCAGCTCCGGACGGTTGGCCCAAGAAAGTTGTTGGCTTTTCAGCAAAAAATCCTCGGAAAGAGCAAGGGTTTGCCCGGATATCAATTTCCCCGCCAGATCGGCAGGCAGATCACAAGCCGGGAAAAAATCAAATGCCCGACTGATGTCTAAGAGCAAACCTTTGTCGTGCAGAAATGTCATAAAGGACTGCTGATCGATACCTTGCCGACTCCAGTCAAACAACTGTTCCAGATTCACGGCATCTGCCAGCTCAAACGGTCCGCATCGGCTGCGAACAAGTGTGGTTGCATGGGCGTAATGGCCCGTCTGTTTCCCCAGATCGTCGGCCAAGGTGCGCATATAGGTGCCTTTTGAGCAATCAACCCGTATAACGGCACGAAGAATGCCGTCTTCCAGACCGATTTTCTCAACAACCACCTCTTTGATACTGACCGCCCGGGCCGGGCGTTCGACCTTCCGGCCGCTACGGGCGTAATCGTAGAGCGGCCGGCCATCTATCTTGACGGCTGAATACATCGGTGGAATCTGGAAATGATCACCTCGAAGTGTGTCTATCGCTTCACGTATCGGCTTAAAATCAGAGGCAATCAGCTCGGCTTGTTCGGCCGGGCTAAGAGATTTTGTATGGATGGTCGTGCCGGTCAAATCCTGTGTGTCTGTCGACCGTCCGAATTCGATACCCAGGATGTATTGTTTATCATAATTGCTCATAAACTGGACCGCAACGGTCGCGCGGCCGATACAAACAGGAAGAAGGCCTTCGGCAAAAGGATCCAGCGTTCCTGTATGCCCGATCCGACGAATACCGGTCAGTTTTCGCAAACGTGAAATGACCCCGAAAGATGTCATCCCGCGGGGTTTGTCTATCAATAAAATACCTGATCTGATTGCCGTAGTTCTGCCTACAGCCATTCACCTGCCTTATTGATAATCAAAGCTGCGGCTTTATCCAAGGGCATCGGCTCAAATTGCAGGCCGGCGGCTCGAGGATGACCGCCGCCGCCAAACAAGCGGGCAAATTCCGCCGCATTGAATGCTTCACTGCTTCGGATATTGACTCGCAGGTCTTGACCCGGTAATTCTCGGATCAAAAATGCTGCTTCAACACCGGCCACATTCCGCAAATGCCCGATCACACCTTCCAAATCCGCGTCGCTGGCACCACAAGAATTAATCAGCTCTTGGTCAACAAGAGCTATCGCCAGACGGCCGCGATAATGAAATTGAGCGTCGGTAAACACGCGGCCCATCAGACGCATACGTTCCTGACTGGTCAGATCAAACAAATAATAGGTAATTGTTCTCAGGTCAATGTCATTTTTCATCAGAGCGGCAGCTGTACGGAACGTCCGGGCCGACACATTGGAAAAAGCAAAGCCTCCTGTGTCCGAGACAATGGCGGTCATCAGCAAAACACCTATGGTTTGGTTGAACAAGGAACGGCCCGTGCGTTTTTCCAGTTCCACAATCAGATCATAGACCATTTCGCCGACCGCAGCGGCCGTTGGGTCAATCCAACGGAGAAATCCGGATTGCCCGCCGGAAACATGATGATCAATGACACCGATTTGCGGGGCCAAATCACTCAATGCCTTGAGACGCCCTATTCGTCCGCTATCCGAACAATCCACCAGCAAGGCGAATTGTTGATCCGAAGCCAGCTCGGCAACCAAAGACTCATCAAAGGGTTCCAGCCGATCCAGCTCGGGTAAAAAGAGCAAACGGTCGGATATTTCCTCATCAAAAGGCATGCGGACTCTGATGTTAAGCTGACCGAGGGCATTGGCCAGAGCAAGCATTGAGCCGAGAGCATCGCCGTCAATGCTGACGTGCGGATAGAGAAAGATTGAACCCGCTATGTGCTCGGCTGCAAGCAACCGATCGGCCAGCTGGCTGATGCTGTCCAATTCAGTCATCTTTTTGGGAACCTCCGATCGCCTCATCGATCAGGCGAATCATCCGGGCACCGTGTTCGATGGAATGATCAATGATAAAATGAAGCTCCGGCGCGATCCGCAGGCGGACGCGGCTGGTCAATGCACGGCGAATGTAGCCTGAAGCGCTGCTTAGAGCAGCCTCACAGTCCTTTCTGACCTGCTCATCGCCCATCACGCTGATATAAAGGTAAGCGTGGGACAGATCGCGTGACATACGAACCTCCACAACCGAAACCATAGGAGGCAGTCGCGGATCCTTGATCTCATTTTGAATAATGTCGGCAACCACTCGCCTGATTTCGTCGCCGACCCGATCTGAACGTCGCAGACCGATCAACCCCTTTCAATTTCAGTCATCTCGAAAGCCTCAATGATGTCATTCTCTTTAATGTCGTTGAAACGTTCGATACCCATGCCGCATTCATAGCCCGCGGCCACTTCTCGAACATCGTCTTTGAAGCGACGGAGAGATGCCAGTTTGCCTTCATGGACAACAATGCCATCCCGGACAATGCGAACTTCCGAGGAACGGTGGATCTTGCCGTCGGTGACATAGCAGCCGGCAACACTCCCGACTCCGCTGACCCGGAACACCTGCCGCACCTCGGCATGACCAAGAATGGTTTCCTCAAATTGCGGTGCCAGCAGACCTTTCATGGCGGCTTCTATGTCCTCGATCGCATGATAAATGACCCGATACATCCGAAGATCAACTCCGGTTTCCTTGGCCATATCCGCAACATTTGCCGCCGGCCGGACATTAAAGCCAATAACAATCGCATTGGAAACCTCGGCCAACCGAACATCGGATTCGGTAATTGCGCCGACCGCGCCATGAATAATATTGATCCGCACCTCCGGACTTGTCAATTTTTCCAGGGCTTGTCGAACAGCTTCGACACTGCCTTGGACGTCGGCCTTGACAATAATGTTGAAATCCTTGACTTCACCGGCTGCTATCTGAGTAAACAAAGTATCCAGCGACATACGTGAACTGCTGCGCAGCTGTTGTTCGCGCTGCTCGGTCCGCCGGCGTTCGGCCAGTGCGCGCGCCACTTTGTCATCGGTGACCGCATAGAAGATTTCACCGGCTTCCGGAACTTCCGGCATACCGAGAATTTCAACCGGTATCGAGGGACCGGCGCTCTTGACTTGACTACCCTTATCATTGGCCATGGCACGAACATTGCCAATAATGGATCCTACTACCAGCGTATCGCCGATGCTGAGTGTGCCTCTTTGCACGAGGACAGTGGCCACCGGGCCGCGATTTCGATCCAATTGTGCTTCGATGACGGTACCCTTGGCCTGCTTGTCCGGATTGGCTTTGAGATCAAGGATATCCGCGGTCAGCAAGACCATTTCCAACAGCTCATCCATGCCTTGGCCGGTTTTGGCGGAAACCGGTACCATAACCGTTGTTCCGCCCCATTCCTCGGGAATCAGGTCGTGGGTCGCCAACTCCTGTTTAACGCGGTCGATGTTGATATCTGCTTTGTCAATTTTATTAATGGCGACAATAATTTGGATGTCGGCCGCCTTGGCATGGTTGATGGCTTCGATGGTTTGCGGCATGACGCCGTCATCCGCCGCGACAACCAAGATCGCCACGTCGGTGACCTGTGCCCCACGGGCCCGCATGGTTGTGAAGGCCTCATGACCGGGTGTGTCTAGGAAGGTGATTTGACGCCCCTTGACCTGTACGGTGTAAGCGCCGATATGCTGCGTGATGCCTCCGGCTTCGTCTTCAACAACCGAAGCCGACCTGATTCGGTCGAGTATCGACGTTTTTCCATGGTCAACGTGACCCATGACCAC
>LSQX01374826.1_pt3 | contig 14089 bp, 13 predicted proteins | sample 654561 | NCBI WGS metagenome assembly LSQX01 (sample SAMN04489861, study PRJNA283612) | anaerobic digester metagenome | isolation source: 4 biogas reactors fed with cattle manure at either 37C or 55C with and... | place: Denmark: Kongens Lyngby | collected 2014
GCCGAGGGAAGCCCGAAAGAGATTTTCTACGACAGTCAAAACGCCCGTCTCGACGCATTTTTGAAATCCTTCCGCGACAGATAAATTGCAAAGCCGTCTCCGAAGACAACGGAGGCGGCTTTTTTGCGCCGAAAATAATAAATTCAGCCCGATTTAACATAAATGCGGTTGAAAGATTTTGACGGATATGGTATATTTATTGCTCGGCGGAGGTGATTGCCATGACGCTTGAAGAAAAAGCGCTTATCCGCATGAAGCCGGATATTTCAAAGCTCCGCAGCGCCGGCTTTGAAGAAAAAAACGAATATTTCATAAAAACCGCCGTGTTCATGAACGGCGACTTTCTCGCCGAACTTCGGGTATATAAGGACGGCCGCATCGTCGGCCGGGTAATAGACGTTGCAGCCGAAGAAGAATATCTTCCGGTCGGAAGCTCGGCCAGGATCAGTCCGTATGTCAGCCTCGTGCGGGAAAAATATATCGAAGCGCTGAGAGAGCATGCAAAGCCTGCCTTTTTCTTTCAGCCGTTTGTTTCGGATCAGGCGAACCGGCTTGCCCGGTATTTATATGAAACTTTCGGAGAAGAGCCGGACTTTCCCTTCCTGGAAAAAACCGGCGACGATATAACCGGTGTGTTCAGAAACCCGAAAAACCGCCGCTGGTACGGACTTGTGATGCATATCCCCCGCTCAAAGCTGACAAAGCTGCACCGTGACGACGGCGATTTCGTCGACGTTCTGAATATAAAGCACGACGACAAATCCATCGGGGAACTGATATCCGCAACGCCGGGAATCTATCCCGCGTGGCATATGCAGAAAAAACACTGGATATCCGTCATTCTGGACGACACTCTTCCCGACGCGGCTGTTTGGGGACTGGTCTGCCAAAGCCGGGATTTTACGCTTATCGGTAAACCGAAAAACCGAACGAAAAACCCGAATTAGCAGCCGAAGCGTGTGAGTGCAAGCAAAAATCCCGAAAACGCGGTATTCTTTGTTAATTAAGTGTAAATAAACGAAAAAACACTTGATTTTAAGCGTTTGGGTGTGTATAATATAAGCCAGTGTTCAGCACTCAAAACACAAGAGTGCCAAAAACATAAAAATAAAATTTTGGAGGAATATATCAACATGAAAATTCTGCCTCTTGCCGACAGAGTCGTAATCAAATTGCTCGAAGCCGAAGACAAGACCCAGTCCGGCATCATCCTTGCGGGAACCGCGAAGGAAAAGCCGCAGGTCGCCGAAGTCATCGCCGTAGGTCCCGGCGGAACGGTCGACGGCAAAGAAGTCAAAATGACCGTTAAGGTCGGCCAGAAAGTCATCACCAGCAAATACTCTGGAACCGAAGTGAAGGACGGAGACAACGAATACACCATCGTCCGCGAAAGCGACATCCTTGCGGTAGTCGAAGACTGCGACTGCAAGTGCGGCTGCAGCTGCAACTGATGATCGTACAATCAATAATTTTGGAGGATAAAATATAATATGGCAAAGATAATCAAATACGGCGAAGAAGCCCGCGCAGCGCTGCTTGTCGGTGTAAATAAGCTTACCGACAGCGTTAAGATAACTCTCGGTCCGAAGGGCCGCAACGTCGTTCTCGACAAGAAATACGGCGCTCCGCTCATCGTCAACGACGGTGTTACGATAGCCAAGGAAATCGAGCTTGACGACGCATTCGAGAACATGGGTGCTCAGCTCGTCAAAGAAGTCGCCACCAAGACCAACGACGCCGCCGGCGACGGCACCACCACCGCCACCGTTCTCGCTCAGGCAATGGTCTACGAAGGCATGAAGAACGTCGCTGCAGGCGCTTCCCCCGTCGGAATCCGCACCGGTATGCAGAAGGCAATCGAAGCCGCAGTTGCAAACCTTAAGAAGGAATCCAAGAAGGTCGACGGCTCCAAGGATATCGCCCGCGTAGGCGCCATCTCCTCCGGAGACGAAGCCATCGGCGCTCAGATCGCCGACGCAATGGAAAAGGTCAGCGCAGACGGCGTTATCACCGTTGAGGAATCCAAGTCTGCCGAGACTTCCTGCGAAGTAGTCGAAGGAATGCAGTTCGACCGCGGCTATTGCAGCCCGTATATGGCGACCGACACCGAAAAGATGGAAGCCGTTCTCGACGATCCTTTCATCCTCATCACCGAGAAGAAGCTTTCCAATATCCAGGATATTCTCCCGCTGCTTGAAAAGATCGTCCAGACGGGACGCAAGCTGCTCATCATCGCCGAGGACGTCGAGGGCGAAGCGCTCACCACTCTCGTTCTGAACAAACTCCGCGGCACTTTCACCTGCGTTGCGGTCAAGGCTCCGGGATTCGGCGACAGACGCAAGGAAATGCTGAAAGACATCGCCATCCTAACCGGCGGCGAAGTTATCTCCGATGAGCTCGGACTTGAGCTTAAGGAAACCGAACTCACCCAGCTCGGCCACGCTTCCCAGGTCAAGGTTGACAAGGAAAACACCATCATCGTCGGCGGCAAGGGCGATCCGGAAGAGATTCACGCCCGCGTCGGTCAGATAAAGACCGCCATCACCGCTACCACCTCCGATTTCGACCGCGAGAAGCTCCAGGAGCGTCTTGCCAAGCTTTCCGGCGGAGTTGCCGTTATCAAAGTCGGCGCCGCTACCGAAATCGAAATGAAGGAAAAGAAGTATCGCGTAGAGGACGCTCTCAACGCCACCAAGGCTGCAGTTGAAGAGGGCATAGTCCCCGGCGGCGGAACCGCATTCCTGAACGCCATACCGGCTGTCAAAAAGCTGCTCGACGAAGTCGAGGGCGACGAGAAGACCGGCGTTAAGATAGTCGCCCGCGCTCTTGAAGAGCCGGTGCGCCAGATCGCCGAGAACGCCGGAGCGGAAGGCTCCGTCGTGGTAAACGCCATCATGAACTCCGGCAAGGAAAGCTACGGATTCAACGCCGCAAACGGCACCTTCACCAACATGATCGACGCCGGCATCGTTGACCCGACCAAGGTTTCCCGCTGTGCGCTCGAAAACGCCGCATCCATCGCGGCAACCCTGCTCACCACCGAGTCTCTCGTAGCCGATAAGGAGGAGCCGGCAGCTGCCGCTCCGGCACCCTCCCCCGACATGGGCGGCGGAATGTATTAATAACCCGCGAAACAGAAATAATCTCCCGGAGGGCGGAAACCGTTATCGTGTTTCCGCCCTCCGGATGTTTATCTGCAGCAAAATACGGCAGAATTTGTTGAAAAACGGCAAATAATGAACGAAAAAACCAAAAATCAACCGGTCTGATGTTTACATATTAACAAAATAATGGTATAATCATATATGTATGATTTAAAGATGTAAACAGCCGTCCCGGTGCTGTTGTTATTTTATTCCGGGAAAAGAGGAAATCAATGAAAAATATAAAGCCCGCGCTGCTGATAATCGCTGCGCTTATATCCGCATTCGGTCTTTCGGCCTGCGACGTGAACGCCGTTCTCGGTCAAGTCTCGGAAACCGCATCCGTTGAGGAAACTGCATCCGCGGAGGATTCCGAAACAACGAAAGCCGAGGAAATCGTTACGACGGAAGCCGCCGAGACAGAAACGGAAACCGAACCCACCGAAGAAACCCTCCCGAATGAAGCCGAAACGACCGCCGCCGAGCAAGAAGCGGAAACCGCCGAAGACAAAGCTGCGGCAGAAAGGGCGGCATTTGAAGAAAAAGTTGCCGCCGCAATGAAGCCGGTCGCCTATGTCAACGAAGATACGATAGGCGAAATCTTTTCGACCGCAACCGAAATCTGGAAATGGTTCAACATGAGCACAATTCCGACAAGCGGCGAGCCTGTTAACGGCACCTTCCAATATAAAGTCGATTACCCCTATATTAATACATACGCCGATCTCGAAAAATATGTCAGAAATTATTTTTCGACGGAAATTGCGGATAAACTGCTTTCCTACCGCTCCGACTACACAGATATCGATGGACATCTTTGCGTTATACCCGCCGACCGCGGAGCAAATATCAATTACGGAAAAATCCTCAGCGCAGAGCTTAGCGAACGTTCGGCGAGCTTCGTCGAATATACGTTAGAGGTGCAGAAATACAGCTTCGCCGAAGATACCGGTGATCTCATAGACGACGGAAGCGAGACCTTTATCTTCAAGCTTCAGATGGATAAATACGGGTGCTGGCGTTTTGTCAGCTTCCCGATGTGGATGTGAGTTGATTATATTAACATGGCCGAAAAGTTAAAAACAGAAAACAAAGATAAGTGGGTCTGTCCGCTCTGCCATACCGACTGCGACGACCGGTTCTGCGCCATGTGCGGAATCTCGAGGGAGATCGCACGGCAGTATGACAGCCTGATGGAAGAAAACACATCGAGTGACGAAACGGGTGACAGCACCGGCGACTGGCCGGCAGTGTCTGCGTCCGAGCAGAAAAATTCGCTTTATCGCCGAAGGATAAGAGAAGCCGAGCGCAAAGCAAAAACCGATGATGCCGCGCAAGTTCCGGATGAAGCCGAACCGGCAGCCGAAATAACTCCGGAAACGGATCCGACGGAGCCGGATGCTTTGCGGGAAACCGAAGAACCGTTCGATGCGCAAACTCCGGAAGCCGCCGAATTATCCTCCGAGCCTGATTCCCCCTCGGCGCAGGAAAATTCCGAATCACCGCAGATCCGGCTTGTAAAGCGCACTCCTTTTGCGCCGTACAGGCGCCCGCCGCGCAAGGATATCTCCGCCCGAAAGACGCCGGCAGTAAAACCCGCTCAGGATACTCAGAAGCCGTCGATTCCGGTCGAAAAAGAACCCGCAGTCCCGTTTCCGGAACCAAAGAATCATCCGCAGACGGATGAAAATGCCGGATTCACCGATATCGGCGCCGAACTCGATGCGATAACGGCAAAGCTGACCCCGAGGATAGATATCGATATTTCCGAATTGTCCGCATTCAACGACGCTGATACCGAAGGATTACCACCGGAAACAAAGTCCGAAACCGCTGAACCCGCTGCCCCTTCAATTCCGGTTTTTGAACCGGCAGAAAAGCCGGATGACAGTGAATCGGCATCCGCCGATACACCCGAAACGGAACCGGCAGACGAAGCTTTCTTTGAAGATTACTACGAAGAACCCACCGAAGATCGGTTTGTGCAGACGGTAGAGCTTGACCTTGATTTCGGCGGCTCCGGTGCGCCGGCCGAATCCCCGGATGAAGAAGATATATCCCCCGCCGATGATTTCGGCGACGAAATGCCTGACACCGATGAGCCGGCTCTCACCGACGAAGCAGCTTCCGAAGTTAAACCGTTCCCCGCGGATTTCCCGCCCGCAGCAAAGTCCGCAATGACGGCAAAAACCGGAAAGGAGATACCGCAGGAGCAACCCGATCCGGAAGAATTCCCGGAAAAGGCGGTATATATCGAAACCGGTTCCGGCGCGGGACTCTGGAAACCGGCGGCGATTATCTCGATTTTGACATCGGCATTGCTGCTTTTCGCACTCGTTTTCGTTTATGTAAAATACGCCGTCCTCGAACCCCGTTACGGCACCGACTCCGTCAACACGAGAATAGGTCTTTCGGACATCTTTCCCGAAGAGGAAACTGCGGAAGTCACCGCATTGACGGATGAAGAACCGGCGGCAACCGAAGAAGCAGCGACCGCTCCCGAAACGGAAACCCCGCAAACCGAACCCGAAACAACAGCTGAAGCAACCGCAGAAACAACTGCCGAAACGACGACCGAAGCGGAAACGATTCCGGGCGCCGAGACTGTCCCCGACGAGACCGCCGAGCCGGAGCCGGAAACCGCTCCCGAGGCATATGACATCGACGACGAAGCCGCAAACAGAGGCTGACGGCCGCGGCTTATAATACATAATGATCGAGGAATCAAAATGCTTTACAACAATATCAAGCACGTAATCAATCATTTCAAATTCGAAGGAACATATAAGAGCGTCGAAGAGCTGCTTTCGGGAAATATCAACTCGACATACCTTCTCACCTACGGGAAGCCCGACGGCTCCAAAGTGCGTTATGTCCTCCAGAGAATCAACACCGTCGCGTTCAGGCATCCCGAGGAACTGATGAAAAACGTTCAGCTCGTCATCAACCATATTACCGCGACGATGGCGCGTGCGCACCTTCCCACCGATCGCAGTATTCTTGAATTCATCCCGGTCAAAGGCCCGCTGACGACCGAAAGTCCGCTGCTTTATAAAGACGACCGCGGCGAGTACTGGCGCGCGGATATCTTCATCGACAACGCCACCGCTTATAATCAGATATCCGATCCCGCATTGTTTTACGAGGCGGGGCGCGGCTTCGGCGAGTTCCAGAAATATCTTTCCGATTTTCCGGCGGACAAGCTGACTGAGACGATTCCCGACTTCCACAATACCAAAAAGCGCTTTTATACTTTCGTCGCGTCGGTTGCCGCCGATAAGGCGGGCAGGGTCGGCGAGCTTGAAGAAGAGATCGATTTTTTCTTCGACCGCAGAAAGATGATGTCTTCGATAGTCGACATGATCGAAAAAGGCGAGCTGCCGCTCCGGGTCACCCACAACGACACCAAGCTCAACAACGTAATGATCGACAATGAGACAAAAAAGGCGCTCTGCGTTATCGACCTTGACACCGTCATGCCCGGCTCCGCGCTTTACGATTACGGCGACGCGATCCGCTACGGCGCCTCCACCGCCGCCGAAGACGAGCCGGATCTTTCGAAGATTGACGTCGATATGGAGCTTTTCCGCGAATTCACCCGCGGCTTTGTTTCGGAAACCAAGGAAGTGCTTTCCCGCGAGGAGATACTTGCGCTCCCGATGGGCGTCAAGGTCATCACCTGCGAGCTTGCGATGCGCTTTCTGACCGACTATATCGACGGCGATGTCTACTTCAAGGTCAACCGTCCTCAGCACAACCTCATCCGCGCCCGCGCCCAGATGCGCCTGCTCGAGAAATTCGAGGAAAAATACGGCGAAATGGTCGCATATGTCGAAAAGATAGTCGCAGAGGGAAAAGAAGAATAACCGGCATTTTGCGGACAGCAGATAAAAACGAATGATCGATATAAAAGCGCTTTCAAAGACATATATCGTCCGCAGGCTCACCGACGCAGACATCGAAGACATTTACCGGCTATGCAGCACAAATCCGCAGTATTACATTCATATGCCGCCGCCGGTTTCCCGCGAATCGATAATCGCGGATATGTGCGCCATCCCGCCCGGAGTGACCGCGGATGATAAATATTATATCGGCTGTTTCGACGGCGGCAGACTTGCCGCCGTCCTCGATCTCATCGACGGATATCCGGAAAAAGGCGTCGCCTATATCGGCTTTTTCATGGTCGATGCGGCAATTCAGAGCTGCGGCGTCGGTTCGGTTATCATAAACGAACTGTGCAGATATCTTTCCGATCGCGGATTTGCTTCCGTCAGACTAGCATGGGTCGACGGTAATAATCAAGCCGAGCGCTTCTGGCTGAAAAACGGTTTTTCAAAGACCGGCAGCATCGAAAGAGATGACAAAACGATAATAACCGCGCAGAAGATATTAAATCCGATATTTGCCTGAAATAAGAAAAAGCTTGCCTTGCGATAATTTTCGTAAGGTAAGCTTTTTTCATTTGAACTTTTCAGCACCCGCGCAGCGTCTCCGCTATAAGGTCGCGCGCTGCGATGATATCAAGGTTCTGCCGCTCGCCGGAAATTTCCCGCTCAATGCAGTAGCAGCCTTTGTATCCGATGCCCTCCGACTTTTTAATAAATTCCCTCACATTGACCTTCCCCTCGCCCAACGGCACTTCCTCGCCGAGAGACCGGCCGGAAACGGGATAAAAGCCGTCCTTCATGTGCGTGTTTCGGACGTATTTTCCGATTACGTCGAGCGCATCGACCGGATTGCCTCGGCCGTACAGTATAAGATTCGCGGTGTCGAGGTTGACGCCTAAGTTGCCTGTCCCGACTTCTTCTATCGTGCGCAGAAGCGTCGTCGGAGTTTCCTGTCCAGTCTCAAAGAGGAAATACTGCCCGAACTCGCCTATCGTTTTGCAGATATGGCGCAGCGTCAGGACAATCGACTCAAACTCCGGGTCATTCGGGTTTTCCGGGATAAACCCGACATGGGTGATAACATCGGTCACGCCGATATCCCTTGCAAAGCGGCACTCGTCAAGCACTTCCTCGACTCGTTTTTCGCGGTACTCATGCGGCATAAGTCCGAGTGTGAGCGGACCTTCGTAAAAATTCCACTCGGCGGGGCCGCTCCAACCCGCCCAGACGGCGGAGATGTAAACGTCAAATTCCTTGGAAGCAGCCGTCACAGCCTCGGCAATTTCGGACGTTGTCATACCGGGACGCGCCATCAGCTGGCAGCAGCCCATTCCGAATTCATGCACCCTGCGGAAGCCCTCGCGTATCATCTCCGGGCTTCCGACAGGCACCAGCGTGCCTATCCTTTTGTATACTTCGTTCATATTCCTTAATCCTCACACTTTTTGTCGAGAATATCTTTCCAGTGCGAATAGAATGCTTCATATCCGCCGTTGTCGAGGGCAAGACGGATCTCCTCCATGAGGGAGTTGTAAAACCAGAGATTGTGCATGACGGCGAGCCGCATTCCGAGCATCTCCCCGGCTTTCAGCAGATGCCGGATATATGCGCGGCTGTATCTCTGACAGACGGGGCAGCCGCAGTCGGGGTCAATCGGGCGGGCGTCGCGGATGAACCTTTCGTTGGTCAGGTTGATCTTTCCTCTCCAGGTGAAGACATTGCCGTGACGGGCGTTGCGGGAGGGCATGACGCAGTCGAAGAAATCAACCCCGCGCCGCACCCCTTCGATGATATTCAGCGGGGTTCCGACGCCCATCAGATATCGCGGCTTGTTTTCCGGCATATGCGGCAGGACGACATCGAGGATGTGATACATTATTTCGGTCTCCTCTCCGACGGCAAGACCGCCTATGGCGTATCCGGGAAGGTCGAGAGGAGCAATTTGTTCCATATGGCGGATGCGCAGTTCTTCGTATGTCGAGCCCTGATTAATCCCGAAAAGCAGCTGATGGGGATTTATTGTCTCGGGCAGCGAATTCAGCCGCTCCATTTCGGCTTTGCAGCGAATCAGCCAGCGGTATGTGCGGTCGCAGGACGCCTTTACATAGTCGTATTCGGCGGGATTTTCGATGCACTCGTCGAAAGCCATGGCGATTGTCGAAGCGAGATTCGACTGTATCCGCATGCTTTCCTCGGGACCCATGAATATTTTCGCGCCGTCGACATGCGAAGAAAAATAAACGCCTTCCTCGCGTATCCTTCGCAGCCGGGCGAGGGAAAACACCTGAAATCCGCCGCTGTCGGTCAGCACCGGCCGGTCCCAGTTGAAGAACTTGTGTATCCCGCCTAGATCGCGGATAACCTTGTCGCCGGGGCGGATATGCAGATGATAGGTATTCGAAAGTTCGACCTGACACTTAAGATTCATAAGATCGCCGGTCGAAACGCCGCCCTTTATCGCGGCGCTGGTGCCGACATTCATGAAAACCGGAGTCTCAATCGCGCCGTGGACGGTTTCAAACCTGCCGCGCCGCGCCGAACCTTCGGTTGAAAGCAAAGTAAAAGCCATTAAAATAAATTCCGTTTTCCGCGGCAATGCCGCTTTATAATTGAAATTGAGCATTAAGATTATATCACAGTTGCGCCCGGATGTCAACGCGACACATTAAATTAACTTGACAAAACACAGGTTTCGATGTATAATATATAAGCTCCGGGGTGTAACTCAGTTGGTAGAGTGCTTGGTTTGGGACCAAGATGCCGCACGTTCGAGCCGTGTCACTCCGACCATGCCGCGATTATTCGCGGCGGTTTTATTTGAAAAATCACAGCAGCAGCCGAAAAAGCCGCCGCTGTTTTTTGGTTATTAAATCACATATCAGACCTTGTATCAATACTTATAATAAAAACTCTTCCCGTCGCCCGAAAGCCCGATTTCGGCGCCGAATATGTTTTCGATTATCCCCGATTCATAAATATCCGCGGGAGTACCGCTTGTCTCCGTCCGCCCGCCGTTTAATATAACGACTTTATCCGAAAATGTCATCGCCATCGGCAGGTCATGCATCACCGCGACAATACCTTTTCCGCCGTCGGACAGCTCCCGAAGAATTTTCATCAATCTGAGCTGATGGGCAATATCGAGATAAGTCGTCGGCTCATCGAGCAGAATGTAATCGGTGTCCTGGGCAAGCGCCATCGCGATATAAGCGTTCTGCCGCATTCCGCCCGACAGGGTATATAAAGGCTTTTCGGCAAACTCCGCGACACCGGCTCGCTCCATCGCGGATAGGGCGATATCCCGGTCCTGCTTTGTATATCGCCTCGGGTAATTCAGATGCGGAAATCTTCCGTGAAGCACAAGCTGCCCGACCGTCATATCCGGCGTGCTTTTCCCCTGAGCAAGATACGCGGCTTTTTTTGCAATCTCTTTTCTTGACATATCGGCGGAAGTCTTGTTGTCAATCGATATCGCGCCGCCGAAAATCGGCAGGATGCCGCAAATCGCCTTCAGAAGCGTGCTTTTCCCGCATCCGTTTACTCCGATAACAGAGGTGAGCCGGCCTTTTTCAAATTCGGCGGTTAAAGACTCCAGAACGATATGCCTTCCGTATCCCACGGAAATATTTTTAAGCTCAATCACGGCTGTGTCCTCCCCTGCCTTTAATCAGAATAAACACAAAGAAGGGCGCGCCGAGGAACGCCATGATTATTCCGACCGGAATTTCATAAGGCGAAAACACCGTCCTTGCCGCAGTATCGCAAAGACAGACAAACCCTGCGCCGTATAAGGCGCAAAGCCCGATAAGACCCGAAGACTTGCTCCCGGCGACCCGCCGGACAGCATGAGGAACCAACAGCCCGACAAATGACAAAAGCCCGGCAAGGCTGACGGCGGAACCGGCAAGCAGCGCCGAGAAAAGCAGAAACAGCGTCCGCATAAGGGCAGTATTCATGCCCAGCCCCATGGCGCTTTCCTCTCCCAGAGTCAGCACGTCAAGTTCGTTGTGCAAAGTGAGGAGAAAAACTATCGTTACCGAAATAACAACCACGGCAGGAATCAGTTTTTGATGAGTAACGCCGGAAAATTCCCCGATTTTGAAGCTGTTGCTCATAACGCCGACTTCGGGGATAAAGGTAACTATGGTATTCGTCACGGCGCCCAGAAAACTGTTCATCGCAACGCCGATAAGAATAACCGTTCCGCGGGAAGCGCCCCATTTTTTAGCGCCGAAGCTTACCAGCATTACCGCGGCGAAAGCGCCGATAAATGAAAAGAGGGAAAGCTGCCATCCGCCGTAAATTCCGAGCGCCGCGCAGAGGGTCACGGCAAGCGCAGCGCCTGCGTTCACCCCGATAATGCTCGGAGATGCCAGGCGGTTGGCAAGCACTCCCTGTATCACTGCGCCCGACACGGCAAGCGCCGCGCCGCAGACAAGCGAAGCCGCCGTCCTCGGCAGTCGTACATAGGCAAATATCCGCGCTCCGGCGGAAGAATCAAATCCGCCGCGAAAGGCGGCTATAATCTCTCCCGGCGAAAGCTTTGTGCTTCCAAGAAAAATTCCGAGCACGGCGGAAATGCAGAGAAAGAGCAGCCCGCCCCAATACAGCAGCGCTGTTTTACTTGTCGGCGAGCAATATTTCGCTGAGTATTTCATAAGACTCCGCCCATCTGGCATTCGGTTTTTTGTTGAACAGCGTGCGGTCCATAACGTGAACCCGACCCCCGGCGACTGCCTCAAGCGTTCCCCAGGCGGGATTTTCATCCGTCATCCGGTTAAAATTCTCCATCGCCTTTTCGGTATCGTCGCCCATGGTGACAACAAATATCCGATAAGGTTCATTGCGGATAACGGCTTCGACGCTCAGGGTGTCAAGCAGGGAAGTGTCGCTGTCGGCGAGATTTATGCAGCCTAAGTCTGAAAGCATCTCGCCTAAAATCGTTCCCTCGCTGCCTTTTGCCTTCACCGATCCGGACGCGGCGCGGAGCAGCAGCACCGAGCGCTCTTTTTCCGAAAACCCGCCGCCCGCGACTTTTTCTTTTATTTTATCTATCTGCGCTTTGATTGTAAGACCGTTTGTTTCATAAAGGTCTTTTCTGCCGGTAATATCGGTGCAGATATCGAGCATATTAAGGTAATCTTCAAAATTGTCTACATCAAAATATGCGACGGCAATCCCGGCATTTTCAAGCGTATCCTTCATCTCGACATTCGAAGCGGTGGAAGCGCTTGCGATTACAAAATCCGGGTCGGCGGAAAGCAGCAGCTCAAGGCTCGGAGAGTGCGCGCCGCCGATGTTTACGGCATCCGCAAGTTCAAGCCCGAAATCCTCCCATCCGTCTTCCGCCGTCGCGATAATATCTCCTCCCGACAGAATCCAGACATCGGCGAAACTTCCGAGAAGCGCCGCGACTCTTTCCGGATTTTTCTCAACCGAAACATCCCTGCCAATGGCGTCGGTAAATGAAACATGGTTTTCGCCGGCTGCCTTTGTCCGCACACCGCAGCCTGCAGGCGGGATAAGTAAAATAATAACCGATAAAAGCAACGTCAAAAATCGAAAAGCTGAATTCTTCATTGTTCTTGCTCAGTTTCTCCCTGAAAATATTGACATCTGTCCTGAATAGTGATAAAATATATTTGATACATATTGTTTTATTATACCTCATCACCGCCCGGATGTCAATTGTTTCGGAGCGGAAAGTGACCGTTCGCAGCCGAAACAATCCGGAATATTAAAAATGTCACATAATCTAAGGAAGGAAAATGCCGTGAGCCTTACAAAAGATCAGATAACATCCGTCAAGAAAAGAGGATTTCTGCTCAACCGCGGAACCGAATGCTTTTCCGGCCGTGTCGTGACCGTCGCAGGCTTGTTCACCCCCGATGAGCTTCGCGCCGTAGCCGAATGCGCCGATAAATTCGGCAGCGGCAAGGTGATTTTTACCGCCCGCCTGGCAGCCGAGATATTGGGAATACCTTTTGACAAGATAGAGGAAGCGGAAAGCTTTCTGTCGCAGCGCGGACTCCATTTCGGCGGCACCGGAGACAAAGTCCGCCCGATAACCGCCTGCAAAGGCACCACCTGTGTGTTTGGCAATCTCGACACACAGGCAATCGCCAAAGTCATATACGATAAGTTCTACATAGGCATGGGCGATGTAAAGCTCCCGCATAAGTTCAAAATCGGCATCGGCGGCTGTCCGAACAGCTGCATGAAACCGAGCCTGAATGACGTCGGCATCGAAGGCTGCAAAGCGTTCTCATATAACCCCGAGCTTTGCCGCGGCTGCAAAAAGTGCGGCGTTGATGAAAGCTGCCCTGTATACGGCGCGGTTTCAAGAACGGCAGACGGCAAAGTTTCGGTTGATCAGAGCAAGTGCACACATTGCGGCGTCTGCGTAGGGAAGTGCCCTTTCGGCGCCGTTCCGAAAGACTCGGAATCGGTCTGCCGCATCTTCGTAGGCGGAACATGGGGCAAAAAGCAGCGAATGGGAACTCTGATTGCCGGCACATATACCGCCTCGGAAATCCCGGATATCATTCTGAAAGTAATGCTCTGGTTCAAGGAAAACGCCTACGCAAAGGAGCGTCTCGGCGCCGCGATTGACAGAATCGGAGTTGACGCATTGGAAGCGGCGCTCAAAACAAACGATCTTATCGACAGAAAAGACGAAATCATAGCTGCGCCGATTCTTCAAAGATAAAACCCGCGAAAAACGATACACACTCAATACGGCACTCCCCGAATCACCGCGGTTCGTGGGGTGCATTTCCTTTTTTATCGGCTTGTGCAGCCGGATTTCCCCGAATACCCCGAAAATCTGAAAATAACCCTTGACAAGCGCCGTAAAATGTGGTATAATATTAGCGTTCCGATGCAAGGACGGGTGCTTACGCACCGTAATCTGCTGGTGTGGCTCAATGGCAGAGCAGCTGATTTGTAATCAGCAGGTTGATGGTTCGACTCCGTTCACCAGCTCCACCGGCTGTCGCCGGAACGCAACTGAATAAGGGGGAATTCCCGAGCGGCCAAAGGGGGCAGACTGTAAAT
>LSQX01037223.1_pt1 | contig 14088 bp, 9 predicted proteins | sample 654561 | NCBI WGS metagenome assembly LSQX01 (sample SAMN04489861, study PRJNA283612) | anaerobic digester metagenome | isolation source: 4 biogas reactors fed with cattle manure at either 37C or 55C with and... | place: Denmark: Kongens Lyngby | collected 2014
TATCAATACCCGCTCCCCGGCAATGGGATCTGCGGAAACGCGGCACATGGTATATTCGCTGCTGGGCCGGATGTCTTCAACTTCGATATAGGGCGGCCAGCTATGGCCGCCGCCAGATTGGCCGAAGGACCATAATCTGGCCACATAACGGCAATTGGCAGGCCAGGCAGTTTGCTCCAGGAATAGGTTGGAGCTGGCGACGGTCATTAAAAACACCGCGGGTGCTCCCCGATTCAGCAATTCCCGCCTCTGGCTCCGCTCCTCCGGTGATAGATGCCCGTGTATGGATATCACTTTACCAGGGTTAAAATAATAATGCATGGCCGCGTGGTGCTTGGTCAGGCTGCGGTAAGTCGGATAGACCACCACCACCGGGCGGCGTTCGGCCAACTCTGCGGCGGCTCGGGACAACCCCCCCAGCAAACCACGCCGGAATTTTCCCACCGCCGACCGGTCATCGGGGTGAAAGGATGATTTGGTGTCCTTCACCTTGAGTTGGATCGTTTTCTTTCCTTTATAAAGATTCTCATCCATTCCGAACAATAAGTCCTGGGAACAGCAGGAGAAACGGTCCTCCAGGTTCTTCGCACCATGGAAGGCGATCCCGGCCAGGTAGTTGGACCCTATCGCCATACGCAGATGGTCCCCATTGGCCCCCACCCGGGAGGTCCTCTGAATCATTCGTCCCCGCAGCACGAAGACCGGCGGCGGATTCCCCTGCCCCCATGGCTCAAGCCGTTTGAGCTCTTCCAGGAACGATACATTGATGTCTTCTTCCTCCAGCTCCAGATCGACCGCATATCTTTTATCCGTTTCCCACCGATAACCTATGCCGGCGGCGTGATCCTGAAGGCCTTTTCGCAGCGATCCCAACTGGTCGCGCTGCAAGCTCAACCCCGCCGCCATTTTGTGCCCGCCGAAGGCCAGCAAGCAATGGCGCACACTATCAAGAGCAGCGTAGATATCAAATCCTTCCGGACTGCGAGCCGAGCCTCTGCCGGTTTCGCCATCCCAGGATATTACCAGGGCCGGGCGGTGGAAAAGAGCCGTCAGCCGCGAGGCCACGATGCCTAGAACCCCAATGTTCCAACCTTCCCCAGCTGCCATTAGGACAGACTCCTTCTCCAGTTCTGGCTGGGCTTCGATGGCGTTTAGGGCTTCCCCGAGTATGCCCTCTTCCACCTCCCGCCGTTCCTCATTCATCTTGTTCAGCCGCCGGGCCTGCTCTTGCGCCAATTCCTCATCCTGGCTCATCAGCAATTCGATGCCGGCCCGGGCCGAATCCATCCGCCCGGCCGCATTCAAACGCGGACCCAGAATATATCCAATTTGCCAGGCTTGAATAGGCTGGCCGGCCAGCCCAGTGGCCTCGATCAGCTGACGCAGTCCAATTCGTTGGCTGCTGGGCATGGCTTGCAAGCCATATTTGACGATCACCCGGTTTTCATCTTGAAGTGGTACCATGTCGGCAACCGCGGCCAGCGCCGCCAGGACTAGCCATTCCTGCAGCTGTCCTCCTTCCGCATTGCCTCTGGCCGCCAAGGCCGTAGCAAGCTTCAAGGCTACTCCGGCTCCAGGCAAATCCGCCGCCGCTTGGGGGCAACCGAGCTTGGGGTTTATTATAGCCAGGGCTGCCGGGAGGATGGCCGGCGGGTGGTGGTGATCGGTTATGATCACATCCATTCCGAGGTCGGCCGCGGTGTCCACTTCTTTCACCGAGGTTATCCCGCAATCAACCGTGATCAACAACCGGCATCCCTGTTCAGCCAACCGCTGGACGGCTTCACTGTTCATGCCGTACCCCTCCGCAAAGCGGTCGGGCACATAATAATCGACCAGGCCCCCCAGCTGCTGCAGGCATTCCAACAGGATGACGATACTGCATATCCCGTCGACATCATAGTCGCCATATATCACTATCTTTTCCTGCCTTTGCACCGCACTTTCTATCCTGGCTAGCGCAGGTGCCATGCCTGCCATAAGCAAGGGGTCGGAAAGACCATCCAAACCAGCATTGAGATAGTAATCGGCCTGGACGGGATCACGGAGGCCGCGTAAAACCATTAAAACGGCGATAAAATGGGAAACGCCTAATTTCCGCTGCAACAAATCGGCTGCCTCTCGGTCGTATTGGTTTATCTGCCATATACTGGCCATCGTACCTATCCCCCGCTATGCCAAGGTCAGTTTGGTCCGGCATTATAAATATTGTATAATTCTATCATTAATAGTTTAAGACTGTATCCTAATTTGTTATGGAGGTGGGCTTAGGTGGACGAGGAACTGACACAACGCATCAATGAATTGGCCAGAAAAAAGAAGACCGAAGGGCTTACCAGTGAGGAGCAGGCGGAACAGACCCGACTTTACCGCATATACATCGATGAGCTCAAGGAACAGCTGAAATGCGCACTTGACCAAGCCAGTATTGAGCCCAAACAATGATGCCTGCGTGATGGTTGTGCCACAACAGGCGGACGTTTGATCCGCCTTTTTTCGTGCCATATTATTCCTGACCGATTTGCCCGTCCGGTACATATAGATAAGTCAAAGCAAAAATACCGGGCATAATAAACTGGAGGTCGATATAATGATGAAAGCGCGCAGCGTCTATCCCGGCGGCAACACTTGCCAGGGTTTCCATTCCTTTTACGACCAAATAGTCCCTCCGGATGATCCCCAGAAAATCATCCTCAAGGGCGGTCCCGGGACCGGCAAGTCTACTTTTATGAAGTCGGTGGCCGCCGATCTGGGCCAAAGCGGCGATGATATCGAATACCACTGGTGTTCCTCGGACAATGATTCTCTGGATGGGATCGTAATCGGCGATCAAAAGGTTTGCCTGCTGGACGGGACTGCTCCCCATATGGTGGATCCCGGCTATCCCGGCGCGGTCGATTATATAATCAATCTGGGCGATTTCTGGGATCCAGCCGCTATTATGGCCAGCAAGCCGAAAATTATCAGCCTGACCCAGCAAATAAGCATGCAATTTCAGCGGGCCTACAATCGTTTACAGGAAGCCAGCTGTGCTTGGTGGGAATGGGGTTCTTTTATAGGGGCGGCAGTCGATCCCCCTATTGTGAACCGCAATATATTGGCATTAACGGATGACTTTATCCAGAACAGCCCCAAATCGGAACGCCCCCCCCGTCACCTGTTTGCCGGCGCCATTACCCCTGGCGGCGCTGTGACCAGGGTGGAAACCCTTCTTGATAATTCCTGGTCGGTCTTTGCGGTGCAGGGCAGTCCTGGCTCGGGAGTCAAAGATCTCCTCCGGCATATTGAAAGCATGATCACCCTTAACAACATCTATTCCGAAATTTTTCACTCACCCTTCGACCCAACCGACCTGGACCTTATCCTGATCCCAGCCAGCCAAACCGCCATCCTTGATGTCAGCGGGCATATAGTCGATTATGGGCGCAGACTGAACCTCAAGCAATATAAGCGTATCCTGGATTTCGACCAGTTGCTGGACTCCACCGCCATAAATGCCCTCGGCGACCGCTTGTACACTACCCGGGATCGCTTCGGAGCGGGGATTCAGGCAGCCGTCAGGTACATCCAATATGCCAAGGTCCTGCACGATGAATTGGAGGGGTTATATGTGCCCGCCATGGATTTTGACGCCGTGGAAGCATGCCGACAGGCTCTGGTGGAAAAAATCATGACCGATCGGGCCAGCGCCCGGTGTTGATCGAAACGCCGACGGCTTGAGTAAGATTGCCCCCCCCCCGCAGGATGGGGGGCTTTTTTTATCGGATATAGCCAGTCAATTGTGGACCCGGGCCATCCCATGATACCAGTCCCAAGAACCAATGTTCGCAAGGCCGGTTACACATTGTCCGGATTAAACTTTAAATGTGATTGTGCATTTTGTATACAATTAGCCCTGAGTTTTTTCGATTGGAGTCATTACAGCTTATTGCAAACCAATCAATGGAGGTCAATCTATTGAGCGCAACTGGAGAAGAACAATTTAACAGTAATTAGAGCAGGGGTTCACCCGTATCTCCGACCACTTCCTGGAGGCCTTGGGTATAGCCGGCCTAAAGACCGGTCAGGGTGATCAGACATTCCATCAGTTGACCTGAACGGCAACTCAGGGGTTGTCTTGTAAAACAATCCCCGAATTGCACAAAAGTGCAACCCAGAGCTGCAATCAAACCCTTGCTGGTTCGCTTTCTCAGCCACCCCGAAAGATAGGTTTAAATAAAGTTATAAATACATTAATTAGGAAAGAAAGAACAGAGATACTATTAGGGTTGTCTGCAATCAATATTAATAATTAATTGCAGACAAGACAGTTGACCCGATCTGATCAGAAGTATCCAAGGAATCGGCCCTCCTCTTGGGCGAGGCTGGAGATGGAGGGCCTGCGGCCAAGTAAGCCTAAAAGGTAATGACATCGACCATGGTGCCCGCTTCCAAGCCCTGCTTCTCGTAGACGATATGGACAAATCCATCCGCCTTGGCCAGGATGCTCATCAATCCTGATTTGCCCAGTAGCGGATGCACCTCCCGGGTACCGTCGTTGTCCTGAATTTGCACCGGTATAAAATCATCACGCCCCGGTTGAGAAGCAATGTTTACGGTTAGCCGGCCGGTCACCAACCTCATGGTCACCGGGCTTATGATTGGTGCACATAATATGTAGAAGACCATTAGAGCTGAGACAGGATGGCCCGGCAGTCCGACTATCAGTTTACGGCCGGCTCTCACCCCAATGGTAGGCTTGCCGGGTTTGACCGCGATCCCGTGGAAGAGCATTTCCGCATCCGGCATGGAAAGCATGATCTCTAATGAATAATCAGCTACCCCTACCGAACTCCCCCCTGAAAGGATGACCAGGTCATTTTCCGTCAACGCCTTGCCCATAGCCTTTTGCAGAGCTTCCCGGTCATCCGTGACCAGGGGATAACGCCGGGGCACAGCTCCGTATGATTCCACCGCGGCAGCGATGGAGTAGGAATTGACGTCTCTCACTTGCCCCATGGCCGGGGGTTGGTCAATGGGTATCACCTCATCACCGGTCGACAAGACCCCTACCCGATAGGGTTTAAACACCGACACCGTGCTTACCCCCAACGAGGCCAGCAGGCCGATGTCCTTGGCCTGCAGCCATTTCCCCCGGCTGAAGACCGGGATTCCCCGGCCCACATCTTCCCCTTTATGCATCACGTTTTCCCCTGGGGCCACCGGCCGGTACAGGAGGACCGTATCCGGGCCCAGTTTTTCCGTGTATTCCACCATCACTACCGCATTGCTGCCTTGTGGGAGCATCCCTCCGGTGGGCATCCAGGCGCATTCCCCGCTAGTAATGACGAATCCGGGCTCCACACCCATCTCCACGGCCCCGATATGATTAACCATACCAGGCAGGGATTCGCTGCTGCCGAAGGTGTCCTCAGCTCTGACCACATAGCCATCTACGGTTGAACGATTGAAAGATGGCATATCCTCGGGACTCATTATGTCATTGGCCAAGATCCGGCGATTGCTTGCGGCCAAGTCCACGACCTCTACATCCGGACGCGGAGCCCGCTCCCGGAGCAGGCCCATGGCCTCTTGAAACCTCAGCACTTTAAGAAATTCTGGCATGGGCTGGTACCCCTATTCCTTTTTGTTTTTGGTGTATTTTTCAATTATACTTAAACAAGCCTGTCCGTACAAATCATCAGGCCAATGATCTGTGAGGAGGACCACCGTTGGGCAGAAACGTTTACATCGAAAATAAACCTCTGGAAGAAGCATTGGAATTGTTCACCCGGCACCTGACCGAATGCGGGTGGCTGAGGCTAAGACATGAAGAAGTGGACATTATGGAATGCTTGGGACGAAGAACGTTCCAGCCAGTTTATGCCCGCCGGTCCCATCCCCACTACATGGCCTCGGCCATGGATGGAATTGCGGTCAAGGCCGTCTCCACATATGCGGCCAGTGAAGTTAATCCTGTCAGCCTGAACCAAAACCAGGCATTGATGGTCGATACCGGTGATTATGTACCGCCAGAATATGACGCAGTGGTAATGATAGAAGACGTTAACATGCGCGCCGGCCAGTACCTAATCATCCGGCCGGCGGTACCCTGGCAACACGTCCGTTCCGTGGGCGAGGACATGGTCGAACAGGATATGATAGTGCCCAGCCGGACTTTGATCGGGCCTTATGAATTGGCTTCCTTCAAAACCGCCTCAGTTGAACGGATAACGGTAATCAAAAGACCGGTGGTGGCCATAATTCCGACCGGCACCGAATTGGTTGAACATGGCTACGACGACATGCCTCCCGGGGAGATCGTGGAAAGTAACAGCCGCATGCTGGCAGCGCTTTGTGAGCAATGGGGAGGGGTTGCTCTCCGACATGATATTGTCGTGGATGACAAAGAGTTGATCCGCCAGGCGGTCAAGGAAGTGGAACCCCGGGCAGACCTGATAGTGATTTGTTCGGGATCGTCAGCTGGGCGGGAGGATTATACCGCCTCCATCGTACAGGAACTCGGCCACCTGATTGTCCACGGGGTAGCAACTCGGCCAGGAAAACCTGCCATACTGGGGATCATTCACCGCAAGCCGGTTATAGGTGTGCCCGGCTATCCGGTTTCCGCCCAGCTTATATTCAGCCTGTTTGCCCAGCCTATTCTATATAGACGATCCGGGGGAGAAATGCCGACTCCGGAAACCATTCAATGCCAAGTGGCGCGCAAGCTACCATCTCATGCCGGAGTAGATGAGTATGTGAATGTAAACTTGGCCAAAATATCTGACCAGTATTTGGCATACCCATTGAATAGGGGCGCTGGGGTCACCACCATGCTGGTCAAATCCGACGGGGTGCTTCATATCCCGCGGGGCAACGAGGGATTGGAGGCCGGAAACTCCTGCCGGGTGGCATTGAATCGCCCCCGGCCGGTGATCGAAAATACGCTGGTATGTTTGGGCAGTCATGATCTGGCCATAGATGTGCTGATCGATATCTTGCAGAAGGACCACGGCACCCGGATGATATCCACCAACGTGGGCAGCATGGGAGGAATTGTTTCTCTAAGCCGCGGCGAAACCCATTGTGCCGGACTCCACCTGTTGGACTACACCAGCGGAGACTACAATACCAGTTACCTCAAAAAGTATTTGCGTCAGCAGAAGGTGCTGCTGGTTAACTTGGTCAAGCGCGACCAAGGCTTGGTAGTCCAGAAGGGTAATCCTTTGCTGATAAATGGAGTCGAGGATCTGGTTAGACCAGAGGTCCGCTACATAAATCGACAAAAAGGAGCCGGTACCCGTTTGCTGTTGGACTATCTATTGCAGAAGCATGGCATCGACAGCAATCAAATCAATGGCTATAACCGGGAGGAATACTCTCATTTGGCAGTAGCCGCATCAATTAAAAATAATGCCGGCGATACGGGGCTGGCCATATATGCAAGTGCCCGGGTCCTGGACCTTGACTTTGTGCCAGTAGCAACGGAACGATATGATCTCTGCATCCTTCCCGATCTCTTTACCGACCACCAATTGCATATCCTGCTAACTGCAATCAACAGTGATGAATTCAAGCAGCGCATGCGAGCCTTGGGTGGTTATCATCTTGATCAAACCGGTCACATTATGTGGGAGGGTCTCCAATAACCAAATAGCATTACGTGCAGAGATGATAAATATAATGTTTTTTTATTTTTCCGTCCTTGCTATAATTAAGTGGCAGGGATTTAACTTTGTTTGTCGAAGTTTACCTCGGATGAACAATTGCATGCAATCCAGACAGGCATTATTTTTGAACCCTGGCTCGGTTTGTAGGGTGCAATAAATATCTTTGCTCCCGGTGGAGGTGATAATTTTTGGGAGTTCAGGGGCGTTGGCGCCCCCGTGGTTCTTTTAATAGCCGTAAACGTTTCTTAGTGGGACCACTAGTAATTTTTATCAGTAATCTCACTAAAAAGCATCTGTTTCTAAAACTACAGTGATGCTATACTATGGGTGGAATGGATGTATCTTTAGGGGGAAAGGAGAGTGTTTGTAGAATGAAGGTTACCCGTAGACAGTTCTTAAAGGTAACCGGTGCCAGTGCAGCAGTCATGGCCGTTTCTGACCTTGGCTTCGATCTGAAACCAGCAGCGGCAGCCATTCGGACGTTACGTATCAAAAACATCAAAGGCATACCAACTGTCTGTCCGTTCTGCGCTTCCGGCTGCGGCCTGCTGGTCTATTCGGAACGGGATGCGGCTGGCAATTTCGTAAAACTCCTGAGTGTTGAAGGCGATCCGGATAATCCCATCAACCGCGGTTGTGCTTGTGCCAAAGGTGCGGCCATGTTTAACTTAAGGGAGATTTACGACGAAAAAACCGGGGAACAAAAAATCAATCCCATGCGGGCGACGGTACCGCTGTACCGTGCTCCAGGGAGCGACCAGTGGGAAGAAAAAGAATGGGAATGGATGGTTGACCAGATTGCCCACCGGGTTAAGGAAACCCGGGACAGTAGTTTCATTCACAAAGAGAAGATCGCGGACGGCAGTGAAGTGATCGTAAACCGCACCGAGAAGATAGGATCCGTTGGAGGATCCGGGATGGACAACGAGGAATGTTACCTGTGGGCAAAATTGGCCCGCTCCATGGGTATGGCATATCTAGAAACGCAGGCCCGTATCTGACACAGCGCCACGGTGGCAGGTTTGTCACCAGCATTTGGACGCGGCGCCATGACCAATCATATGGTCGATTTGAAAAATACTGACGTAGCCCTTATTATGGGCAGCAACATGGCCGAAAACCATCCTATCGGGATGAAATGGCTGACCGAAGGCCGGCGGGTCAGGGGCACCAAGATAATCCATGTGGATCCCCGCTATACCCGTACCTCGGTTATTGCCGACCTGTATTGCCCGATGCGCTCCGGAACGGATATAGCCTTCCTAAGCGGCATGGCCAATTATATTATTCAAAATAAACTTTATCACGAGGAATATGTTAAAGCTTATACCAACGCAACTTTCCTGGTTGCCGAAGGATTTGATTTCAAGGACGGCTTGTTCACTGGCTATGATTCAGACAAGCGTAGCTATAACAACAGTACCTGGGACTACCAGTATGAGGAAGACGGCACTACCATCAAGAAAGACCCTACCATGACTGATCCACGTTGTGCTTTCCAATTGATGGCCAAGCACTATTCGCGCTACGACATCGATACCGTTGTCAAGATAACCGGTTCACCCAAGAATAAATACCTGGAAGTAATCAAGCTGTTCTCCAGCACCAGCGCTCCCGACAAAACCGGGAATATAATGTACGCCATGGGCATCACCCAGCATACTGTGGGCAGCCAGAACGTGAAATCATTTGCCAACATCCAAATGTTGCTGGGCAATATGGGACGTGCAGGCGGCGGCATCAACGCCCTCTGCGGTGAAAACAATGTACAGGGCGCCACTGACATGGCCTTGCTGTTTGACTGGTTCCCTGGTTATATCAGCCAGCCGACCAGTGCCCAAAAGGATCTCTTAACCTTTATCAAATCTGTTACTCCTGGTTCCGGCAAAATACCGGCCGCCAAAGATGCCACCACCATGGCGGAATGGCGGGCCGCCGTAGCCGCCGGGATCCCCAACAGCAATTTCAGAATCAACATGTCCAAATGGATAGTCAGCACTTTGAAAGCTTGGTGGGGTGATGCGGCTACCGAAGAAAACGAATTTGCTTTCCACTATATGCCCAAGCGTGATCCAGCCAAGAACTACTCCCATATGGCCATGTTCGAGGCCATGTACAAGGGTGAGCTGGACGGGCTTTTCGTAATGGGCTCTAATCCAGTGGTAGGCGGACCCAATGCCAATAAGGAACAGGCCGCTATGACCAAGCTGAAGTGGCTGGTTAGTGTTGACCTGTGGTTGAATGAGACCTCCGAATTCTGGACCTACAAAGCCTGGGAAAGGCCGCATGGCGGCAGTGCCCATGTGGAGACATTCGAACCCAAAGACATCCAGACCGAGGTCTTCTTCTTGCCTGCCTGCTGCGTGTATGAGAAGGAAGGTACCGCGGCCCAGACTGGACGTTGGGTCCAATACCGCTGGAAGGGCGCAGATGAATTGGGCAAATCCAAATCTGATCTGTGGATAATCGACCAACTGGCCAAGAAGCTGAAGGAACTCTATAAGGACAGCACCAGAGAAGAAGATAAACCCATTACCCAGCTGACCTGGGGCTACGGTCACGGGGATGAACCGGAACCCATCAATGTCGGTTATGAGTACAGCGGCTACTTCGTCGATACCAAAGAACCGATTACGGGCGGATTCGCCAACCTTAAGGATGACGGCAGCACTGCCTGTGGAGTGTGGATTTACTGCGGCCAGATGGCCACGAATCCGGATGGTTCCTGGCTGTACAAGCCGCAGAAACGTGACAATAAAGATAATTCCAAGACCGGTCTCGGCCTCTATTCCAACTGGGGCTGGTGCTGGCCGGTCAACCGCCGTATCATTTACAACCGTTGTTCAGTTAAGCCTGATGGTGTTACCCCTTGGGAAGGCGATGCAGACCGCGTTTTGATTAGATGGGATGCAGAACAGACAAAATGGGCAGGTGACGATATACCCGACTGCGCTGCAACTTCACCTCCAGACAAAGCGGTTCCATTCCTAATGAGACCGGAAGGTTATGGTTGTTTCTTTGCAGCGGGCTCTTCATTCAAAGATGGGCCGTTCCCCGAGCACTACGAACCCTGGGAAAGCCCGGTCCAGAACCTGATGAACTCGCAGTCAGTCAATCCGGCCTCCAAGATTTGGGAACCTGATAAATTGGGTACCACTGCAGATTATCCCTATATAGGTACCACTTACAGAGTAGTAGAACACTGGCAGACCGGAGCTCTGACCCGGACCATGCCCTGGTTGGCCGAACTTATGCCCAACATGTTTGTCGAGATAAGCGAAGAACTGGGTGCCATTAAAGGGATCAGGAATGGTGACAAGGTAGTCGTTTCCACTATGCGTGGTGATATCGAGGCAGTAGCCTGTGTAACCAAACGAATCAAACCTTATATTATCAATGGCCAGCCGCAGCACATGGTAGGGGCCATTTGGCAGTATGGGTTCAAGGGCTATGCAACCGGCGATCCTGCCAACCGGCTAACACCTCATATAGGCGATGCCAACACCATGATACCTGAATACAAAGCCTGGCTTTGCAATATAAGGAGGGCTTAGGTATGGCAAGACAAATGACAAATCTATTCGATTCCAGTAAGTGCACCGCCTGCCGGGGATGCTTTAGCGCCTGCAAGAATAGCAATCAGATGCCAGCCCTATTCGACCGCTCCTATTTTGGCGGTCCCGGCAACGGCACTTACGATTCCAAGGACGGCGACACCGATGCCGAAACCTTGACCATGATCCGTTTCAATGAAACCGAGGATCCAGTCGACGGTGTGCGCTGGAACTTCCTGAAATGGCAGTGCATGCACTGCGTGGACCCGATATGTCTCAAGGTTTGCCCCAAAGGGGCCTACACCAAGCTGGACTGGGGTTGCACCTTTCATGATGAAGAGAAGTGCATTGGCTGTCAGTATTGTACCTACGCTTGTCCGTTTGGCATACCCAAATATCGCAAGCGGACTGATACCGTAACCAAATGTACCTTGTGTTATGAACGCGTAGCGGAAGGCCTGCAGCCAGCTTGTGCCCAGACCTGTGCGCCGGGAGCGATCAAATTCGGATACCGGGATGAGTTGCTCGAAGAAGCCCGGGAACGGGTCAAATATCTGCGCGTCAACGGTTTTCCCCGGGCTACCATTTATGGGGAGACCGAACTAGGTACCGGTACCAACAAACTATATATCCTGACCGATACCCCGGACAAATTTGGTCTGCCGGTCAAGCCCCAGATCGAAGGCAATACGATCTTCTGGCAGAATTGGGTACAGCCCTATTTCGGCTGGCTCATCCCCATCGCCCTTGGCGCATCGGCACTCAGTTTTGTCACCTCAAGGGTCATTGCGAACAAGAATAAAGAGTATGAAGGACATGCGGAAGGAGGTCATGAGTAATGCAATGGATTCCTGAATATCGCGACGATGTTGAACGGGTAGAAAGATTTAATTTCCTGGCTCGGTTTACCCACTGGAGTCATACCGTGACCTTTATTCTGTGTCTCTTCACCGGCTTGGCGCTTTTCCTGGGTGGTGTTGATTGGTTGGCCGCCATATTCGGAGGATACCGGGGTGCCGGTCTGGTGCATCGTATCGCCGCTGTCGTACTAACTATAACGTTATTAACCGCTACAGTATTTGGTTTCGGTGGTTTGATAGCCTGGATCAAGGACCTGCTTCGGTTTGGCAAGAATGATATTATCTTTGTCATGAAGTTCCCCCTGGAATTCCTGGGTTTCCCGGTCAAGGTACCACCCCAGACCAGGTTTAACGGCGGTGAAAAAGGCAACTCCATGATAACCCCGACGATGGTAATACTGCTGGTTTTAAGCGGCTATATCATTTGGTTTCCTGCCATCTTCCCAGCTGGTTTGGTAAGATTCTCTTACCCGGTCCACGACCTGGCCATGATTTTTGCTACCGTAATGGTTTGTATGCATGGTTATCTGGGTTCTTTCCATCCCGGTTCAGGTGAATCCTTCTGGGGCATGTGGAAAGGCACTGTCAGAGCTGATTGGGCTAAACACCATCATGCTACCTGGTACGAGGAAACTTACGGTGATAAGGCTAAGGATGAATAGTAAATATATTTATAGATAATTCTAAACAAGGGGAGTTGTACTCCCCTTGTTTGCTTAAAGGAGTACGAACAATATGAATACAAAGCTTCCAGTAGATCTGCCTCAAGGATATGTAGATTTTTACAAAGACTTGGAAACCTGGCAAAACCAGCAGCAAATCAGGCTAAAAAAGGAGTATGCTCCGCCTGCCATCGATGTCCAGAAATTGCTGGCTAATACCAAGAAATCCATCATGCAAACCTTCGACTTTGAACTGGACTTCAACATTTTTCAAGAGGTGTATACTGAGTTATTGATGTTTCTCAAGCAAGCCCGCCCCGAAACATCAGAAGTTTTGGATAAAATTCTGTTCTCACTAGATCAATTAGACTTCACGCTTCTTCCCGCTAAAGTCCTGGAAGAGGATGGTTCTTATTTCTCCAGCTTGGCAAATGATTTAGGGGTATCCCAGGATATGTTGATATTCACAGTCGATCATGCAGTGCGCCCCTTTCTTAGAATGTGGGCTGCTCCCTATCAAAAAACAATTTTTGAGGCGGGCTTGAATGTTTGGGACTTTGCTACTATTTGTCCGTTTTGCGCTTCCAAATCACATTTCAGCCGCATCCTTGCCGCTGATGGAAGGCGCTTCATGTTCTGCGACCGTTGTTTCACCGAATGGGAAACCCCCACTGTTTACTGTGTTCATTGCGGCAACAGCAATCCGCTCTCCATTCAATACCTGTCGGTCGAAGATGATTTGGCTTACCAAGTGTACACCTGCGATGAATGTAAAGGTTATATCAAGAACTTTGATGAACGACAAAAACCTATTAAGCTGGATATGTTCATCGCCAATATTGAAACAGTTTATTTAGACATACTGGCCCAGGAAAAAGGCTATACCAGCCACGATAACGACTAATAATTCAACTATTAATTTTTCCCTGCCCAGGATGGTATACTTATAGCGGTTCTTTAGTATTTACCTACGAATATAAAAACCGGGTAGTCAATGACTACCCGGTTTTTCGTGTCCTGGTCTGTTTTCTTGGCTAGAGCTTTTCGATCCGTGCGGCAGATACCTTGTACTCGGGTATCTTGGCCACTGGATCCAATACTTCGGATTGAGTTAAGATGTTCGCAGCTGCCTCCGCAAAGTGGAAGAAGGTGAACACTACCCCCTCGGGGATCATATCTGTAATACGAGCTTTTAGGGTAATGTTGCCCCGGCGCGAAACTAGTCTAACCATCTCATTGTTTATGATACCTAGTTTAGCAGCTGTCGCTCGATTGACCTGCACTTCGTTGGAAGACATATATTCATCCAGGGCAGTGGATCTCCGGGTCATAGTACCGGTATGATAATGGAACAGACTGC
>LSQX01408251.1_pt1 | contig 14087 bp, 13 predicted proteins | sample 654561 | NCBI WGS metagenome assembly LSQX01 (sample SAMN04489861, study PRJNA283612) | anaerobic digester metagenome | isolation source: 4 biogas reactors fed with cattle manure at either 37C or 55C with and... | place: Denmark: Kongens Lyngby | collected 2014
CGAGCACAGGCAGCAGTTGCCCAATGTCGTGCCCGTCCAGTTCAACCACATACCAGCCGAAAGCTTCCCATTTTTCGCGCAGGGGATACAAACCGCTCACCTGCTCCACTTTGCCACCACTCTGCATGCCGTTGTTGTCGACAATGGCAATAAGGTTGGTCAGCTTGAGTTTGGCTATGGCCATGGCCGCTTCCCATACTATGCCTTCGTTGAGTTCTCCGTCACCTGTAATCACCACGTTCAGGCTGTCCGATCCCCTTTTGCGGGCTGCCAAAGCCAGACCGCAAGCCTGCGAAAGCCCGTGACCCAGCGAACCGGAATTGGCATCTACTCCCGGGGTCTTTTTCAGATCGGGATGTCCTTGCAAACGAGAACCCAGGCTGCGGAGGGTTTTGAGTTCTACCGGAGGAAAATAGCCCCTGCGGGCCAAGGCAGCATACCACAAGGGGCAGGCATGACCTTTGGACAAGATAAAGCGGTCACGTTCATTCCAGGCCGGGTCTTCGGGACGGAGCCTCAATAAATCAAAATACAAGACCGCCACCAGATCGGCAGCCGACATACAGGGCCCGGGATGGCCGTCTTTGGCGTAATATACGGCATTTACCACGTCTCGGCGCAACTGGGCAGCCATAGCGCTCAGTTTTTCTACGCGTTCATTCATAGCTTTGCTTCAGTTTGTTGTTGCTCCTTGAGCATTCCAAGTTCAAATATATGGGATTCTCTGCTATTGCAGTAATTCTGCGCGCATTTTTAACCAATCTTTTCGAAAGGTTTTGCAATGTCGTCTTCTTGCAGGGCTTTGCCTTGGGGCAGAAAGTCGGCAGCTCTGCTTCCCAGCACTCTGTGTATTTCCGCCGGAGGCAAACCATGACCCGGGCGTACAGAACGGATGTTCTCCTTAGTAAAAATCTCTCCCGGTGCAATGTCTTTTACCACAAACAGCGAGCGTCTTCTCAGTCTGTCTGCATCGCTTAGACTGTAATCCACTTCACCCAGGGCCAGTTCAGCCTGACGCACGGCCTGTACCATTTCGGCAAACTCCTGAGGCTCCATCGAAAAAGCAGCATCGGGGCCACCCAGACTGCGATCGAGTATAAAGTGTTTTTCTATCATGCAGGCTCCCAGCGAAGTTGCTACTACCGGCACCATCCAGCCCGGGCTGTGATCGGACAAACCCACCTTAAGCCCAAAGCGTTGTTGCATATCGGGGATGGTAAGCAAATTGGCCTGTTCAACTTTGGCCGGATATTGCGAAGTGCATTTCAACAAGGTAATGTCCTCGTTGTTTTGCCTGTGACAGGCAGCCAGGGCCGCCTCAATATCGTCCAAAGCAGCCACCCCGGTCGAAAACACCATAGGCCTGCCTTTGGAAGCAGCATATTCAATCAGCGGAATATCGTTGATCTCCATGGCTGCAATCTTGTACATAGGCACATTCATATGTTCCAGAAAATCAACTGCTTCCAAATCAAAAGGCGTAGAAAACAAAATCATTCCCAGGCTTTCGGCCAGCTCTTTTAAACGCGGCTGCCATTCATAAGGCATGGCGGCCTGTTGATACAACTGCCAGGGCGTATAGCCCTTCCATAAACCCGAAGTTTTGGGAGCAAAAGGGCCCTGATCCAGCTCCAGCGTTAGACTTTCGGGCCTGAATGTCTGCAGCTTAACAGCATCGGCTCCGGCCCGGGCCATGGCTTCTATGGTTTTGGCAGCCAAATCGTAATTCCGGTTGTGGTTGGCCGATAGTTCGGCAACAATTAAAACTTTCTTTTTCATAATACCCTGGAATTATATGTTTCTTCCAATAAACCGGCAACGCGCTCCGGTCCCCGGAGATCCATCAATGCACGGGCTTTTTGAGAAAGCTCTCTGCGAAAGGCATACTGCCCCAGCCTGTCAATCGCTTCTTGCAGGCGGGCAGGCTCCAGCTCCTCTATATTACCCAAATTGACAAAGGCCTGGCTTTGTCCGGCTAAAAAACCGGAGGCATGGGCAGTACTTTCCTGATGCCCGTATGCCAGCAGAGGCATCCCTAAATACAAAAATTCGTAAGTACTCACGCCAAAGGCCGTCAGCAAGGCATCCTGCCGCAAAATCTCCTGATGCGAAAAGGGCCTGAACTCCCAACCGGCAGGTAAATCAGCCGGAATCTCCTTGTGATGCATATAGTCCTTGCCGTAAAAGAACAGCAGCCTGGCAGGCAATGCATCCAAAGTTTTGAGCATCCCATACAGTCTGAGCAAGGTATTGGCCGGATCGCTGCCACCTGCACTCAGAGCCAGACTCTGCCACTTGATACGCTGGCGGCTTTTAGGCTGAACTTGAGCCAGTTCAGGATGAAACATTGTATAGTCCAGTCCCCGGGCAACACGAGTCTGCAGACTGAAGTCACTAAAGAATTCAATCCCCTGATGAATCGAAGGCAAAATATACAAATCGGCCAGTTTTCGGGAAGCACTCAGATTTTGATAAAACACCAGCCTGGCCTGCTGTTTAATGCGAAGGGCCAATTCGGGGCTGAATTCCTGATTGCCATCCACATAAAGCAGATCAACAGGCCATCGTTCAATCAGCGCCAGCGTTTCTTCGTTAGCCCGCTCAGGCTTCAAAACAAAATGTCTCAGGCTGCCCGGAAGCCTGCTCTCCTGTACTGAAAAATCCCGGACAGGAGCATCCCTCGTTTCAGACAGAGCAAAGCCGGAACAATACCTGGCAAAAAGCGCTTCGGCCTCTTTTTTCCAAAATTCAGAATCCAGGTGGCAAAACCATAGCCGATGTCCCCTGGACAAGAGTATCCCGGCCAGGTTCAGGCTTCTGTAAAAATGCCCCAGGCCTGTAGCGCCGCCGGCATCCACCCGAAACAAAATATTCATGACTTATTTGGTATAGCCAATCACTCTGGCGGGATTGCCCACCACCTTGGCGTAATCTTCCACATCTTTCAGAACCACTGCTCCAATGCCAGTTACCGACCATTTCCCCAGAGTTACAAATTCAAGAGTAGTAGCGTTGGTGCCCAGATAAGCTCCCTCTTTCAGGTGCACATCAGCACCTACACAGGCATTGTTGGCCACATAACTGAAATTATCCAACACAGCACCGTGTGTAATAACAGCATGGGTAAAAATCTGCACATGATCGCCAATTTGGGTATTGGGCCCCACCGAGACAAAGGGCTGTATACAAACTCCGTAGCCTAAACGGGCAAATTTTGACACCACTGCCGTGGGATGAATCAGAGTGGCAAAACGTTCCCTGGGAATACCCAGATCTGTCAATTTAGACAAATAGGCATAGTTGTACTTAACCGAAATCAGGCTGTAAAAAAAGTAAACATCGGGATCGGCCAAAAAGTTTTCAACCGTCTCCCGGTCAATTTTGCCCAAGACTGGACAGTCGTTGATGGGAGCTGTTTCGCGATCGTTCAAAAATCCGATCAGCTCCCAGGCCGGACTCAGCCGGTTGATGTCTTCAACTGTCGATTGCACCACAGTGCCGTTGCCGTAACCTCCTATGATGATGAGTTTTTTCATGCTTCAGCTTTGTTTTTCAGCTCCATCAGACGGGCCTTCTCGAGCACTTTACGGGCAGCAACCACCATGGGCGGCCCAATGAATTTATTGTCGACCACATCCACTCCTTTGCCCGATTTTGCGGCTGCTTCGGCCATGTCAAGCATTTCGCGGGCAGAAATTATTTCTTGTTCGTCGGGCGAAAAATAACGATGCACCAAGGGGAGTTCTTTGGGATGCAAAACCAGCATACCCTCAAAACCAAGATTCTTGGCAAGCACCAGGTTGCGTTCCAGGTCTTCGAGATCGTGCACCTTAATATGAACTGTATCAACCGGCACCACATTATTGGCCCGGGCAGCCATGGCTATCATAGCTCTGGCCGTAAAAATACTCTGGCCGGCGGCATCGTGCACTCCTTCCAGATCGGTCACAAAATCTTCACAGCCAAAAGCAATCGCCACCACCCTTTTGGAGGCACGGCAAATATCCTGGGCATTGAGTACGGCCCCGGCAGTCTCGATCAGGGGAATCAATTTAAAACTGCCTATGGGCAAGCCTTTTTCGTATTCAATAGTATCCAGCAGTTTATCAATAAAATAGACATCCTGGCCTGTATACGATTTGGGATACATAAAACCATGCACCCCGGGAATGGTCAGGGCTTGCAAATCCTTGAGCAATTCTCCGCTCTCACGGTCGTTTACACGGGGAAACACAAGATGCTTACCAAATTTTCCGGCCTGCACAAAATCAATAACTTGTTGTCTGGCCAGTATTTTATTGCTTCGGGGCAGCACTGAATCTTCGATGTCAAGCAGAAGCACATCGGCCTCGCTGCGGGCAGCACTCAACATCAGACGTTCGTTGTGGGCGGGCACAAACATCAGGCTCCGCATCAGATAGCTTGAATTGTTTTTCATATCGGTCGTTTTTTGATCAATACTTTGCGCCTGAACTTCAACACAGGTTCCTGACGCTGATTGCGGGCAATTGTTTCGACATACACCACACCCCGGTCGCTTTTGGATTTAGATTCTTGTTTTGCCAGAATTTCGGTAGTAGCGTACAGGCTATCCCCTATAAAGACCGGAGCCAGATGCTCAATATTTTCGTAGACCAGATTGGCCACGGCCTTACCGCTGATATCCGGCACTGTCATGCCCACCACCAGCGAAAACACCAGGGTACCCACCACCAGGATTTTTCCGTGTTGGTTATGTTCGGCATAATCCAGATTTGTATGCAGGGGATGCATATTCATGGTCAGGAGCGAAAACAAATTGTTGTCACTTTCAAAGATGGTTTTCGACAGTTGGTGCTCAACAAAAGCCCCTACTTCGAAATCCTCAAAATAATTACCCAGTTCAAAGGCTTTCATACAAATTAATTCAGGAATTAAATTCAGGATCAAGGTATTGACGTATTTTGTGACGTATACTCTCTATGCTTTCCCAGTCTGAATTCTGGTCAGAGCTGTAATGAAAACCAGGGGGTACTTTCTTCGCTTTAAACTGCCCGAGGAAATCGTCAATCTTGAAAAGCGGACGCTGGGGCAAAATAACGTAATAAGGCCCCAAATCGTAAGTATAATAAGAATCCGAGGCCGTAATCATCTCCTCGTGCAGCTTTTCGCCGGGACGTATGCCCACTGTCCGCTGCTCACAGCCGGGAGCCACTGCTTCGGCCAAATCCGTGATACGGTAGGAAGGAATTTTAGGGACAAAGATTTCTCCTCCCCAGGCCTGCTCCAAGGCATAAAGCACCATCTCTACCCCTTCCTGTATAGGAATATTGAAACGGGTCATCTGCGGATCGGTAATGGGGATCCAACCCTGTTTTTTCTTCTCCATAAAAAAGGGAATCACCGAACCGTTCGAGGCCATCACGTTGCCGTAACGCACCACCGAAAAACGAATATCTTTGGTCCCCTTGATGCGATTGGCCGCCACAAACAATTTGTCGGAAGTCAGCTTGGTGGCACCATAGAGATTGATGGGCGCACAAGCTTTGTCGGTAGACAAGGCCACCACCCCTTTGACTTCGGTCATCAGGCAGGCATCTATCACGTTCTGAGCTCCCCCCACATTGGTTTTGACACATTCCGAAGGATTGTATTCGGCAATATGCACATGTTTCATGGCCGCGGCATGAATTACGTAATCTATGCCACTCATGGCTCTGACCAGTCTTTCGCGATCGCGCACATCGCCAATAAAAAAACGGATCTGCGGATATTTCTCGAAGGGAAACTCCTGATCCATCACAAATTGCTTTTGTTCGTCGCGCGAATATATTACCAGCCGTTTAATACCGGGGTATTTACTAAAAATAGTCCTGGTTAGCGCTTTGCCCAGGCTGCCGGTACCACCGGTGATCAATACGGAGGAGTTGTTGAGCATGTTATTCGGTATTAATTAAGCGCAAAAATAAGGAATATAAACCCAAGTGCAAGTAAATAATTATGGAATCTTCCTGAAAAATTTGTTTCTACATACTCAATGCAAAGAATGATCGTGATCCGGCTCAGCTTGGTGAACAGTTTCAGCTGCGCCCGGTTTCAATAAAGCCCGGAGCGAAGGAATCGAATAGCGCAGACCGACATACAACTTGCGGCCGTGCACCGGGCCCCAGACCTGAGTCGCATCAAAGTCATTTCCCCAGGGCTGATCGGCCCCCGATATCGGATTAGCTTGCCTGAAATTGTTGATATTTTCGCCCCCCAGATAGAGGGAAGCCTCTCCGAAATACAGTGTAAACTGCGCATTCAAAACGGGGAAGGGATCAAAACGCTGCTCTGTTTGTCCATAAGCTCCGGGCAAACGTCCTCCTCCGTTCAGCTGAAGATTCGTATCGAATTGCCAGCGTTTTTGGGGCGACTGGTACGAGGCTGTGATCAAGCCTTTGTAGCGATTGTTCAAAGGCTTTTCGCGCAAAACGGGCAGGTAGGGAGCCCCCTCTGTTCCGGCATTGGCGTTGTAAGTGCTGCGTACGTCGGTATACCGCAGAGCTGCACCCAGTTGCAGTCCTGCTATCAGCTCATAAGAGACTTCCGCCTGCAAAACCGAAGAATACGATTCCCCCTGCATTTCATAAAAATACACACGCTGAGCATCGGCGTCCACATCGGCCAGCAACTGCTTATCAAAGCGGGTATGAAAAGCCTCCAGGCCCAGCTGAAGGTTGCGCGGCCCCAGGGGCAGGAAAAAGTTCGCACTGAGCCCGGTATTCCAGGCCACTTCCTGAAAATGCAGATGGTCCTGCGACAACATAAAGCGACGGCTGCCCGCCAGCAGGTAACTGTTCTCGCTCAGGATGTTGGTGCTGCGATAGCCCTTGCCGATATTGGCTCTGAGCTGCAACCACGAAGCCGGGTCGTACTTGATATGCAAGCGGGGAGTAACAAAACCACCGTAGCGCGAGCTGTAATCATAGCGCAAACCCAACAAAAAGCGAAGCTTTTCGGCGGCCTGCAGGGAATATTCGGCATAAAGGCCGGGGGTTAATTCTGTACGTAGCGAAGATATACTGTAATAATCCTGTCTCCTTTCGTTCCATACCTTAGGCCCGGAGAGTAAATTCAACATCGTATAATCCAGAAAAGCCTCGTCCAGATAGTCTGTCAGCAAGCTGGCACCCGTCACCAATTTCTGCCCTTCGGCCAGGTCTGTCTGAAAAATCAGGTTGGCATAGGCATTCAGTTGACGGGCATCGTAACGGTTCCGGCCATACAAAGCCTCCTGATCGTGCAGGCTGGCCGACAGATTCAGCCCCAGGGAAGTGTTGTTGAGTGCGTCAAAAATATAACCGTTCTTGGCAAAGACTTCCATACGCTCGGTTTGAATATCGGTTCGCCAGGGATTGGGTATGTCGCTCAGCTGACCTCCCCGGCGACTTTCTCTAAGGCCTTTGGCCCCCAGTTGCGAAGTAAAGTCGTTCTTGTTCCAGTAAAAACGCTGAAAAAGAGAAAGTTGATTCACTGCGGGTAAATCCATAAAACCATCCCCGTTGCCGTCGTGCTCCCGGCTTTCGTCTTCGTAATGTACAAAAGTCTGAGACGACAAATAGGGATTTAGCTTCAGAGCCAGATCGGCATTGATTTCCTTTCGCAGGTTATCGGCCAAAAAGAGATTGAGCGAAAGCAGATCCGAGGTGGGCGGTTTTTTGTATTCTACATTGATCTGTCCGCTGATGGCTTCGTAACCGTTCAATACCGAAGCTGTTCCTTTGGAAATCTGTATGCTTTCCATCCAGGGCCCCGGCACATAAGTAAGGCCGTAGGGCGACGCCAGACCGCGCAAAAAAGGCAGGCCTTCGCCGAGCAGCTGCACATATACCCCCGAAAGGCCCAGCAATTTGATTTGCCTGGCCCCGGTGGCCGCATCGCTGTAACTGACATCTACCGAAGGATTGGTTTCGAAACTTTCCGAGAGATTGCAACAGGCGGCTTTGCAAAGCTCGTCCTGACTGATGGTTTCCAATTTGACGGTGCTGAGACTTGAAATCTGCAGCCCCTGTTTGCGGGCACTCACCTGAGCGGCATCCAGGTCGATTAGATTGTGGTATTCGGTCGAAGCAGTATCGAGCGAAGTCGCTACGGCATGTCGGCTTAGATCCACGGGCTTGCTGTCACCGACAAGGGCAGCTTTCCGGTTTTCGTGATCATGCTGATGCTCTGTTTGAGCACTTTCGTCATCATGCTGATGCTCTGTTTGAGCACTTTCGTCATTATGCTGATGCTCTGTTTGAGCCCCCAGCTGTAGCCAGCACAAAAGGCAGGCCAGTATAAAAATCTGTTTTTTCATCTTATTCACTGTGTCATTAAGAGTTTTGATTAGGAAAGGAGCAATCCTGGCGCTCAAAAAGAAAAGTGTTTGGAAATGAACCATATTTTGTTCCATATCCCAACTTTCAATTTAAACGCCTCAAAATCAATCAAGATCTTAAAACACAGTGCAGGCTAAGCAGGAGCCGTCCTGACGACCTCGCAGCTATATGGGGAGCAAAAGAAGTGGTAGCAGTATGTGCGTCCTTAAATAAATTCAAGGGAAGAACCAGGACTTGCACAAACTGACCGACCGGCAGGAATTTTATTAATTTGTGGGAACTTTCAAAAGGGATAGTAATGGTTTCGCTGTAGCAGCCGGGGGCCTGCCCGGAAGTATTTGAACAGGATGTATTGTGGGGAAGAGTATTATTATCGTCCACAAGCGTATGATTCAGCCAGGGATCAGCAGCATCAGCAGCACTGCAGCAGTGGTGAACAGGCTCACAATTGCCCTGAAGCATTATCTCCAGGCTGTTTTCCCGGCAGAGTTCACAACAAAAATGCCAAACCCTGACTGAATTGCCGAATAACAACAAAATCAAGGCCAACACCAGCAGACTTATGCCTTGCAGTTTTTGCTTCATCCGGCAAAAATAGACTATAGTCGGCAGAATCAAGTTTTGCTTTAGTTTAATTAAGTGGCAGCTAATGATTTTTAACTCCCGAAGGCTGTTGATTACCGATTTTTGAAAAACAGCCAAAGCTTAAATGCCCCCATTTGCCCACGCAAACCCGAAGTTTGCTATTGATCCCAGCTTTTCTGAACCACATCAGAATTGATGGCAGCCAGTTCAGGATGAGCATCGAGGACTTGAATAATTTCGTCAATACCGAGCCGGTCGCAGGCATATTGCTCAATCAGAATGCGGTGCAATTCAAAATCGCGTTCGGTGTCCACTGTCAGCCTCCAGGCAAAACGGTCTTTTGGGGAGGCAAAGAGCTGCAGATCAATGTTGCCGGGCACATTGGTCGAAATGTAAGGCGTAACATGTTCAAAATGCCCCGGCAGGCTGGCATTCCGATACGCTTCTTCCAACAGGGCAAAAGAAAAAACCGAAGCCGAAATTCCCAGGGGAAAAGTCTTGCTCATGCCAATAGACAAGTAGCAACGCTCGTTGTCCAGTTCCAGGTATCGCTGGTATGCATCGGCAATGAGCTTGCCGTCCATCAGGGGATTGTCGCCCGTAGCCCTGATTACCACATCGGCCCCACAGCTTTGGGCTGCCAGATAATAGCGTTCCAGCACATTGTCTTCGCTGCCGCGAAAAGTTTGTACGCCCAGACTGCGGACGTAATCGATCAGTATGTCGTTTTCGGGATGTACCGAGCTGGCTAGCAGCAGCGGCAGACCCGACTGCTGAAGACGTTCCAGCAAAATCCCGATCAGGGGCCGCCCGCCCAGGGGGCGCATCACTTTGCCGGGCAACCTTTCGCTGTTCATCCTGGCCTGAACTATGATGCAGGGATGTTTCACCATATTGTCCAGCCTCCGTCCACCTGAATGGTTTGACCTGTAATAAAGTCCGAAGCAGCAGAGCTCAACAAAGCAATTACACCGGCCAGGTCGTCGGGTTGCCCGATTTTGTGCAGGGGATTTTTGCTCCTCAGTCTTTCGATAAAGACAGGATTCTCCTGCTGAATGGCCGGTTTGGGAAAAGGCCCGGGAGCTACGGCGTTCACCTGCACCCCGTATTTACCCAGCAAAACCGCGTAGTATTTTGTCAGCTGAATCATAGCCGCCTTGGCCGCACCGTAGTGCGGAGGATTGGTGTATTTCTCGCAATCCCCGCCCTGGTAGAGGCTGTCAAAATCAGGGCTGAGCAATCCGTACATCGAGGCAATGTTGATGATTTTCCCTCCTTGTTGCTGCTTAAACAATGGAATCAGTTCACGGATGGTTTTATGCACCGAAGCCAGTACCCCTTCCATGGTATAAGCCCAGTCTTCGTCGCTCATTTGCTCCTGCGAACGCCCCCTGCTGGCATGGGCATTGTTCAGCAGAATGTCAATTCGCCCAAACTGCCGCTGAACATTGGCAAAACAAGTCTGAATGCTTGCCGTACTGCAAATATCAATGGGCTCAAAGCTGAGCCTTTGGTTGGCGGAGCCAAAAACCCGGCTGAATTTCCCGGCCGAACGCCCGGCCACTACCACCCGGGCACCGCATTGCAACAAGGCTTGGGTCATGGCTGTGCCCAGATGCCCGTAACCGCCTGTAACCACGGCAACTTTGGAACTTAAATCAAATATTTTCATCGTTTTGGCCATTTAGAAGGTGTGATCAGGTCAGGGTCAACAGTCCTGTCCAAAAGCGGCAAATCCGGGGCCGTACTCAGGCTGTCCAGGTTTTGCCTGAATTGATCCAGGCTGTTCACTCCAAATATTACTTTATCAATATAGGGCTGCTCTGCCGCGTATTTGAGCAGAGCGCCCCTGAGTGCGTCTCCGTACTGCTGCAAACCGGCCAGAAGCTCTCTGATGCCGTCAAAATACGCCGGCAGTTCCCCGGGATCGACAAAAAACAAACCCTGTAAAAAGGGCGAACGCGCATGAATTTCGCAGCCTTGTTGATGAAGCTCCTGCATCAGGGATTCAAAACGATGATCCAGGTAATTGTAAGGCAGCTGTACCAGGTCGGGCTGCAGGCCGGCCTGCAATACTTTATCGGCTTCTTCGGGTGTATCAAAAGAAAAGCCCAGTTTGCCGATATCACCTGAACGTTTCAAGTCTTGCAATTGTTCCCAGTAATGGGGGTATTCCAGCATTTGCAGAGGCCGGTGAGCCAGGTAAGCATAGAGCGAAGAGACCGATAAGGCTCGCAAAGAAGACTGCAGCAAGCTTAAGATATCCGTATGCCCGTCGCAAAGGAATTTCGACACCAGTCTAAAAGAACTCAGCTCCTGCCGGCCCAGCACCTCCTGGCTGTTGCCATAGGCCGCTGCGGTATCGAGCAGGTCAATTCCCTTGCCGGCCGCATACTCGAGCAAACGCTTCACCTCCTGCCCGGGAGTAGGTCCCAGGCTGTTGCTGATGCCGTAATCCAGTCCAAACTGCACCGTACCTAAACCCAGCTTTTTAACAAGAGATTGCGTAGTCATAGCTTAAGCTTGTTATTCTTCTGCCACTTTTTTCATAAAGCGGGCCGGAGTTCCTATGTGAATCTCGCCGTCGGGAATGTCTTTGGTTACCAGGCTCGAAGCTCCGGCTACAGCAAAGTTGCCAATGTTTTTCTTTTCGAGCACCACTGCCCCAAAGGAAATCGATGAACATTTACCGATGGTATCGTAAGAACTGGTAATAGAGCCCGCCGAAAAATGGCACAAAGGCCCCACCCGGGTATTGTGCGCCACGATGGCGTTGGCCATCAACATCGAACAGAGGCCGATATGAGCCGCCGGGCCTACATAGCAATTGGACATAATAAACACCCCCGGCTCCAGATGCGCATTGGGGGCCACAAAAGCCGATGGATGCACTATGGTTGCCAGGCGTTCCCTGGGAAGATTCACTTTGTTAAACACCTTCTCGATCAAATAATTGCGTCCTATCGTGTGAATGCCCCACATCAGGTAATAATCGGGATAGCGCTGCAAGATATCCTGCACATCTGCGGTACCTCCCAACACAGGATAACCGCTGACAGTGCTTTCGTAATCGTTTATGAAACCGGCCACCTCCCATTCCGTGTTGTTATAGCGCAAGCGCATCTCTTCTATGCAGGAGGCAATCACACCGCCATTGCCCTCGCCACCGATTATCACTAATTTTTTGCTCATGTTATGTTCGTTCTTTTACTCTTTACTCTTTACTCTTTGTTCTTTGCTTTTTGTTTCTTGTTTCTTGCTCTTTGCTTCTTGCTCTTTGCTCTTTGGTTCTTGTTTCTTGCTTCTTGCTCTTTGCTTCTTGCTTTAGCTGCAAAGGTATAGTTTCCACTAATTCTACAAAAAAAATCTTTCTCCTAATTCCTTTGGAATAATCGCTTTACTTCATACCGGGTCAGCTGACGAAATCAACTAAACCTCCGGGATTAAAGCCGAAAGATTCCATTTTGATAATACAATCAATACGACTAAAACAATCGCTTTTTCAGTTCCCGCAGGGAATACAAGCCCATCAACACAATCAGCGGAACGCCCAGCCAATAATGCAGGCCCGCAGAAATCAGCACAGGCTCAGTCAACAGATAAGCCGCCAGCACAGTGGTCGTCAATGCCAGCATTCTCCAGAACACCCCGGAGTAGACCAATTTATATTTGCGGTAAGCCACTATGCCTACCCAAAGAAAATAAATACCAAAACACAACACATAGGCATAGCCTATGCCCAAAAGACCGAACAAGCTGTAGCCCAGCATGTAAGCCGGCAAGGTGATAAACTTGATGCCCAGCTCGTTGAACAAATAGGTTTTGCCGTGTCCTTTGGCCAGGAAGACAAAAGAAATAGCCCAGGAGCCTGCCTTGAGCAGGGAGCCCAGCAACAACCAGCGAGCCATAGGCACTATGCCGTCGAAATCACCCGAATAGAGCAGACGCACTATAAAAGGCAGAAACACCAGCATCACAATCACCATGGGCGCCAAAATCAGGATAGCGATTTCGGCCTGCTCGTTGATGCTCTTTCGCACCTGCAGTCGGTCGTTGGCCAGCTGCGAGAGGCGGGGAAAATAATCCTTGGCCATGGCTGTAAACACCAGGCCCAGATATTGTTCGTTCAGGCCCCAGCCTGCCTGATAAAGGCCCACATCATCCAGGCCGCCCTTATGCGAAATATAGGTTTTGACCACAAATTGCACCAAAAAAACCGCGATGCTGCTGATAGCCATCATTATACCAAGCTTCACAGTATCGCTGCCCAACACCAGCGAAGTACGCCAATCCTGTTTGGGCAAAATCAAGCCCAGCTTGCGGACGTAAAGCAGACTCACCACAGTAGAGGCCAGAGCCGCAATCACTACCGTCCAGGCCAAACCCGCTTCGCGGAAAAAATAAAAGACCGGCACCGAACAGACAAAACCCGCCAGGGCACCGAAAATATTGGCCTTAGCCATCAGCCTGAGCCGCCTAAGTCCTTGCAATACAGCGTAATCCTGATTGAACAAACCCATAAGCAGCACGGCCGCCGACAACAGAATAAATGCCCCCACGTATTGATCCGACTCAAACACCCAGCGGCTGAGCCAGGGCGACAAAGCGATGGTAAGCAGGGCTCCCAGCAGGCCGCTGGCCAGTACCCAGCGATTGACGGCTTTGATAATGGCGACGGTTTTTCCCGGTATGACCGGGCTCCCGGCTTGAACCGGGCTCACAGGCTGAACCGAGCTCCCGGGCTGAACCGAGCTCCCGGGCTGCCCGGGCCCGGCCAGATTACCGGCCGCTGCAGCCGCCGCTTTTTCGTCCCCGGCCGAAGCCGCCGCGATATCGCGCACCGCCGAGCTTTGCAAACCCAGGTTGGTGATGGAAAAAATCAGATTGACCGCCGCGTTAAACAGGCTCAGAATGCCAAAACCCGTGGTGCCCATCCAGACAGCCACCAGCTTGGACTTGAGCAGGCCGGTCAAAATGGTCACCACCTGCACCCCTCCAAACAAACCCGTAGCCTTGAAAGCGGTACGGTAACCCTCCTTGGCCGGTTTGTTCCTGTCGCGCAGGCGATCGAGAAGTTTGTGGATCATGGGCGCAAAGGTAGGAAATTTTTATTACCGGGCACGCCGGGCCCGCTCCCAGTTGACCGACTGTTTTTTGCCC
>LSQX01344464.1_pt2 | contig 14086 bp, 11 predicted proteins | sample 654561 | NCBI WGS metagenome assembly LSQX01 (sample SAMN04489861, study PRJNA283612) | anaerobic digester metagenome | isolation source: 4 biogas reactors fed with cattle manure at either 37C or 55C with and... | place: Denmark: Kongens Lyngby | collected 2014
ATGTGGTTAAGTAACAACTCTAAACGTACATTAATATCCAATTCCTCTAAAGCTGCTTGTTTTTGTTCTTGCTTCATTGGAAGGTGTGAGGCAATCATATCCGCTAAGCGGTTAATATCCTCAATCGTACTTACTGTACCCACTAATTCAGGCGCCAGCTTTTTGTTTAACTTAACGTATTGCTCAAATTGTGAGTTGATAGTACGACGCATAGCCTCTAAATCCGGTCGCTCATCATCGGATGGCACAACGGGCATCGCGTCCACTACATAAAACTCATCAGTATCATTAATTGACTCTAGATGAGCACGTTGAATCCCTTCAACTAACACCTTCACAGTGCCATCAGGTAATTTCAACAGCTGCAAAATATTTGCAATCACACCCATCTCATAGATATCTTCGGGTGCTGGTTCATCTTTATTTGCAGCTTTTTGAGCAACTAATACAATTCGCTTATTGCTATTTTCAACAGCCTCTTCTAAGGCTGCGATAGAGCGTGGGCGACCAACAAATAGTGGAATCACCATATGCGGAAAAATCACCACATCGCGTAAAGGTAATAGCGGTAATTGTATTGGTAACTCGGGTAACAAAGTAGTATTTGACATCTTTTCCTGTCCTATCAAAAGACTATTAACAATAAACAATGGGGCTTAAACACAAAAGTTCAAGCCCCATTATGTAATTGTCAGACAAATTTTAATAAATTTGCAAGATGGGATTAGCTAGGAAACTTTAGTAGTTGACTCGCTAATGTCGTCGTCATTTTGAACCACAGAGCGTGGGCCTTCAACTAAGGTAGGCTTAGCAGATCCTTCCACAGCTTCTTTGGTCAAAACAACCTTACTCACCTCTTGAAGAGAAGGCAAGTCAAACATCACATCTAAAAGACTATTTTCAACAATTGAGCGCAAACCACGGGCACCGGTTTTACGCTCAATCGCACGCTTGGCAATAGCACTCAACGCCTCTTCAGTAATCTCCAACTCAACACCCTCCATACTGAAAAGATGTTGATACTGTTTAATCAGAGCGTTTTTAGGCTGCGTCAGAATCTGAACTAACGCATCTTCATCGAGCTCCTCAAGCGTTGCAATTACGGGCAAGCGACCAATCAACTCAGGAATCAAGCCAAACTTGATGATATCGCTCGGCTCAACCATCTGGAACAACTCACCAGCAGCTTGCTCTTCTTTAGAGCGCACCGATGCACCGAAGCCAATACCTGATTCCTCAGTACGATTTTGAATCACTTTTTCAAGACCATCGAAAGCCCCACCGACAATAAACAAGATATTACTAGTATCTACCTGAATAAAGTCTTGATTAGGATGTTTTCGTCCACCCTGTGGTGGCACAGAGGCAACAGTACCCTCAATGAGTTTTAGCAAAGCTTGCTGAACGCCTTCGCCTGACACATCTCGTGTGATGGAAGGGTTTTCTGATTTGCGAGTAATTTTATCGATCTCATCAATATAGATGATAGCTTGTTGGGCTTTATCAACATCATAGTCGCAATTTTGCAATAACTTCGTGATGATGTTCTCGACGTCCTCGCCCACATAACCAGCTTCGGTTAGGGTCGTCGCATCAGCCATAACAAACGGCACATCTAGTAAACGTGAAATGGTTTGCGCTAGCAAGGTTTTACCAGAACCAGTAGGACCTATTAGCAAAATATTACTTTTTGCTAATTCAACATCATCCTCTGCTTTACTTTGCTGGTGACGAATACGCTTATAGTGATTATAAACAGCCACTGACAAGTTGCGTTTTGGCTTATCCTGACCAATCACATATTGATCTAAATGCGCCTTAATCTCCCAAGGCGTAGGAAGCTTTTTATCAATTTCCTCTTTAAGTGCTTCACGTACAGAGTCAGAAATCATCTCACTGCTCATGTCAATACACTCGTCACAAATGTACGAGTTATTGAGACCCTTGATGAGGTGCCTGACCTCATCAGCGCCTTTAGCACAAAAAGAGCATTTTACTTGCTTATCCGAAGATGAGCCACTTCTATTCATCATACTATCTGCTTAAAAAAAATCGGTAATGACTACTCGCGCTTAGCAAGCACTTGATCCACAATACCAAATTCCTTGGCTTGCTCTGGATCCATATAGTGGTCACGCTCGGTGTGCTCACGAATAACATCAATCGACTGACCGCTATGCTTGGCCAATAAAGTATTCAAACGATCGCGAAGACTTAAAATCTCTCGTGCCTGAATATCAATATCAGTCGCTTGACCCTGAGCACCACCTAAAGGTTGGTGAATCATAATGCGTGAGTTAGGCAAACTGTAACGCTTACCTGCTGCCCCCGCATTAAGCAAAAAAGCACCCATACTAGCAGCCAAACCTGTGCACATAGTTGACACATCAGGCTTGATAAACTGCATCGTATCGTAAATCGCCAAACCCGCATAAACACCACCACCAGGTGAGTTAATGTAGAGCGAAATATCTTTATCAGGGTTTTCGGACTCAAGGAATAACAATTGAGCCACGACTAGATTTGCCGTTTGGTCATTGACTGGACCGACCATAAACACAACGCGCTCTTTTAATAGTCGTGAATAGATATCATAAGAGCGCTCGCCTCGACCCGACTGCTCCACCACCATGGGGATGTAGCCCAAACCCTCCGGGCGTACAGACTCATCACCATGCATGGATGCATAAAAATCAGTAAATCGACGATTCATTAAGCTTGTCCCATTAACTCTTTAAAAGGCACTTCTTCTTCTGTGACCTTAGCTTTAGACAAAATGAATTCAATCATATTATCTTCAAGAACTAAGGCTTCAAGACCTGCACGCTGATTTGCATCGCTTAGATAATGCGCTACGACCTCTTCAGGTTTTTCGTAATTTTGTGCAAACTCTTCGATACGGGCACGGACTTGCTCAGGAGTAGCCTGTAACTTCTCTTGTTCTACAATCTCAGCAACTAATAAGCCTAAACGAACACGACGCTCAGCTTCAGGTTTAAAAGTTTCTGTCGGAATTTGTGAAAAATCAAAATCCTGCATACCCTGAGAGGCAAACTCTTCGCGTAAGCTATTAATACGCTCATTAATCTCATTATTAACCAATGGAGTAGGTACGTCGAACTCGACAGCGTTAACTAAAGCATCTAACACGGCGGACTTAGTACGCTGCATCAAGCGATTATCACCTTCACGCTTGATGTTAGCAAGAATCTCTTCGCGTAACTTCTCAACATCACCCTCTTCTTGGCCTAAGGACTTAGCAAAGTCGGCATCAACTTCTGGCAATACAGGAGCTGCTACTTCTTTTACAGTAATAGTAAACTCGGCAGTCTTACCGGCTACTTCTTGACCTTGATAGTCTTCGGGGAAATTTAACTCAAAGGTTTTTTCCTCACCAGCCTTTAAACCGCTTGCTGCTTCTTCAAACTCGGGTAGCATCATGCCACGACCTAAGACGAAGTTAAAGTCTTCAGCTTTACCACCAGCAAACTCTTCTCCGTCAATCTTACCAACGAAGTCCACTAGCAAACGATCGCCGTCTGAGGCGGCACGACCTTCTTCAGCTTCATACTCAGCACGCTGCTCACGAAGAATAGTCAGAGTGTCTTCTAACTGCTGCTCACCAATCTCGGTAGTGTACTTAGTTAATTCCAACTCAGCTAACTCAGGAATCTCAACCGCTGGGAACACCTCGAACTTAGCGGTAAAAGCTAATTTACCCTCTTCCTGCTCACCCTCTTTATCAGAGATCTCAGGATAGCCTGCGACACGAAGATCTGTTTTCTTGATCACTTTGTCAAACTCTTCGCCAACACGCTTATTAACCACATCGTAACGAATGCTTGGACCGTGCGAACGCTCGACAACCGCTAAAGGCGCTTTGCCAGGACGAAAGCCATCGACTTTTACCTTACGGGCTACTTTTTGTAATTCCTTTTTAACCTCAGTCTCAATCTCGTCAACCGATAAAACTAAATCTACCTGACGTACCAGGCCTTCAAGAGTTTGAACTTCCATTGTGTCTTAACCTTTATCTAATGGTTTGATTAATATTTATAAAATAGTTAACCCTATATTCTACAGTGTAAAAGCATACAAGATCTCAAAATCAAGCAGCAATAGCCGAAAACATTTACAAATGCAGATAAAGCAACTAGGTTGGCAAAAAAGCGTACATCAAAAACTCATACCACCGCCAATACCCACGCCTATCCCGCTACTGCTGCTACCACCAATACCTACGCCACCACCTACTCCCACACCGCCGTGGCTGCAAGCACTAATAAGTAATATGACGAGCAAAAGTGAATACTTGATACCTTTCATAACAGCACCTCTATCAAGAACAAAGATCTAATCTATTAAAATATATAGTATATGCATCTTGCTTTTTTAACATGATAATGAATGCACCATCGTAATATTCTGTGTAAAATGCATTTTGATTACTAATATGCTTAAGCAGCTTATACTTAAATCTGCTCAGGCCATTCGCCTTATTTTAATTAAACACCGGTCAACCATTCTAGAGAGGAGTTATTATGAGTGAAAATCAAGTAGACCCTACGCAAAACACTGATGAAGCTGAGGGTAACGATAAGGATATATTAAAAGCAGCCCCAAAAAAGAGTCTATTCAGTAGTGGCACCTTTGTGATAGCGCTGATTGTTTTTGCCTTATTTGTTGCATTAATTACTTGGTCCGTCAGCTTCTTATCAATGTTTTTCGGTGCTATCGGCGCATTAATTATGACGGCTAAAAACTGCCTCACTAAGGATTCTGAATTACGTTTCGCATCTGCTGGTGAGGGTTGCTGCCGTCTCAGCGATGAGAATTTCGCCTATTTAGCCTTACGTGCTGTGATTGGCATGCTGACTGGTACTGCTTTGTACCTTATTGCATTCCAGGACGTTGCTGCACCATGGGCCGCAATTGCTGCACTCAGCATGTTTGGTGGCCTGATTTTTGATCGCCTGATCTTCGGTCAACAAAAAAGCAACTAAATATTCAGTCAAGTGAGTCATTGATAATCGGTGTTATTATCAGAGACTCTGCTTCAGGATTATTAGACCCCTGCTCAATAATGATTGGCGCAGGGGTTTTTCTTTGCACCTCAGGAACTAGCTCAACACCGCTATCAGGCACATCAATCACAGGGATTATCGAACCTTGTGAGGCTTCCGCTTCAACAGCTGCTTTATTCATATCAATAGGAACACCATCAATATGAATGTTATCAAGCGTACCACCCACCTCAAAACGCTGAGTCAATCCTTGCTCCATAGGGCTACGTAGCAACCATTGCGATAAGAATGCGGCAACACCAACAGCCGGATTCACCAACACGCCAGTCAGTACCGCGGCACCACTCATATCTAAGCGCGGCACCGCCACCACATCTAAATCTATCGCATCGGTTCTTAAGTTACCATGACCCTGAGCAGCTAGACCAATTAAAGGACTGTCCAGCCTAAAATCGGGCAACCATAACAACCCCTCCTTTAAACCCAGATGAAATCGCAGATAACTATAATTCATCGAGTTTTTACCCTGATTAATAAAAATCTTATTCATCTCAGGTATTTTACTTAGCGCCTGTATTGACAATAAAGCTAGAATTCTAGTGGCGCCCGTGCCGACGTTATTAATATGGCCATCCCTTAAAATCCCCAACACATTGAGCTCAACATCATCAGTATCAAAATTCAACACATCATGAATCTGCAAACTTCCTTGTATATCACCATGACCAGTTAGTAAATTATCCCCTAAAGACAAGGCGCTCAATAAACCATCAACATCTAAGGTATTAATATTGAAATTCAAATCTGCGATTAGTTTTTCATTTTTATTGTGAATATAAGCAGCGCCATACAAATGACCACCTTCATCCTGAATTGACAACTTATCCAAACGCCAACTCTGACTATTTTCAGCCTCTCCCAAGGCCTCCACATTGCTAAAATGATATTTGTAAAACTTCAAATCTTGAATATTCAGATTCAGACTGTTAATTTTCCATGGGCTATCAGCCTCACTGATTAGTAACTCTTTTTCTGCGGTTTCGGCATCTTCTGGATAGAGTCCATTACCTTGATGATTAACACGCCAGTGTAAGTGATTAAAATCTGCTCTTACATCAAAGCTACTTTTAGTTTCAGTACTTTCCTCTAAGCGCAGCTTGCCCTCTACTGTGGGGCCGAATAAATCAAACTTTAACTCATCAAAACGCTCAATCTGACTCTTCATTCTAACTTCGGGTAAGCTAAAACCTCCAAGCAGCAACTCACGAGCAGCTACATCAAAGCCATTAACGATCTGATTTGAACCATCTCCTTCGCCAAAACCAAAGTTATCAATCCAGTGCGTGAGAGATTCCACTTCTAATGTATCAACTGCTCCATGAAAAAACAGACCACTTTCCGGAGCAATAGGTGCCTCATCAAAAGCAATTGCACCTCGCTTGAAACTCAAACCATGACGTTCATCTGTATCAAAATCTAGATTTAACTGCGTTGCACCCTCATCGTAATCAGCAACAATTTGATCATGGTAGCGAGCAACACCCTGCTTAGTTCTTTTCCATTGAACTTGAAGTGGTGTGCTTTCCTTCGCCGGTTTGGAATAGAGCCCAGGATAACTTATCGATAAACCCTGTAAGTTACTTTTTAGTATTGCATCAAAGGCATTATCTTCAAGAAAGTTAAAGTCTAAATGATAATGCGTCAATCCTTTGAGTTGCTGTAAGCCCTTTAATGGATAGTAATCATAAATACCCTCACCACTTAATTGACCAGTGATTGTCAAAGCATGTCCTGGACGACCGATATCCCCACTAAGATATGCTGGACCACCTAAAAACTGAGCCTTTACATCATCCACGCTAAGAAATTTCTCATTAAAACTAAGTGCCCCACTCACTTCTGTTGCTTTTGGGAAAGCTGAGTTCAACCTAAATTCAGCATCATGTGTGTAGAGTTTGCCGCTAATCGTCGACTCTTCCATATCATGGAGTGGTATTTGTATCGCTAGGCTTGAACGCAACTCTCCCTTGGCCTCACTATCATCAAGAGCGTGATTTAATAAAGCACTAAGAGGCGTTTCTTGCATCAGCACTAAAAACTGTTCGGCCGTACTTTCTGCATTTGCATTAATCTCCAGCATCGTATCGCGCTCAAGCGAACTGATGACTGCATGCAAGTTATCATAAACAACACTCTGCTCACCAGACAGATTATTCATCCAGCCTCGATTTGCATCAATTAAAATCTCATCATTAATAAAACGAAAGGTCCCCTGCTCCATATGCAACACAGGCCACTTATCTTCTTCCGCTTGATGGTGAAAATCTAAGCTAAAGTCCTTAAACTCGGCAACAATCTCATTAATTCCGGAACTCGGATGACGCCCATAAGGATAATGGTCCGCTAAACCATTAACCACAAAACGCCCTTGATCAAGGGTACCATTGATAAACGCACCATCTAACCAGTCAAGCGCCTGACTATCAATAGCTGTTGGCAAAAAACGCGGCAAATAAGAAGCTACAAGATGCTGAATATCACCCTCTAGTCGAATATGGCCATTACTTCCCTCTCCTAAGGCGTGCCAAGTACCTCGTGCATTTAACTCGACATTAGGGTCTCTAACCTCCAAAGCCTGAAAAGATAATACGGGTAAATTCGCATCATCAAGCACATAACTACCCTTGAGGGCAACCTCAGCTAGCGTGAAATCATGACGAAAATTGAGCGGCTCATGAAACCAGCCATCAAGTAAATGCGCTTCAAAACGAAGCGGCTGATACGGGTGTCCATGCGACACAAACACTGCCAAAGCATCTGCCACCTGTCCTTCTAAAGTGAGCTGTATGCGCTCTGCAGAGGTCTGAGGCATGGAAAAATTACCTAGTTGTAGATACGCTTTAAAATCTTCCCAATGGCCATTAATGAGCTCAGCATCAAAATCAAATTGCTCAATCACAAGCTGATCTACTTGTAATTCATCAAGCGCACTGAAGAACAATTGTCTAGGTTCCAGATAGCGGCTTCTTAAATTTAAATGACCTGAAACGGCTCGTTTTTCTTTTTCACTAAATAAACTGTAATCAATTAAACTTTCGATGACAATATCATGTTCAGATAGAAGCTCAGATTGAAAGGCTACAAAACTTTGTATGCGTTCATTTTCTATTGAAACCCTTGCCTCTTTAAAGTCCAGATCGAAATCAAGAATAGAGCCCGGTTTTTCATCCTCGCCTAAATCACCCGTTGATAGGCTAGAGGCATCTCGCACCGTCAAATGCAGATCGTTTACTGAGACACTGCGGATCCATTCAAACAACGGATCATCCTGTAAAAGCTTGATTTGCTCGCTAAAATCCTGCGTCAAATAACTGCTCAAAGCCGCAATAAAATTAACTTCCTCTAACTCAGACGGTGCTTGCTCTGTCTCAGGTAATTGACTAAAAGTCACATCAGCCATCGGTAAACGATGCTGCCCTATCCAAACGTCTCCCTCTGCATCAATGAGTAGTGGTAAGTGGGCCTTTTCAACGTCAATACTAAGGAGGCCGCTTTTCCAGAAAGTCAGACTAGGTTCCAAATACAGCCGCAACTCCTCTACTGAGGTGCGTGGCATACGCATAGCAGACTGACTCAGCGCTGACTCTTGAAACCCAACCTCTTTTAATACAAGCTGCGGATTAAATCCTTGCCAACTCAAGGCCAAACCACCAAACTCAATCGGCATGCCAGTATGCTTTTGAACTTGCTCCTGTATTGGTTCACGCCATTGATCCAATCTAGGACTAATATAAAATATCAACAACAAGCCAAAGGCTACGATCACAGTCAGTATCAAGGCAACAAGATAGCTGACTGTGCGCAATAATTTAAAAAAAATCTTGCTTAGACTTGGCACAGAAAATTCCACGGTAATTTAAATCGGAGCGACAATCATACTTCAGATTTTTGCTAGCGATAATATTATATGCTAAAGACAACTTAACTTAAGAAGTGTACCCATGGCTGCAGAGCAAATCAATCGTCTTACTCATGATCCTGAGTCTCTCATATCACAAGCGTCAAATTGGTCTCGCTACCTCACTAGCCGCTTGGCGGCAGAAACTGGTTTTAAAGAGCGCTTGGCTATTGATATACAAAGCTCTCTGACGCCCTCAAATATTGAGGATTGGCTAGATCAACTTATTTTAGAAACTATCCCCTCATCTTTTTCAGCTGCTAAAACACAAGTCGATGTCATAAAAAATGCTGATTTACGACAACTGCTGGAACAAGAGGAGTTGGCGGAGTCACTGTCTATTGAACATTGTAAATCCATCTTAAGAAATGCCAAAAAACGTATATTTTGCACGCTAGCTGTACGTGATATTTGTGGCCTAGCAAGCTTAGAAGAAGTTCTTTTTGCGATGAGTTATTTTGCCGACAGAGCCATACAACTGGCCTATCGCTCGGCAATGCTTCAGTTAATAAAACGCCATGGCATAGCAATTGACCCCAAAACCGACTTACCACTAGAGATGTTAATTTTGGGCATGGGGAAACTAGGTGGCAAAGAACTTAACGTTTCTTCTGATATTGATTTAATCATGCTCTACCCGTGCGATGGTGAAAGCAATATTGATAATTTCGGACAACGTACAATCAGTCATTATGAATACTTTACAAAGCTTACTCAACGCATTGCCAATATCTTATCTGAAGCCACTGCCGACGGTTTTGTATTTAGGACAGACCTACGATTGCGTCCAGATGGAGGTGGCAGTGCGCTAGCTTGGAGCCTAGAAGGTCTTGACGAATACCTACTCAAACAAGGCCGTGAATGGGAGCGTTACGCTTGGCTTAAAGCACGACCCATTACTCTTAAAGCATTCACTAATAGCCAGGATCAATACTATATTCATCAGTTTTTGAGTATACAGCTACCTTTTGTCTTCAGAAAATATGTTGACTTCGATACTTTAGCTGCACTACGTCAGTTACGTGAACAAATACGCGAAGATTGGAACCATCGTGCCCAAAGCCGTTCACTGATTGACACACAGCGCAACATTAAGTTGGGCGAAGGCGGTATTCGAGAGATTGAATTTATTGTGCAACTTGCCCAACTCGTTCGTGGTGGTCAGATGCCTTCTTTACGACAGGCTAGCTTCTTTAAAGCACTGAATGCCGAGTCTCAAGCCGGAATTATTGACGATGAAGAAAAGCAGCTCCTCGAAGAAGCTTATCGTTTTTTAAGACGAATTGAACACTTGCTGCAATACAAAAACGACCAGCAAACCCACTTACTCCCAGAAGATGACGAAGAACTGAGCCAGCTTGCTCAATTATTCAATTTAAACCTCAATCAATTTAACAACTTATTGACCCAACACCGCCAAGGCGTGAGCCATACTTTTAAGGAAGCCTTTAGAATTATTGGTATTGAAACTGACGAGTCAGCAGAACATATCACACCGTCACTTCCTCAGCACAAGTACTTTGATCACGGACTGGAACCTACCGAATTAATGGATAGTACCACTCAACCTGCTCACAGCCCAAGCAATGAGTCTGAACAAAGTGGCATCAGCCTTGCTGTGGAAGATGAAGCCTTAATTAATGCCTTAGAACCTATGCTCGACAGTCTTCGACAGAACTATCGAATTAAGAGCCTTAACCAACAAGCTAAAAGTCGTCTAGACTCCTTACTACCTAAGATGATGAAAGCCGTTGCTAAAGCAAAGCAGCCCATCAGCACTTTCTCTAGGCTTATGGATCTAATTGAAAATGTGGTTCAACGTAGCTCCTACATGGCACTACTTGATGAGTACCCTGAGGTCTTAAGAAGAATCGTTAGGATGCTCGACACCAGTCCTTGGGTTGCTGCATACATTACCAGTCACCCAATTGTCTTAGACAAACTCATAGATTGGCAAGAACTGCTGGAACCCATTGTGATTGAGGATGTTATCAAGCAATTACAGCTAGATCTCGACGCCAGTGTATTAGAAGATGGTAGTCCCGACATGGAACTACAAATGAACTTAATGCGTGATTTAAAAAAACAGATTACCTTTCAGTTACTCGCCCAGGACATTGAGGGGGTTATCAGCATTGAACATTTGGCAGATATATTATCCCTTCTCGCTGATAAGTTACTTGAAGAAAGCATGATGCGAGTTTGGCCTATGGTGTGTCAACGCAGTGACCCCTCCTGCACTCCGGCCTTGCCAAAATTTGCAATTATTTCGTATGGACGCTTAGGTGGTAAAGAACTAGGCTATATATCAGATCTTGATTTGGTTTTTTTATTTGACGATGCTTCTGTTGAAGGTACTGAAGTATATACGCGATTTGCTCGTCGTCTAACCAACTGGCTAAGCACCATGACTTCTTCAGGGCGCTTATATGATATCGACACACGACTGAGACCAGATGGGAATGCAGGATTACTTGCGGTAAGCCTTGATGGTTTCGAAAACTATCAGCTTAACTCAGCATGGCTATGGGAGCATCAAGCTCTAAGTAGGGCTCGTTTTAGTGCGGGTGACCCGGAAATTGGTCAACGATTTGAGTCACTAAGAGAATCTATCTTGATACGCAAGCGTGACTTAGATACACTAAGGCAAGGTATTGTAGCCATGCGCCAACGCATGCATGAGGGGCACCCTAACCGTAGCCCCCTATTTGATCTAAAGCACGATATCGGCGGTATGGTTGATATCGAGTTTATAACACAGTATATTGTTTTGGCTTATAGCCACAAATTCCCTGAATTGATAAAAAACCTTGGTAATATCACGCTATTAAAGATGGCTGGCCAATACAAGTTACTGCCAGAACCATTAGCCCACAGGGTAGCCGATATTTATCGTGACTATCGAGCTAAGCAGCATAGCCTGCGTTTACAGGGCGATGATCGCGCCCGTACCGACCCACAATCAATGATAAAGGAACGTCAAGCAGTGATTGACCTATGGAACACTGCTTTTCCTGATGCTAAAAAGTTTTTGCCGGAGTAAAGTTCTCATGACTAAAAGTAATCACCCCCGTTTAAATGAGAAAATCATCACCAAACCTGAATTACCAGCCACCCCTCGTGTCACTGACATAGAGCGTAAAGAGCTTCGCCTTCCCAAAGGGCGCAATAAAGTGCTGCTCCACTCTTGCTGTGCTCCCTGCTCAGGAGAGGTGATGGAGGCCATGCTCGCGTCAGGAATTGATTATAGTATTTATTTTTACAATCCTAATATTCATCCTAAGCGTGAATACGAGATTCGCAAAGAAGAAAATATTCGCTTTGCTCAGGCTCATGGTATTGATTTTATTGATGCCGATTACGATATGGACAATTGGTTCGAACGCGTAAAAGGAATGGAGTGGGAGCCCGAGCGAGGTATTCGTTGTACCGAATGTTTTGATATGCGCTTTGAGCGAACAGCCCTTTATGCAGCAGAAAATGGCTTTGACACTATCACCAGTTCATTAGGTATTTCTCGTTGGAAAAACATGGCTCAAATTAATGATTGCGGTCATCGTGCTGCAGCACGTTACCCTGAGCTTGTTTATTGGACTTACAACTGGCGCAAAGGCGGTGGTTCAGCTCGTATGATTGAAATCAGTAAGCGTGAAGAGTTTTATCAGCAGGAATATTGTGGCTGTATTTACTCATTAAGAGATACTAATCACCACCGACGCCAGAATGGCAGAGACAAGATTGAGATCGGCGTAAAGTTTTATTCTTACGACGATCTCAAACAAGAAGAAGAGCTTTAATTAGTACTTGTGGCTGCTGGGGCAGTCACACTAGAGGCAGCTGAGGTAGACGTCGCTGTACTAGCAGTATCTGATGGAGTAGCTGCTGCCGCAGAAGCTCCAGTAGCACCTTCAGTGCTAGTAGCGTTCGCGCCCTCAGTTCCTTGAGCTGCTTCAGCTGCCGATTCACTCGCTCTATCAGCTGCACTGATATCTGGAGTAGTAATAAATCCTAAGCGCTTAACCCCAGTGCCTCTAGCTGCAGCCATTACCTGAGCTATTTGCTCATAATGAGCCTCACCATCAGCACGGATACGCAAATTAATCGCTTTGTCCTTTTGTGCAACAACCAATTCCCGCATCTTGTCGCGCAATCCATCCATATCCACTTCAGCCTCATTCCAGTACATTTCACCGGTAGCCTTAATAGCCAAATCAATGCTTTCCGGATCCTGCTCCGCAGGTTGGCTACTGACGCGTGGCACATCGATTTTGATGGCATGGGTCATCAAAGGTGTTGTAATCATAAAAATAATTAATAACACCAACATCACGTCAATGAGCGGAATCATATTAATTTCTGACACCGTAGTCATTTGATTACGATTCGAACTAAAACCTCCGAAAGACGACATAACTTATTCCTTTGCAGATTGGGGGTAAGGATTAGCGCTAGTTATTTGGACAGGCTGAGCATCCTTGGCTCTTTCTCTGGGTCTAACTAAACTATCGGCAGCCTGAATAGAGGTACCAGTAGAAACGAAGGCAAAGACATCATGAGCAAAACCGTCAATTTTAGAAAGCATCACACGATTTCTACGCACGAAAGCATTTAAGGCCAAAATTGCCGGAATAGCTACTGCTAAACCTAAACCAGTCATAATTAAGGCTTCACCTACAGGCCCTGCTACTTCATTAATATTAACGCCATCTGACATTCCGATATTAATAAGTGCATGATAAACACCCCACACAGTACCAAATAAACCGATAAATGGGGAAGTTGCACCGATGGATGACATCACAGTCAAACCATTTTCCATATGCGCAGTTTCTTCATCAATCACACGGCGCATATTTCTAATCGTAAAGTCTGCCCCACTACCCACATCAGAAAGACGTGAAGAACCATACTCGTGGTGATAGTTACTGGCTTTGATCGCGTGATGTGCCAAACGGGCAAATGGATTGTTATACCCCTTGGTACTTAACTCTGCGGCCACTTCATCCAGTGACTTAGCATTCCAGAAACGTTTTAAAAAACGCTTACTGCGCATGCTCTGAATTTTGTTGGAAATGCTTTTAACAAAAATTAGGTACCAAGTAAC
>LSQX01055344.1_pt1 | contig 14085 bp, 12 predicted proteins | sample 654561 | NCBI WGS metagenome assembly LSQX01 (sample SAMN04489861, study PRJNA283612) | anaerobic digester metagenome | isolation source: 4 biogas reactors fed with cattle manure at either 37C or 55C with and... | place: Denmark: Kongens Lyngby | collected 2014
TGTCCTTATGATTACCCAAAGCCATTATACACATTGCTGTATCGTCAACACTGTCACCCCATTCGCCACCGAAGCCTCCATTATACATTTGATAACTTAAAAGTGCATAAACCGCCTTTTCTACAACATATTCTGCCTTTGCCATATCCAAGGCCAATATACCCCAGGCAATTGAAGTGGGATAGGCATCCCAGTTCTGATCATCCAGGCTTTGTATTAGAAGTTGTACATAGTTTTTACCATTGTAATTTCTGGGGTTTTTACCTGCTGCAATAAGGCCTATTATTATTCCCGAATAGTCTGAAGGACTAGCAGATTCTTCATTCATCTTTAATCTTTGCTGTATTATTTGCGAGTCTCTTTCTAGGTTGTCGCTGGTAAAGTTATATGCCAGCGCTACCCGGAATGTAAAATCCTTGCTACTGTAGTAACTTCTCAATGCTTCAATCGCATCTGTTATTTTCTCTTCATCGGTTTTGTCTTCATATACATCTTCTAGTACTGTCGGCTCGTCTGCCGCATATGCCTTGGGCTGTAAGCCCGGTATGAAACCTAAAATCATCGAAAGAATTATAACTAAGCTCATGATTTTCCTTTTCATATGTACTGTCCCCCTTTTAAAATTACTCTTTTCTCATGGATATTTTGTCGATACTTTTTCAGCACTCCCCCTTCCTGATAAAACTTTATATTACTTTAAGCTTCCTCTCCTTGTATTTAAAAAGCCCCCTTCTCCGATTAAAGAAAAGGGGGAAAAGGGGGCTTAAAGATTCATGGAATAACAGTTAAGCGTCTTCCCTATCTCTAAGTCGGAGATAACCGAGAAGACAATGCGATGACAAGGTCTTCTGGCTTCCGGTTCATCTTCGAGCTTAGCCTTCCCACCTGCGGCAGTGGCAAAAATAAGCCTTCATCACCGGTTACAGCTGCGACTACAGCAAGGGACTTTCACCCTTTTCCCTTTATCACCACATTGCTCTATTTAGTTCTTACTTAAAAACAAAACACCCCAACCTTCATCAAGGTTAGGGTGCTTTTATGCTAAGACAAATTTTAATATGACCTTTCCCTGGAAGGTATATTATGGGAACCGTTCATTCTAGTATCCTGGCTCGTGGATAATCGCTCGCTTTCGCCTTCCCGGCAAATGCCAGTGGCTTAATTGAAAGCTCGCTCCCCACTCACAGTGGCCGGACCGCTCTGGATTTTCACCAGATTCCTAGAAGCTGAACTTGTATTAATATTCTTTTTTTCAACTTTATTATAACTCAAACAATTTTTTATATCAAGCCCATTATATGGAAAAATTTAATATCATGTGACATGTTACTAATTTTTTTGTTGGCACGACATAGACAGCAGTCATAAATCCTTAAAATAAATTTGTTGACATTTATATAATTTTAAGCAAAAGAAATAAACTTGCTATTGATGAATTTTAGCGTGTGTTGCCGCGCCTTTATTTCTAAGGAATCGTCGAGTTCCTGAAGTTCTTCGATGCCATACTTATTTTTTAAGGCTATGCTTATTATGTCATCGCAGAGCTTTGGATTTTTTGGCAGCAGCGGGCCGTGAAGATATGTTCCAAAGACGTTCTTGTATCTGACTCCCTCGGTTTTGTCCTTGCCGTTATTGCCAAAACCGGAAATCACCTGGCCGAGGGGATTTAACTCGTTTAAATAGGTCCTGCCGCTGTGGTTTTCAAAGCCTATCAGGTGATAATCGCCGACTTTTACCACTACATTGCCTACAAAGTACTTGTCTCCGGCTTCAGTGTAAAAGTCAAGAAGGCCCAAACCGCATGCAGCATCCCTTTTTCCACGATAGTATTTGCCCAAAAGTTGGTATCCACCGCAAATTGCAAGCACAACCTTGCCTTCTTCGATGGCATATTCCATCTGCGGCTTTATGTTTCCTGCATCATGGCTTGCGATATTTATGTCGCTGTCAGCACCGCCGCCTATGAAAAAAATATCCACCTCTTTAAAATCTGCTTTATCTCCTACATTATGATTTACAACGTTTAAATCTATTCCCCTCCACTGGCAGCGCCTAATCAACGTGATAATGTTGCCGGTATCACCGTACAAATTCAAAAGTTCAGGATACAGATGGCACAGCGTCAGTTTTAACATCTCGATTTAGCCCCTTTAAGATTTTCTGTGTTTCAAAGAGCAGACTGTAGTTTACCAAAACATATCCTGTATTGCTCTCGGTCCTAACCAGGTTATATACTGCATCTTCAATTGTTGCTGAAACAGTAATCTTGTTTTCATCAATCCCCGCATATTTCAAGCGAAGAGCCATGTCATATCTTCGCCGGCCAAAAACCGTATAATTTGCAATCGATTCATCGATTTCCAGCAGTATTTCAAAATTTGTATCCCACAGCCATGATACATCTATGCCGTCAGAAGGCATGTCATTAATGCCTAATGCAATTACCTTGGAGCTCGTATCCAGGCTTATTATCTTCATAGATTCGTTAAAACCTACCGGATTTTTGGCAAGGTTTAATACAATGGGCTTTCCAATGTCGAACCTTTCCATTCTTCCAATTTGGGGTTTGTATTTTTCAAGGCCATTTAACACCGTTTCAGAACTGTTTCCCAATAAAGCCGCACAGGATACAGCTGCCAGCGTGTTGTATAGGCTGTACGTGTCAGTAATATGAAAATCTATTTGGGCGCTAAAGCTGTCATCCCTATCTGCCACGGTAAGCAACCTTTTAGTTCCGTCGTCCTTTACATGGGCCTTATAATGGGGTGCGGGCCGTTTAAAACCGCAATTATCGCAGGCAAAATGCCCTAGTTGACCGTAATAATAGTGCTTGTAGTGCAACCTCTTGCCGCATTCCTTACAAAAAACACTGTCCCGGGCCAGGTCCTGGCTTCCCATATCCACAGGGTTTTCGATTCCGTAATAGTATTTTTCATTGGGCAGTTCTTCAGCAAGTGCCACAAGGGCTGGGTCATCTGAGTTTATTAAAAGTACAGTCCTTTGAGATGTCCTTATAGCAGCATTTATTTTATTTAAGAGGGCATCAATCTCACTGTAGCGGTCCAGTTGGTCTCTGAATATGTTTGTAAACACGATCATATGCGGCTTGATGTGTTTCATCACTTTGAAAAGAGAAGCTTCATCAACTTCCAGGGCAGCATAATCCGCATCAACACGGCCGATTAAGTCGCAGTGGCCAATGAAAGCGGAGATTAACCCCGAATCCAGATTAGCGCCCAGCCTGTTGCAAACACATGAATGGCCCGATTCCCTAATGATGGAATATATCATGTTATTGGTAGAGGTCTTGCCGTTAGTGCCGGTAACAAAGATTGTTTTATCCTTGATTTGCGAGCCAAACCAGGCAAGGATATCGGGACATATTCTGAGGGCCAGCTCCCCTCCGAAATTGGATCCTCCGTGCCCCAAGAGCTTTGCAAGAGCGATGGTGATTTTAGCGATAATTATAGCTAGGATTCTCCTCACGCGTTTCCTCTCCCGTCGGTTTCACTTCACAACAAACTTAATCCAAACCGTATTAATTATAGCACTTGCAAGGCCAGCTGGCAATTTGGATATTTATAGTGAATTTATCTCTTCATTGGTATAAAGCTTAACACCGGCGGCTTGTAAAACCTCAGTGGCTTCGCTGGGATTTTCTACCCTAAACAGTATGAGGGCTTTATCGCCGTTTCGCTTTATAAAGGAGTACAGGTATTCAACACTTATGTTAGCATCATTTAGCACTTTAAGGGCATAGTTTAAGCCTCCAGGCTTATCGGACACCTCCACAGCTAAAACGTCGGTGGTGCTAACGGGAAATTTCGCTTCTTTGATAGCAGCTACCGCCAGATCCGGTTTATCAACTATCATGCGAACAATGCCAAATTCCGTAGTATCTGCCACTGATATGGCACTAATATCAATGTTGTGTTTTTTGAGCACTTCCGTAACCTGGTACAGCTTGCCGGGCTTGTTTTCCAAGAACACCGATATCTGTTTTACAAACATATTATCCCTCCCGTTTATATTTTCCGCTTGTCAATAACCCGTTTTGCCTTACCTTCACTTCGCTCAATGGTATGGGGTTCTACCAGTTTTACCTTGACATTAATCCCAAGTGTCGTGTAAATTTCAGATTCGATTTTTTTCCTAACTTGCTCAAGTTTTCTAATTTCGTCGGCAAAGAGCTTTTCGGAAACTTCTATCCACACTTCCATTGTGTCAAGATTGTTAACCCGGTCTACTATGATTAAATAGTGGGGCTCTGCCTCGCCAACAGCCATTAAAGCACTTTCGATTTGTGATGGGAATACGTTGACACCGCGAATAATCAGCATGTCGTCGGTCCTGCCAAGGAGTTTGCTGATCCTGGCATGGGTTCTGCCGCAGGCACAAGGTTCATAGGTAAGGGAAGTAATGTCTCTTGTTCTGTACCTTATAACAGGTAAGCCTTCCTTATCGATGGTTGTTATAACCAGCTCACCTTCTTCACCTTCAGGCAGGGGTTCTTCCGTGACAGGGTCGATTATTTCGGGAATAAAGAAGTCTTCGAATATGTGAAGGCCCTGCTGCTCAAGACATTCACAGGCAACACCTGGACCTATTACTTCGCTCAAGCCGTATATGTCAAGGGCCTTTATATTTAATTTCTCTTCCAGTTCTGCACGCATGTTTTCGGACCAGGGCTCCGCCCCGAAGATGCCTGCTTTAAGTTTCAGTTCCTCCGTCTTTATACCCATGGCCTCAAGTCCTTCAATTATGCACAAGGCATAGGAAGGGGTGCATGCCAGAATTTCCGTCCCCAAATCCCTCATTAGCATAATCTGCCTGCGCGTATTGCCACCTGATGTTGGTATTACTACCGCCCCTATCTTTTCTGCTCCGTAGTGAAAACCCAGGCCCCCTGTAAAAAGCCCGTAACCGTAGGCGATTTGGACAACGGAATCCTGATGGCCACCGGCCATTGCGAGGCACCTGGCCATGAGCTCTGCCCAATTGGCAATATCCCTGCGGGTATAACCTACCACCGTAGGCTTCCCCGTGGTGCCTGAAGAGGCATGAATCCTGATAATTTCTTGTAGAGGCGTCGCAAACATATTGTAGGGATAGTTGTCTCTCAAATCCTGTTTCGTTGTAAAAGGCAGCAGCTTCAGGTCATCTAAGCTATTGATGTCTTCAGGAATAATACCTCTTTCCTGCATCTTCTGCCTGTAACTTGGTACATTGTGGTACACCCTGTCGATGGTTTCTTTGAGCTTTTCAAGTTGATAAGAACGCAGCTCGTGTCTGTCCATACATTCTCGTATTTTATTCCAGTGCATCGTCTGGCCCCCTTCTTTACAAGTTCTACAATTTTGGATATTAATCAGATTATACAAATATGAGAATAAAAATGCAACTAGTATTATTCTTCAAAAATACTCATAGCCTGAGTTTCACGGGCACGGGAGCCGTAGTTTTCCAGTTTGAATGTGGTCTATTGTAGGCATAAAAATACCTCCAAGCAGATAATCTAATTAGACTACCTCCAGGAGGCATCATTCAACAGGCTATCTAGAAAGCTTATTCAAATTGAACGGCTGCGCCTACAGTTCCTGGCCCGGTGTGAACGCCAATCACCGGTCCTACCTGGGTAAATATGCTTGTTTGAAGCTGAAAGGCGTTTTCCAAGGCTTCTTTCAGGTACAGCCCCGCTTGATGTGCCGCACCATGGGCTACAGCCAGGCGGATATGCTTTCTTCCCTTGGCCAGCTCCTTAAAAGCTTGCACTATGCCGTTCAAAGCCCGCTCCTGGCTGCGAGCTTTTTTGTAGGTGTGGTAAATGCCGTCATCCCCTACCCTAACAACCGGCTTGATATTCAAAAGTGAGCCAACAATACCCTGAACTTTCCCTATCCTGCCACCCTTTTGCAGGTACTCCAAGGTATTTAAGGTAAAGAGGGTTTCTATGTTCTTCCTCACTTTTGAAAGACCTTCGACAATTTGTAAAGCACTTAAACCCTCACTGATGTTTCTTGCAGCCTCCATTACCATGAGCGCTATACCCAGGCTGATGGTCTTTGAATCAACGATGTGAATGTTCCCCTTCAAACCTTGTTTGGCTATATTGGCTGCATTTACGGTTCCGCTCAATCCGGAAGATATGTGTATTGATATGATTTCATCGTGGTTTTCAAGCAGCTTGCTGTACAGTTGAGTGAAATCTTCCGGGGACGGCTGTGAAGTAGCCGGAAGCTGGCTTTCACTCTCCAATCTCTGATAAAATTCTTCACTTGTAATTTCATAGTCAAAATATTCCTCATCCTTGAATCTCACTTTAAGGGGAACTACATGGATGTTATACTCTCTTTTGATTTCATCCGTAAGGTCGGCAGTACTGTCAGTTACCAAGGCAATCCTTTTCATTTAAAACCTCCATTTACACTTGTTTACAGCCCTTTTGTTTATGTTACTATTCGATAAAAAATTACAAATTCCTTTATATTTTTTAATTACTTTATTTTAATAAACAACTTAAAGTCTATATACTCTACTATGACACTTTCATTTTCTTCTCTCCCATTTATATGGTTGAACACATACAAAACTTTTATGTTTTCATTTTCGTCTGTGTAGAGCATTTCATTTACATCCAGTTCCTCTCTACCTTTATTCTTATCAATGATTTCTCTGGCGATGTCTGCCACATTCTTCTCGTAGACCGTCTCCGCCTTACTTGATATTTTAAGATAATGTTCTCTTTCACGGTAGGATATGTCTAGTTCCCCTTCATCCGTATCCTTGCCGTTCCTATAGGGGTAAATATCATAGAAAAAGTCGTAATCATTAATGTCGATTAATACCTGTCCTTTCCCAATATGCAAGCCAAAATATTTATAATCTCCATGCATGTAAGGTTCAAAGCCCAAAACTTTAGGCGTGTCTTCTAATTGAAAATCTACAGGTAATAATCCCAGTTCACTCAGTTCGTGATTTTTTTCAAAATAATAAAGGATGGATGTCAATGTCTCCTTTTCATCTGAGGATAAGGCATTTGATGGTATGATACTGCCATCTTGGGCTAGCATCTGGTTTTCCTTTAATATTTTCTCAAACCTTGCCCTTTGACTGTACTTCGAAACTGAGTAGCTGCTCCAGGGGCCAATAACCGACAAGGTCATGATTAATGCAAGGGACACCGACAATGCGATATTGGTAATATTTTTTGAAATTATGTAGTATATCATGCACCCGGAAACCCATAAACCGGCCACCAAAACAAAGTACCTGTTTTCAGTTATGCCGTACGCGTTGATTCTTATTCCCAGGGAAATAAACATCATGATTAAGGGGATGATAATGAATTTCGGGAAAAGGGATATAAAATGTTTTACAAGGTTGTCCTTGCTCCGTAGGGGATAAATAAAAAATAGGACAACTGTACTTATAATGGAGTACCACAAAACAAGATTTGCAACAATTCCCCCTGGCCATTCCCCGGAAAGCAGTATTTTTACAAAAAATGCGTAAAGCACCGCAGTATAAATGATTAAAATTGGCATCACTATGTAAAGCAAAAGGACTCTAAGGACTTTTGAATAGTTCTCTACATATAAGCTGTCCTGCTGTCCCGGAATCTCCGCCAGAAAATATGCGGGCGCAAAGGCACATGCAACAATAAGCCAAATATCATAATACAAGCTTCCATCAATGTTGACTCCGAAAAGTGTATCAATGGTATATATGATAGCCGCAAGACCTAAGAAAAGCACGATTGAATATAAGTACGTGATGAAAAACCTTGTAAAAAGTGTAATAACATAAAGCTCATAGCTTCCCTTTTTACGAAAATAAGGAATAAAAGTGAAGAGCAGATACAGAGAAAGGCTCAATGCAGTATATCTTGTAACAGAGACTGTGTTTAATTCATCTAACAAGAGAAAAAAGTATATAAAGAGGCCTATAATGGCACTCGCATAGATTGCAATCGTTGTTTTGATTGCCACAGGGTGCTTTCTCTCCAAAAATGTCCTGATACATAAGAACACCACAGCTCCAAGGGCCAAGATCATTGCAATTCTCGTTAGAAAATCGAAGGTTGCTTTGTTATAAGCTATATGGTTCATGTATATCAATATTAAAGTGGTGGCACAGTAGAAAAATATGGCTTCAGGAAAGCGCTTCATGCTTTGGACAACTTTCAACACTATGTTTTTACAAAGCAGCTGAGCTTTTGTTATCATTTTTTACCTCCATATTATAATCTTCCTACATCTATTCGAAATCCAATACAGTTTTTCCTTCCTATTATTTTAATAAATTTAAATTCAGGCAAAAACCCCGAAAGCTTGACACATTGTGGGCAAAAGTTTACTATTTATAATAAGCATTATATTAGTGAGGGATGGATTAATATGGGCGTAACATATCCAACAAGGGCAGAGGCTTTTGAGCTGCTAAAAAAATATAACAGCAATGAGAGTCTGATTCGCCATGCATTGGCTGTTGAAGCAGTAATGCGTCACTTCGCTGAGCTTTTTGGCGAACCGGATGTGGAAAAATGGGCAATAATAGGTCTTGTTCATGACCTGGATTACGAAATGTATCCAGACCAACACTGCCAAAAAGTTCGGGAAATTTTAATGGATGAGGGCTGGCCGGAAGACTACATAAGGGCGATACAGAGCCACGGCTGGGGAATTTGTTCCGATGTTGAGCCCGTTGAAAAAATGGAAAAGGTATTATACACCATTGATGAGTTGACGGGCCTTATTGCGGCAACTGCTTTACTTCGCCCCAGCAAAAGCATATTGGACCTTAAAGCTAAGTCTGTTAAGAAAAAGTGGAACCAAAAGAGCTTTGCCGCAGGAGTCAACAGGGAAATCATCGAAAAGGGTTTAGAGCTCTTGGGAATGGAGCGAGATTTTATAATTGAAGAAACCATAAAGGGAATGCAAAAGGTTGCCGAAGAAATCGGCTTAAAGGGAAATTTATAATTGAGTATTAACACATGATAAACAACAAAAAGAGGCTTTTTAAGGATATTAAAGCCTCTATATTTATTTATACAATACTGTTCATGTTTTCCTCGATAATTGCGGCAGTTTGCCGGCATAGTTTGTGCCCAGCACCCCTAAGATGATCATCAGCGAACCAATAATGTGGTAGGCAAAGAGCTGTTCTTTAAGAAAATATACCCCGGCAAAAATAGTGACCACGGTTCTTAGATTGCCAAAGACACTTACCTTTGCAGCCTCTATCCTTTTGAGTATATAATTGTTCAAAAGGGATGTAACTAATGATGACAAAATTCCAAGATATAGGATGGAAACCACAAATTCAAGGTTTTGTAGGGGAGTTAAGAATTGATCAAGGCTCCCCCTTGCCATGTGCCCTATTATTGCAGCGGCATTAAAAAATACAAATCCAAGTAATGTCATCATAAAGCTAATTTCAGTTATTGAAAACTGCCGTGTCGTTATACGGGTAAGTATGTGATAACCAGCAGAAGCCAAAGCAGAAATCAGTAATAGGGTAATACCTAGCACTTCCGATAAATCCAAACCTGCTCCTTTCATAACAAAGATGTAAACCACCCCTGCAACTGACATTAAAATCGCAATCTTCTGATAGTTGTTGGTCCTTTCCTTTAAAAAAATAGCGGCTAAAATCATCGTAAAAATCGGTGTAACCGATTGTATAATCCCTCCTTCAGAGGAAGTTGCGAAAACTAGGCCAACGGTTTGGAAAAAGAAAAATGCTATAGGATAAAGCAGCCCTAATGAGCATAATTGAAGCAGGTTCTTGCCGGCGTAATTAAGATGTATTTTTTTCAACATAATGGGCACCATCAGCGCTAATAGAGAGGCAGAAAATCGAAAGGCAAGGACATCTAAGGGACTTGCAAACTTTAGTGCAGTCTTTACGAATAAAAATGATAGGCCTGTTATCAAAGTGTGCAGCAGGGCAAAAAAGTAAGCAAGCTTTAAATCGCCATTGCTCACGGAAGGCACCTCCTAATTTATATTCCCCTCATACAGCTGCATAAAATATCTTTTTCAAAAACTAGACCTCACCATTCCCTTTTAAAATATACTTGTAAACTGCATGGCTTACTCCCGATTCATCATTGGATACAGTAATGTAGTCGGCAATCTCTTTTAGCTCTTCCTCGGCATTGCCCATGGCAATTGAAAGGCCGGCAACTTCTAACATACTCATATCATTGTGATTATCGCCAAAGGCAACCGTATACCTGAGGTCTATATCAAGATGCTTAGCCAAAAACTCAAGGCCATCCCCCTTTGATACGCCTTTAGTCATTATATCAATAAGATCACTTTCGGACTTTACGATAGTCAACCTGCCATCCTTCTTTACATGTTCCTCTAACTTTTCAAAGACTTGATATTCATTACTTCTCACCAATATCTTAATAATGCTCTGCTGCGAAATATCCAAGCTTTTCATTCTATAGAGGGGAACGCGCAGCTCCTGGCTTACGCTGTCGTTATAGGCTTGAATGGCCTTTATCCGTTCGGAATTATCGCTGTAATAAATGGCATCAGATGTGTACACTAAAAAATCTAGTTGTTTTTGTTTGCAGTAGTTTATAACTTTTAGTGCCACATCAGAATCAACTTCCTTCATGCGCAAAGTGGTGCCGTTTCGAACATCCCTAATCAAAGCACCATTACACGCTATGATGGGAGTGGTAATCCCCAGCTCATATACATATTTGCTGGAATTTGAAGGATGCCTTCCCGTAGCTATTGTTACTAATATACCCATGTTTTTCAATAAATCTATTGCTTTTCGATCTTTATCAGTTATTTCTTTGTTAGAATCTAGCAAAGTTCCGTCTAAATCCAATACAATCAATTTATATCCATTCACTTCTTTATGCTCCACCCTATAGATAATTTCAAGCTTATTATACCATAAATACGAAAAAATGCGGTCAGAAAAAGCACCAACCGTTCTTGGGTTGGTGCTTTGGTTTGTCGCAGGGTATTTTAATAATTTGAACTTCTCAAGTTGCCATCACCATCCAGCCAAAACTTTGCATTCTCTTCATCCCTGCTAAAGCGGTAAGATTGACCTCCTATAACTACCACAGAATTTACATGTGCGTATCCAATTTTAACCACAGCATCGTGTTCTGCCACGACTCTCGTTGGGGAGCCTCCTATTGAGCCGAGTTCTCCGATGAAGACATCGCTGCCGGCGATTACTTCACCACCTCGAACTACAGCTTTGATGTTCACTTTTCGTCCTGCCTGGATCTTAGAGATATAGCAGCCGGATCCTACAACATCTATATCACCTGTGGCAAAAACTACAGAATTTTGTATGCTCGATGCCACTATATTACTGTCTGTAGCAGGGTAAAAGGCTAAGTTCTGCACTAAGGTCCTTGCCTGCTCTTCAAGTTTTTCAAATTTAGCTAAATCGTATATTGCCAGAGAAAAGTTAATCAGGTCCTTTTTAACCCTGTATATAAACTCCTGCATCCCTTCAAAAGGCATTTCATGAAACGTGGTTTCTGTATTCAGGCATCCGTTTTTAATATATGCATAAGAATCTGTCTCTTTATTTTCAATAAGGCTTTCTTCGACATCAATAAATGAATCCAAGTAATTGTAATTTACCCCTTCCTTCATTTCGCAATCTCCGCCTTTCAGATGTTGTCAATGAGAACTAGACCTGAGGACTCAATGTGAAAGTCTTATCGGTTCAGGATAGCTTGCTGTTTCGTAATAGGCTCGATAAAGCATGAAGATTTCACTATGTTCTGAAGAGATTGTTGATAGGCAAGAAAAATGGCAGCCAACAGCTGCCATAATAATATAGTAATTAATTATGAACTCACATAATTAATATATCATTCATTTTTATTATTGTGGCAGCCTGGCAATCATACCTCATTTGGCTTCAGACCCATGGCTTTGCGTCCCATTTTTTCAAATGGTTTGCCCTTATCACAAATATTTGCTTGTCTCACATTTTACAATACTATTATACTATAAAATAGGACTTTTGTCATGCCTTCCTGTGAAAAAAGTTTTATTTTAATATGACTTCTTTAAAAACCCTTAAAAAATTTTTCCCGTAAATAAGGCGGATTTCATCATCGCCATATCCTCTATTAATCAATTCTTCCGTGAGTTGGTATATGTTTTTATGACCCTCTATTACATCGTAAAGCCCTTTTGATTTTGGGTTCTTTCTGGGATTTGGGAGCTCAAAAATTTTATCGCAAAAGTCTAAACCAAGACCTATGTGATGGATGCCTGCCACATCCCGCAAGTGGTCCACGTGATCCACTAATGCTTTGACATCGGCATTTCTTTCTGCAACCAAAGTGCTTACGGCATTTATGCCGATGACACCCCCGGTATTGGCCAAGGCTCTTATCTGCTCATCCGTGAGATTCCTCATTATGCCATTTAAAGCCCTGCAGTTAGAGTGTGAGGCAATAACCGGTTGTGTTGATAATTCCATCACATCCCAAAAGCCTGCATCATTTAGATGGCTCACATCTATTAACATTCCCAAGCGCTCTGCCTCTTTTACTACTTGTCTGCCAAAATCGGAAAGGCCATTTTTACTGTCTTGGAATTTGCTAAAACTGCAGCCATCTGCGGCAAAGTTGCGTCGCGACCATGTTAGGCCTACTATCCTTACTCCAAGTTCATAAAAAATCCTAAGCAAGTTGATATCATCAAGCAGCGGCTCTACGCCTTCAAAGGACAGCAAGATCCCAATTTTGTCCTTTGTCAAAGCTGCTTCCAAGTCACGCAAGTTTTTTACAAAGACAAAGTTTTCTTTGGCCTCGTCTAACTCCGAGTAAAAAGCGCTAATCTGGTCCAGTGCCTTTCTCAGGGCCAGTTCCGGCAGAAAATCTTTGTCAATAAATATCGAGGAGACGATGATATTTATACCGCCCTCTTTAAACTCCGGAAGGTATTCCCTCTCTATAACCCTCTTGTATCCTTTGCTCCTATTTATTTCAATATCATATAGTAAATCAAGGTGAGCATCGACGATGGTGAAATTTTCATGTATATTTTTTATACGCATTTTGAACCTCCTCCTTTTCAACTTGCTTAAATCGTCATTTGAGACTAAGCTTATCCCATGGCCATTAGAATTTATTACCACAAAGAATACGAAAATCTGCAGTAATTTTGCTTATCCTCATATTATTCACCTTTTGCATTTTTTCCTTGTCAACATTCCAGGTCAGCGGAGTCATATTTAATAGGTGATATAAGCTTGTTTCATCCAGCTCTACTTCATACGAAAGCCTTTGATTTTCTATTAAATGAAAGTTCTCTGTGAATAACTTTATGACTTTCTCGTTCGAATAAGCCTCTTTGTCAGTTCTATCAAAAAAGATATTGCGCAATTGAATTAGATAACCGCTTTCCGGCACAACCTTGATGAGGATTCCTGTGTCCTTTAAAACACGGTCAAATTCCGTATAACTGGCGGGTGAGAGGACATTGAGTATTACGTCGAACTGTTTGTCTTTAAAAGGCAATTTGGCCAAATCTGCCACACACCAAATAATCTCTATATTGTCTCTAGCGGCAATGCGAATCCCTTCCTTGGAAATATCGATGCCAACTGCTTGCAGCTTTGCCCTTGATTTATTTCTTGTCATAGACAAAATCCTAGATAAATGTGAACCTTCTCCGCAACCGGCATCTAAAACAAAAGCACTTGATGAGGGATTAGGCGATATTTGTCGTAGAACAAGGCTGCTTATTTGTTCCAGCATAGGGTCGAAAAAGCCGCTTTTTGATATGATATTTCTAGATTCCAGCATATCCTTATCATATTTGCTTTTGTTGGCTTTTAGCAACAAGTTCACGTATCCTTGCCTAGATAAATCAAAACTGTGCCTGTTAATACAAACCAAGCTTTGAGAATCGGCAATGTTCATTTCATTTCCGCACACCGGACATTTAAATAAATGGCAGTTATCTGAAAACATTGTTTTGGCAATATCAATTTTCTTCATTTTTTTCTTCCACCTGATAATATAATTTAATTTGTCGGCTCTTATAGCTTATTTTACCATAATAAAGGGATGAA
>LSQX01098394.1_pt1 | contig 14085 bp, 15 predicted proteins | sample 654561 | NCBI WGS metagenome assembly LSQX01 (sample SAMN04489861, study PRJNA283612) | anaerobic digester metagenome | isolation source: 4 biogas reactors fed with cattle manure at either 37C or 55C with and... | place: Denmark: Kongens Lyngby | collected 2014
CCATACCTTTCCAGAAGCATGTTACAGCTGCTGAGGTAATAGTAATACCACGTTCTTGCTCTTGTTCCATCCAGTCAGTTGTTGCTGAACCTTCGTGAGTTTCACCAAGTTTGTGACTTTCACCTGTATAGAACAAAATACGTTCTGAAGTTGTTGTTTTACCCGCATCGATGTGCGCAGAGATACCAATGTTACGGTAACGAGAAATTGGGGTTTGACGTGCCATGATTTCTAGCATTCCTAAATTTTGTTGTTTAAAACAGGACGCTTTAAGCTGCTTAGCAACTTAAAGCGATTTGATGACAACTCAGTGACAACTGATTCATCACCCTCCTGATTAGGGCCTGTTTTATCCGCTTAGAAACGGTAGTGAGAGAAGGCTTTGTTGGCTTCAGCCATACGGTGCACATCTTCACGTTTTTTGATCGCTGCGCCTTTACCTTCAGATGCATCAAGCAACTCGCCAGCAAGACGTAACGCCATAGTTTTTTCAGAACGCTTAGCAGCAGCATCTACCAACCAACGCATCGCTAGAGCAGTACGACGGGATGGGCGTACTTCCATAGGAACTTGATAAGTAGCACCACCAACACGGCGTGCTTTTACTTCGACCATTGGACGAACTTTTTCAAGCGTAGCTTCAAAAAATTCAACTGGGTCTACTTTAGATTTTTCTTGAACGCGGTCTAAAGCACCGTAAACGATACTTTCAGCAATAGACTTTTTACCATCTTGCATTACGTGGTTCATGAATTTAGCGATTGTTTGGCTGCTGAATTTAGGATCCGGAAGGATTTCACGAGCAGCGACTACGCGACGTCTTGGCATTTTAAACTACCTATAAATATGACACTTCAGGGTGATCCAGCCGTAGCACAAAGTGTCGTGTGCATTTCGCTGGCCTTACTACACGTCGCTTGAATTTCACAAAATTAAATGCAGAAATCAGACAAGCGAGACGATAAAGGATTGCAGTTCTAAGAACTAAGACTAATCTTTAAAAGATTATTTCTTAGGACGTTTAGCACCGTATTTAGAACGTGACTGGTTACGATCTTTCACGCCAGCACAGTCTAAAGAACCACGAACGGTATGGTAACGTACACCTGGTAAGTCTTTAACACGACCACCACGGATAAGAACAACACTGTGCTCTTGTAGGTTGTGACCTTCACCACCGATGTAGCTAGAAACTTCAAAACCTGAAGTTAAGCGAACACGGCAAACTTTACGCATTGCTGAGTTAGGTTTTTTAGGTGTAGTTGTGTAAACACGTGTACAAACACCACGACGTTGTGGACAAGCCTTCAACGCAGGAACTTTTGATTTTTCAACCAAAGTCGTACGACCCTTACGGATCAACTGATTTGTTGTTGCCATGTGGCAATTCTCCCGTTAATAAAAAGCCCCAAAAACATACTACTTTTTGAGGGCATGCAATTGTAAGCGAAGATAGAAAAATGGTCAATATTTCATAGACAGTTAAAACAGCAACCATTTTCCTACTTATCACTTGTTTTTATTCAGCTTTTGGTTTTCGTGCAGTGGTACGTGTTCTTGGCTTTTTTGTAACCTTTGTTTCACTCGCTTTTACTGGCTCTGCTTGTTTTTCTGAAACGGTTTCAGCCACTTGAGTTGAATCCTCTACAGCATCCAAGTCATCTTCTAGTGCATATTCATCTGTTTCTTCAACTGGAATAGCTGTTTTTTGTGGTGCAACTTCGGCATGTGGTTCCAGCATTTGATCTGCCAATTCTTCTAATCCCTGCTGAATATTTTCATCTACCTGTGTTTCGGTTGCGTCCACTTTGTCAGATTTTTTCTGTACTTTGACTTTACGGATGCTTTGATGATCCGTTAGTACTTGTGTGGTCGCATCAGAAGGTTCTGCAGCTTGGTTATTTGTATCTAATGACTCATCTAGATCGTCTTGAGCCTTATCTTCACCTTTTAACTGTTCCAATAGTTTAGGCGCAGCCTGTGCAAGTAATTCTAACGACTTTTCATAAGCATGAATGGCAGATAAGTTGCTGTCTTTATGTTGAATCAAATAGCTGCGAGCATTGGAGAATACTTGTTGCGCTTTGTGATGTACATCTTCTACCAATTTCCAGCTATATATAGCACTGACCGATGCTGTTGCAACAGGCGTAAGTTTATTCAGCATAGAGAACTTAGGTACGCTGTTTAGCCACGGCCATTTGGCTTCACCCTGTTCATTTAAAAAGTATTTTTTTAGGGATTCATAGTCATTACTTGAACCCAACAGGTTTTGTAATTGGTGTACATCATGCGTTTGCAACATATTGGATAGGGTTTTAAGTCCCATCAGCACCGCTTGCTTTTCTGCAATCACACCTAAATCAATTTGTTTGAAAATAAACTGTACGATTTCTTGTTCAGTTTCTTTATTCAGTTCAAAACCGTAAGCACGACCCACCTGATAGATTGTACGCAACGACATAATGATTGATGCAGGTACATCAATCGTTGAACCAATTACCCCTGTTGCCCCTGTCAATGCACCTTGCAGGGAGGCAATCCATTTGTTTTGCTCCGCCAGTGCCTGACCAATACGTTTGGAACGATCGACATCTTGTGTCAGTTCTTCTAAATCACGCACACCCGCCTGATCGAGCACAGCATCGACTGAACTAATGTTAGAACTAAAATTGTTGAGCTGATCAAAAAAGTAATCTGAAATTTTGTCGGAAAAATCTGGAGAAACAAAACTGGCAACCTGATTAACACGAGTGTAGTGACGACCGAGTAACTGACGTGACACTTGTGGAATATGCTGTCTGAGCATGTGTTGAGGATTGTCATAATGGTGCGCCTGAAATGGGCTGTAACTACGTGCCTGACCTTCAATAATTTGTCCTGCATTGGAACGTGGCTCCTGCTTGGTTGCTGTACTTGGTGCAACCTGCTGCAAAACATGCATGCCTGTACTGCTGAGCTTTTTAGCCACTCCAATCGCATTCGAGAAGAATCCGCTTGTTTGTTTATTATTAGAATCTGACATTCTTACTCCTCATTTTTAATTTCTATGATTTATAGGTAAATACTAGGTGTAGTCTAAGTTTATCTCAATATGATTGTGTATCTTTTGGTTGGCTTCCTGCATCCATTCTGCTGTGTTTTGGTGGTTTGAACACTGCTGCAAAGTGGCATCATATTTGCCATAAGAATTCAAAATTCTTTCTGTTATTATGAACGCAATTGAAAGACATGAGTCATCCCGTATCAGGCACAGCTGTGCAATTGCGGTGTTCGGCTCAACATTATCACCATATAAGGGATCTGTAGATGAAACGTGTTGTAATCACCGGCATGGGCATTAACTCGTGCATTGGTAATACTTTAGAAGCTGTGACTCATTCTTTACAAAACGGTATTTCTGGAACACGTTCCAACCCAACGTATGCTGAACTGAATTTCAAGAGCCATGTAAGTGCAGCTGCTGAACAAAATTTTGACCACATTGACCGTAAATTAAAACGCTTTATGGGCGTGTGTGCGATGTACGCTTACAACGCTGCAGTCGATGCGATTGAACATGCTGGCTTAAAGCAAGAAGATTTAGCAGGTAACCCACGTTACGGTATCGCGGGTGGTTCTGGCGGTAACTCAACTGCATCTGTTGCAGAAATGATCGAGTTACTTGAAGAAAAAGGCGCACGTAAAATTGGTCCTTTCTTCGTACCACGTAACATGTCGAACACGATTACAGCTAACTTGGGCGTTGCGTTCAAATTACAAGGGATCGCTCACTCAATTACTAGCGCATGCGCAACTTCTGCAGATGCAATTGGTTATGCCTACAACCTAATTCAATTGGGTAAACAAGATTTAATGCTTGCAGGTGGCGGTGAAGAAGATCACTGGTCACAAAGCTTATTGTTTGATGCGATGGGCGCATTATGTTCTAAATACAATGACACACCTGAAACAGCATCTCGTCCGTATTCTGCAGACCGCGACGGTTTCGTGATTGCTGGTGGTGGTGGTTTCGTGGTGCTTGAATCACTTGAACACGCTCAAGCGCGTGGTGCAAATATCTTAGCTGAAGTTGTGGCTTATGCTGCCAACTCTGACGGCGCAGACATGGTTGCACCAAGCGGTGAAGGTGCAACACGTTGTATCCTCATGGCTTTAGACGAAGCAAAACAACACGGTGTAGAAAAAATTGACTATGTGAACACTCATGGTACTTCTACCCCTGCGGGCGATGTAACAGAATTAAAAGCCATGGAACGTGCATTTGGCGAAGGTCAAGTTCCTGCACTTAGCTCAACGAAGTCAATGACAGGTCACAGCTTGGGCGCCGCTGGTGTTCAAGAAGCAATTTACTCTGTCTTGATGATGCAAAACGACTTTATCGCACCAAACATCAACGTTACTGAACTAGATGAAGGCGCAAAACCATTTGATATCGTACTTGAAAAACGTGACACAAAATTGAATACTGTGATGAGTAACAGTTTCGGTTTTGGCGGTGTAAATGCCTGCCTTATTTTCAAGAAGTGGGATGAATAATCTCCATAGGATGATCGATGGATGCACCTTCTGATGCTTTTTTATGGGTAAAAGCATTACATATTATTGCTGTGGTTTGTTGGTTCGCTGCATTGTTCTACCTACCACGTTTATATGTTTACCATGCCATGAGTGAAGATACGCTGAGCCATCAGCGTTTCGAAATCATGGAGCGCAAGTTGTACCGAGGGATTATGTGGCCATCTATGATTGCCACCCTCATTACGGCACACTTTTTGGTAGATTGGGGTGATGCCACCCGCAATTACCACGATGCGTTATGGTTTTACCTGAAAGTTGCATTGGTGGGTTTATTGGTGATTTATCACTTGGTTTGTGGCTACTACCGTCAGAAATTGATTGGTAATGCACATTACAAATCACATAAGTTCTGGCGATTCTTCAATGAAATGCCAACAGTTTTGTTACTGGCAATTGTGATTTTAGTGGTGGTTAAGCCGCAATTCTAAGCGTTAAACCTCAACATCTAGATACGTCCAACTTAACTCAATTGCAATTGAGTTAGAAAAAAACCTCAGCTCTATATGAACTGAGGTTTTTTATTGACTTCAGCCTTATTTATTTTTGATAGATTGGATTGCGTGATAAGACTTAAACCCTAAGGCTTCTGCTTGTTTCTGCTGAGATTGAGGAATAGTCACGATGGCAATTCGTCCATCCGCCCCACCACAGACTTGTGCATACATTCTTCCATCTGAACCCACACGAGCCTGATATACCTGAATCTGTGCCTGCTGCAAACGCTGGCTAATCTCAGCAACAGTTAAACCAGTGTCAGGCTCACACTGACGATGTTGCAATGAGGTGTACATTTCAATCTGTGCTGCGGACTCTGGAAGTGTGGGTATGCTATTCACGCATGCCGTCATCAGTACTGAAACTGCCACAAAAGTAATCGATTGACTGACTCGCTTCATCACAACCTCCTTCTCAATCTGGATATGAAGATTGAAGCATGATCCTGCCTAAAGCTCTGCGGTAAAAATGCAAACAAATATAGCCCAAAAATTAAGGCAACTCTGCAACTACCGACAAAATTTGTGCAAAATGCTGAATTCGATATTTTGGAGCAGCTAAATCTAACTCCTGTGCTGAGCCATAGCCATATTCAACTGCGACACAATCTATGCCATTAGCACGTGCGCCTAAAATATCGTGCTCACGATCTCCAATCATTAAACACTGCTCAGGCTGCAATTGTTCTTGCTGCAAAATATAGTGAATAAGGTCTACTTTATTGGTACGGTCGCCATTCAACTCGCTACCATATGGATATTCAAAATATTGCAATAAATCAAAATGGTCTAAAATTTGGCGTGCATAAACTTCAGGTTTGGCTGTCGCTAAAAATAATCGATAGCCCAGTTGTTTTAAACTGGCTAGAGTCGTTGCAACATCCTCAAAGACATGATTTTCAAACAGCCCTGTGGTGGCAAAGCGCTCACGATAGCCCAATAAAGCTTGCTCAGCTAAGACATCATGCACATCCACCTCAAGTAATTTCGCCAAAGAGGCTTTGAGTGGCGGCCCAATAATCCAGTCAATATTTTCACTTTCTGCAATAGGGTGCCCAACTTTTGCCAAACCATAGCGTGCAGAAGCGGTAATGCCCTCTTTGGGGTCAGTTAAAGTGCCATCTAAATCAATTAAAAGGGTGTTAATCACAATCCATGCCTATCAGTACAAATGACTATCGAGAGTTATTACAAAGTTACCTATACTAACGTAAATATAAGCAATGAAGGATATGGCTGTGCGACCAACGGTACTTTGTTTTTCTGGTTTAGACCCATCGGGTGGTGCTGGTTTACAGGCTGATATTGAAGCGATTGGCAATAGTGGCGCACATGCAGCGATTGCCTGCACAGCATTGACCATCCAAAACTCTCAACAAGTGTTTGGCTTTGAAGCAACATCTAAAACACTGTTACTGGCTCAAGCCAATGCTGTAGTGAATGACCTGCCAATTAAGGTTGTTAAGTCAGGTATGTTAGGCACAACCAACAATATTGCAGCACTGGCAGATTTTTTGCGTGAACACCCTGACTATTTATATGTGCTTGACCCTGTATTAGTGGCCAATAGCGGTGGTTCTTTAGGTGATCAAGCCACGTTGGTTCAGGCGTTTAAAGCACTAATTCCACTTGCTACCTTAATTACTCCCAACACAGTGGAGTTGCGCGCTTTAACGGGTGAAGATGATCTGGAACGTGCAACCGCCAAGTTGTTTGAAATGGGGGCACAGGCTGTTTTAGTCAAAGGTGGACATGAAGATACGCCCAACTATATTCGTAATGCACTGTATAGCAACAATGAACTGGTTTCAGAAACCCGTTGCCCTCGCCTTGAGGGTGAATATCATGGTTCGGGTTGCTCTTTGGCAAGCTTTATTGCAGGACGCTTAGCAATGGGAGATCAACTCAAACAAGCAGTACAACATGCAGAAACGTGGTTGTTTGGTGTACTTAAACATGCCGAAACACCTGTTCCAAATGGTCAGAAAATTCCGAAACGGTTTTAATTTTAAGGCAGAGATATTTAAGCCCTGAGCATATATCAGGGCTTTTTATTTCAATTCTTAACGTTCATGTCGTTGTTTTAAATTTTCAACATGCTCACGATTTGTTTTCCAAGACTTCTCCAAAATTTCTTTTTCTATCCGTAGTTGAATACGTTTAAGCTTCATCGGTGGAATCACCTCATGCTGAAAGCCTTTAACAAACTCAATCCAAGCACTGCCTTTAAAAACATTCTTAGGTAAACTGGTTTTAAATTCACAATCTGGCATAAATACAATCACAGAATGCAGCAATTGAGGCTCGACAATATCGCTCAATACCGATTCCAATACTTTTATATGTTTATAATTTTGATAGACAGGGTTCTGAAACTTATAGCTTTTCTTATAAATCTTTTGTGTCCATACTTTTTGACGCTCTCCACCAAAAATCCAGCCTTTATAGTTTTTCGTTTCAATCACAAAAACGCCAAAAGGACTTAATAAAATATGATCAATTTGCGTTGTCCCTGCCGACTCATCAGGCAAAGTCACGTCATTCAATAAAATATAACGCTCATCTAAATACAGTTTTACATGCGTACTTACCGCAAACTCTCCCACCTTTCCCTTTAAAAAAGGTTTGAAAATTTTAATTAACCCCACACCTGCAACAAGCAGAATAAGCCACCAAAACTGCAGCACTAATGTTTTTAACATTTCCCCTACTCTATTTTTATATCGCTAAGTTCTGCACAAACTACTCAGCTTTTAAAAGTGATGATTCCAACTCTAATAAGATCGCCTTATTATCCAAACCACCAGCGAATCCCACCAACTTACCATTCGCACCCACCACCCGATGACACGGCGCAATAATCGAAATTGGGTTTTTGCCATTTGCTGCACCAACTGCACGTACAGCTTTAACATTACCTACCTGTTCTGCAATTTGCTTATAGCTACGGGTTTCACCAAATGGAATCTCTAGCAAAGCTTGCCAGACGCTTTGCTGAAATGCCGTACCTTCAAAATCAAGAGGGAGATCAAATTGCTGGCGCTGTCCTGCAAAATACTCTTGGAGTTGCTGCTTGGTCTTACACAAAATAGGATGATCATCTTGCTGTAGCAAAGTGGCCAAGCGTACACGTTTAGGATTTTCATTTTCCCACATGACCGCAACCAGTGCCTGATCATGTGCTACCAGTTTCAGCACACCCACAGGCGTATCCATTTCAGTAAAGAACAATTGCACGATCTACTCCTATTTGCATACCGTGGTTAAATCACAAACCAACAAGACCTTGCCTAACCCTAGCTTGAAGATACTTTCATTAGTACCAAACCTGAGATAATCAACACAGCAGCCAACATACGCATGGCACTGGCAGGCTCACCTAAAATAAAAATACCCACCAAAAAAGAACCCACTGCGCCGATACCTGTCCAAATGGTATAAGCCGTACCTAAAGGTAAAGTCCGCATGGCATAAGCCAACAGCACAAAACTTAAAATCATAAAGATCAGAGTGATGATACTGGGTATCAGCTTGCTAAAGCCATCGGATAGCTTCATCGAATATGCCCAGACGACTTCAAAAATACCCGCCAATATCAACATTATCCAGGCCATGACGCCCTCCTTCAAAATAATGAAATCAGGCCGTCCTGAAGATTTTTTCTTATTCAGTTTTTAGTTCTATCTTTGACTAAAACTCAATAAGGGAGGTCGTTCCCCCTGTGATGCTTTAAATCACGACCACTATTCAAGCGCTATTTTAAACTTAAAATTTTGCGTGCACCATTCAACACAAACATCGCCACAATTAAGCCAATGATCAGGTCTGGATAATTCGAGCCTGTCAGTAGCACCAAACCACCTGCAATAATCACCCCTAAATTGACAATCACATCATTGGCCGAAAAAATATAACTGGCCTGCATGTGCGTACCACCATCTTTATGCCCTGAAATCAGCCATAAACAGGTGACATTTGCCACCAATGCAGCAGCGCCAATGAGCATCATCAACATAGATTCTGGTTCGCTACCCAAGAAGAAACGACGCAGTACATCCACAATCACCACTGCAGCCAAAGCCAATTGCACCCAACCTGAAAGATGTGCAGCTTTAAGTTGCTTTTTAGCCGATTGCCCCACCACAAATAGTGCCAAGCCATAGACTGCAGCATCGGCAAACATATCTAAAGAATCGGCAATTAACCCTGTGGAAGACGCAATCAAACCTGCGATCAATTCCACCAAGAACATTACTGCATTGATACCAAGCAAGGCATATAAGACTTTTCTTTGTGCCCGACTGTCGGTTATAGGCAACTCCGTTTGTGTATTTGCCTCAGTCTGTTCAAGCACCGCACCTAAGCCCAATGTTTCCAACTTTTCGGTAATTTCTGCTACAGATCGAGTGTGGTGATACACCTTCAAATGACGTGCCGCCAAATCAAATGACAAAGCTGCAATATCATTGTGATCTGCCAAAGCAATGCGCACCATTTGTTCTTCTGCACCACAATCCATTTTAGGAATGTTGTAGGCACTGACCCATGGACTTAAAGGAATTTGATCTGCCGCAACCACATTTGCATTGGACTGAGCATTGCTGGTGTTGGCGCAACTCTTGTTACTGCAACACGAATCAGCAGTATTTTCAGCAGATGTAGCGCAATCACTCCCACAAGACTGATTTGACCCTGCAGATTGACTGGAGCAAGCAGATTTAACGGGTTGGTTATCCTGACCATCACAGCCAGACGTATTACTACATTGGTTTTTCAGGTTTTGATCTTGAGTCGACTGAGCGTCCTGAGTTGAAGATGACATACACCACACCCAAACATACAATAGGCTCAGTATAAACCAAGCCTATGCTTTTTGGAGTCACCTATTCATTCAAGAAAACAATACTCAACCCAATATCGTTGGTAAGTTTGTGAGTTGGTGAATAATTAAAACCTGAAACGCAAACCTGCAGCATATAACCAACCCTGTTCAGATGGCGTGGAAGTTTGCCAAGCCGTATGCTGATTGCCTTTATGATAGGCATACCCCACATCTACATAGGGCATAATGTTTTTATTCACCTCATAACGTAGCTCAAGTCCTGCTGCCACATGACTTAAACCCGTTTTTTGTGCATATCGAGTATCATCACTGATCTGCAGTTTCACATCTAAATATGGCTGTGCAATCCACTTTTGGGTAAGCAGCAAATCGCGAGTTGTTTCCAACTCCACTGCCGCATAGTGATCATGGCCAACATAGACATGAGCATCGGTTTCAAAGAAATAAGGCGCTAGACCATGCAAGCCCAGCACGACATCTAAGCTTTCTTCAGTATCAGTTTGCTGTACCAATTCAGCAGTCTGATTGCGATAACGCACACCTGCCTGCACATCCCAAAAGTCTGAAAGCATGCGGCTATATAACAGCTTGGCATCATATTCAGTCGGTTGTGATTCATGCTTAGTACGATGAATTTTCAAAAATAATTTATTTTCATCGGTTCCGATACGGGTTTGTAATTCAGACTGCAATGCACCCTCACCGGATTCATTGAGCTGCCATTGTGTATCAACCGTAGTTACGGCATAGATTTGCGCACCATGCTCTTGACGATGATCATGTGGTTGCGACTCTGGCAAGGAGATGACTGACTGATGCGACTGATGCGATGCTGAATCAGATACAACTACAGTTGCAAGCATAGATGCACCTGAATGGGCAGCATGTGATGCGGTTTCAGCCATCACCCCACCACTCAAACTACACACTGAAACACCAAGTACAGATTTGGCAAAAAGATTAATGATGCGCATGTTGCTCTCCTTTTTGCTCAGTACTGTCTTTTACTTCAGTAGACGCAATTGGCGTGCTTGAACGCTGATCATCGCTGACGTGAGCCACAATTAACTTATTCATCATTCCTGCACTCATGTGATAAAGCAGATGACAATGTATAGCCCATTCCCCAAGTTCATCTGCGGTTAAAAGTGCCGTGACAGTTTTGCCAGGCGGCACAATTATCGTGTGCTTATTGGGTAAATCTTTCGCAGTTTGACCATTTTCCAGTTGCATAAACATGCCATGTAAATGCATTGGATGCGCCATCATGCTGTCATTAATAAACTTAATCCGAATCCGTTCGCCATATTGCACCTGTAACGGCTCCGCCTCACTAAACTTCTTACCATTGATGGTCCAAATATAACGCTCCATCGTACCGCCTAAACGAATCACCAATTCACTCGTCGGCTCGCGAGTATCTTTCTGCGGTTGCAGCGCTTGTAAATCTGCATATTGCAAGGCTTTATGGCCTACAGGTGTAGAGGCATTGGCCCAACCATGTACCACAGTCGAATCATTTTTCTTTGAAGCAGTGTTGTGCTGAGAATGATCTATGTCTGATGTCACGGCATGGTTTATTTTGGAGTGATCCATTTCTGACATCGCAGTGTGGTTCATTTTAGAGTGATCCATTTCCGACATTGCAGCATGGTTCATTTTGGAATGATCAACGTCTAAATGTTCTGAGCCATGCCCCATATCTTCCATCGTGAGTAAAGCACGTGGGCGTGATTGCGCTACATGCGGCATCTGCATAGTGGGTAGTAGTTCATTTTGTAAGCGACCCAAAGCAAAACCCGAACGATCAATCGATTCGGCTTCAATTGCATAATGTGCGGCTTTAGGCTCAACAACGACATCATAGGTTTCGGCGGTTCCAATACGAAACTCATCGACACTGACAGGTTTCACAGGCTGACCATCGGCACTGACTACCATCATTTTTAGGTTTGGAATCCGAACATCATAAAAAGACATCGCGGAAGCATTAATAAAACGCAGGCGGACTTTTTCATTTGGCTTAAACTTGCCCGTCCAGTTTTGTTCAGGCGTTTTACCATTCATCAAAAAGGTATAGCCCGTGACATCGGAAAGATCGGTTTTCAGCATCCGCATCTGGTTCCACATTTTACGGTCTGACCAAGTGGCTTTTAACCCATCACGCTGAGTTTGACGCAAAACATCAGCCAAAGTTTCACGCCGATTTTGATAGAACTCTGCAGAAATTTTTAAATCTTTCTGAATTTGATTACTAGATTTTTCATGGAAATCTGACAACATCACCACATAATCACGATCTGTTTGTTCATGTGCTGGTAAAGGCTGTTTGGCTTGAGGATGAATGAGCAATGCACCATATAAACCGTCTTGCTCCTGACCTTTGGAATGTGCGTGATACCAATAAGTACCACTTTGACGTACTTTAAATTGATAAACAAAATGCCCCTGCGGCTTAATTCCCCTAAAACCATTAAAAGCGGGTACGCCATCCATTAAGCCTGGCAGCAATAAACCATGCCAATGAATCGATGAGTCCTGATTTTTTAATTGATTATGAACATGAATTACTGCGTCATCGCCCTCTTCAAATTCAAGTAGAGGCGCAGGAAACTGACCATTGACGGTAATGCGCTTTACAGATTTACCTGTGATATTCACGGTTTGTTCTGCAATTGTAAGGTGGTATTCCTTAACTGCTGCAAAAACAGCATTGGAGCATAATGTGCAGGCACTTAAAAACAGCGCACGCTGATAAAATTTAGACATGACTTAATCCTTAAAATAAAACGACAAACGTGTTTTGAGTTCAGGATTAAGCTTTGGGTGGGCGTAAAATTTGTTGCCAATGCCCCAGTAAATGCTGCGCCTTATAAGCAGGCAACAAGATATTGGCAGGTGTATGTTCTGCAGGTTGCATCAGTTCAGGCAGTTGCACATTCAGCACAGTGCTTAGGCTTTGGCAATGTAATTGTGCACAATCCTGACAATTCATGCTGGCAGCAGAAAAATCAGTCGCGCTGAGGCAATCTGGGTTGTTGGTATTCATAGATGATAGATGTGCAGCAGATGCATCTAGCTGCGCCACAGCATGTGAGCGACTATGCCGATCCTCTAAAGATGCATGCTGTATATCAACAGAATTTTTAGATGCAACAGAATGACAATCCGATAAAGAAGATAAAGGTGGATTGGCAGATGCGGCTGATACAGCAGATTGTGTTTCAGTAATTTGTGTATGGCTAGACATCATCCAGACATGGGTAGGTTTGACAGCAGCACTGACAATACTACTCCACCCCATGACCCATGCCATGAGGACTACAAACCAAACTTGTTTGTACGCTGGAGCAAGCACTAAATTTATCCTTTTAAGTCGCAATACACAGTCTTGTATTCGCCTTGTTTGGGCATCGCAGATGAACATTTTTGCCAAGTGCAACTTCTCTGCGAGTTGTTAAACACTATAATCTAAGCCCCAGTTATGCACAATCTTTTCCAATGGAGAAAATTGATTAAAACAGTCCGATTTAAATGCCTACTAAAACAATCAAGTTATATATTAAGCAACTTATTTTTATGATTAGCTGATTAAATACTCAATAAATTCAGTGTATTTAAAATAAACAAAAAGGATTCAACTGAATCCTTTTTATACTTATTTTGTATAAGTCATAAACAGTTGATGTACAAATGTTTATAAATTAATCGGCTTATCCATAGTGTTATCAACATAGATATCCATACGGTTATCTACAAAGTTATCCACAAATTAAAGCCTTGTGATTGTAGAAACTTATACTTCTACTGCGCCCACTTTTGCCAATTCAGCGCGCATTTCGTCAATCACAGTTTTATAGTCTGGCTTACCAAAAATTGCTGAGCCTGCAACAAACATATCTGCACCCGCTTCCGCAATCTCACGAATGTTGGCAGGGCCTACACCACCATCAACCTCTAAGCGAATATCACGACCTGAAGTATCAATAATTTGACGTGCCTGACGCAGTTTTTCCAAAGTCATTGGAATGAATTTTTGCCCACCAAAACCTGGGTTCACACTCATCAACAAAATCTGATCGACTTTATCTAACACATAGTCCAAATAATGTAATGGTGTTGCAGGGTTAAAGACTAAACCTGCTTTTGCTCCGCCCGATTTAATCA
>LSQX01194089.1_pt1 | contig 14085 bp, 9 predicted proteins | sample 654561 | NCBI WGS metagenome assembly LSQX01 (sample SAMN04489861, study PRJNA283612) | anaerobic digester metagenome | isolation source: 4 biogas reactors fed with cattle manure at either 37C or 55C with and... | place: Denmark: Kongens Lyngby | collected 2014
GAAATGTCCATAAAAGAGTTGGCCCGGGTGTAGTCTGCAGACCACCCTTCATTTTTTCCATCCATCTTCACCTGCTGCTCCTTATAAATTGCAAGCAATTCCTTCGGGCCTGAAGGCCTTCCCTGTATCTGGGCATACCCATTGAAATTGTTCATAATATAAAAGATTCCGTCGATGGCGGTGCTGGAAAAACTCACATATGCCATATAAATACTATTAAAAGGATAGACCGTACATGTTCTGGCAAGGTTCTGTGTTGACATGCTTGAAAGACGTTCCTGAGGAATCATAAGTGCTTCCAGCATATCTACATTAGATGTAAGGGTCTTCCAATATTCTCTGTCCGCATATTTTTCAAAAGCGAACATTTCTCCTGTCAGCTTACTCTCATCAATACTGTTATCTGTTTTCCATAAGCTTGAAGTAAAGTATTCTTCGAATATTCTTTCTTTTTCAGGTTCGATTCTTTCACACGCACAGACGGTGCCCAACACAAGCAGAAATGGTAATACTCTTTTCATAGTCCAAAGTTAAACAAATTTTGGTACCATATAGCGGGCATTGCCGGTTTGGCGGTAATTATTGCGATCATGACTCTTACTTCGGGTTGCGTACGCAAGACCATGCAGAAGGAAGTGGATCGTATCGTGGCCGAAGTATTGGATTACAGTACGCGTATCATTGAACCTGAACTGAAGCTGCAACGTGTACGGTTGGATAGAATGCTCCGTGATTCGGAGAAACGACGTATTGACCAATACCGTGCATTAGCCCTGGTCATGGCAGACAGTATGATGAATTTTCAAATGAAGCTGGTACAGATGAAAGAAGATACGGTCTATCAGCTGAGTGACAGTGAAATTGATTATTACAACAGGTCACAGAAGGTTATGCGGGATATCATTACCGGATGCTGGGAAATACTGGATAACCACCCGGAAGAATTTACGGAACTTCAAAAGGAAATGTATCCAAAGATGGTGGCCTGGCAAAAGGAGCTGATGGATATTGTCAGCAAGAATTTGCCCAACAGCTTCAGGAATGAATTCAAAAAAGAGGGATTGAAAATATTGGGGATGGAGCAACTGGGACCGAATAATATGAGTCCCGTTTTTTTCCTTTTATACGAGCCAAAAACAAATTTTCCCCTTGAAACATTAAAGGAGGCTTTGCTGCGTACCGGTCTCTCAGATACAGGAAAATAATTTCAGCAGACGACTGTTAATCCGGTTGCTCCTGTTGTCAATACAAGTGGGACATTCCCCGCAGATATCCACTCCCAGGATTTCATGCCGGGCCATGATTTCTTTTAAAACAGTTTGCAATTGATTATAGGTCATTGTTCCCTGGTCCCAGTTGGTTGTAATAACTTCAGGACTGAGAACGTCTTTATCAATGGATATGTAAACAGGCAAAACGGGAGAAGGTTTTTCAGGATACCTGCATATTCTGTATTTTTCCAAAGGCAGTTCGTATTCAGGAGCAACCCCGACGAACAAAACTTCTTTAAGAAAAGGATTTGTATCCAAAATCGTCCGTACCCATCCGCCGCAGGAAAGGATATCATTAAATAATGGCGGTTGCATATCCGGATGGTGATCTGCTACCACCAGGATGAAATCTTCATATATCCTGTCTGTCCAGAATTTGGTTATGTAATGGTGGTTTCCCGAGTCTAGAAAATGAACTGCCCTGAGCGGCAGGTCCGCGATTCTTTTACTGATTGTTTCAGTTGCTTCACTATCACAGTAGCAATCCGTGCCTTCAATATCTGTACAATCTATAAGTTGGTATGGATATCTTAAATAAAAAAACTGGTTCCGGTAAACTTTCGTAAAGTCCATGATTATGACAGGAGTGTTCATTTTCTCTTACATTGACCACGACACGCTAATTTAACTAAATTACTCATATAATGTAATTATCTATATATTTGCTATAACCAACACCTCATTACATGATACTGATAAAGGATGAAAATTCCGTCAGACAACCTCTGAAGGCTGTCTTTCCCGGTAAATATATCCAGGGGAAAAAAGCTTTGAATGAACTGAAATACCTGACTGAATCATTTGGCAACAGAGGGCTTTTGCTGGCTTCGCCGTCAGTAATCACACATGTACTGCCTAAGTATCAGTTTGAGAAGGGATGGGACTGGATCCACTTGGAAACTTTCCGGGGTGAATGTTGCAGGGAAGAACTTGAAAGGCTGACAGCAAAGGTACATCATGATAAAATGGATGTAATAGTGGGGATGGGCGGAGGAAAGGTCATAGATACCGCAAAGATCGTTGCCGATTCTACGGGAATCCCCGTCATAATAGTACCTACCATTGCTTCCTCGGATGCCCCTTGCAGCGGGTGCGGCGTGATCTATTCAGGTGATGGCATTTTTGAAGGGGTGTATTATCTGAAGATGAACCCCCAGGCAGTGTTGGTTGATGAAAGCGTTATTGCACAGGCTCCCACACGTTTTCTTGTCTCGGGTATGGGAGATGCTCTGGCCACCTGGTTTGAGGCGCGGTCCTGCAAACGATCCGGATCCGCGAACGAATGCGGAGGTTACGCTACGCATACGGCAATGGCCATCGCACATGTATGCTACAAGACATTGTTGAAATACGGGATTCAGGCCAAAAATGACTGTGATCTTTTTGTTACATCTGAAGCACTATCGGCCGTAATTGAAGCCAACATATTAATGAGCGGACTGGGATTTGAAAGTTGCGGACTGGCCTCGGCCCATTCCATACACAACGGTCTGACAGTGCTGGAAGAAACACATACGTTCTACCACGGGGAAAAAGTGGCATTCGGGGTACTTGCAGGGTTGCATCTTACGGTAGCTCCGGTGAGCGAAAAAGAAAAAGTTTACGGTTTTTGCGAAGCGGTGGGATTACCCACTACATTTGATGATTTAAACCTGGCAGGGATCAGCAGGGAACGTCTTATGGAAGCAGCCGTCAAAACATGTCATCCGAATGAAGCTGTTCATCACGAAGTAAAATCCGTGGATCCGGAAAAAATACTCATTGCCATGAAAGCGGCAGATGCTTACGGAAGGAAAAGAAAAAACAAGTCCAAAATATGAGAGACAATGCTGATAAGCAGGATTTATTGAAGAGTTATTTCATCAACTATTCCCCCAGGTTGATCAATTATGCCGTACGTTTTGTTGCCAGTAGGGAAACAGCGCAAGACCTGGTTCAGGATTGTTTTATTAGTTTGTGGGAAAAGATGGAGCAATTTGATTTCATCAAGGTCAAGGCGCTTCTTTTTACCATGGTTCGGAATAAGTGTTTGAATTATATTAAACACAGAGAAGTAGTTAATCAACAAACATTCCGTTACCTTCATGAAACTCGTGGCGAAGAGCGAATTTATCACTATGATTTTGACATAGAGCCGGAGGCATTGCCTCTTTACGAAGAACTTGAGAAAGAAGTCCAGTATGTTGTGGATTCGTTACCCGAAAGATGTCGTGAAGTTTTTATAATGAGCCGTTTTAACGGACTAAAAAACCGTGAAATTGCAGATAAAATGGGAATCTCCCTAACTGCAGTAGAAAAGCATATCAGAAAAGCCTTAATTACGTTTACTTCATATTTCCAGAATAAATATCCTTTCCATATTTGTATTATGATATTCTCCTGGCTTTTATCTGCTTACATGGATTAGCCTCACTTATTCACATCAATTTATTCAATTATTTTTTTACCTGACCGGGTTAGGTAAACTTACATTTTGTTGTTATTAATATGAAATCACCTATCAGTATGAAATCAAATCAGGAAAAAATCAAGAAAACAGCAATTCGATATTTTGATGGTACGATTGATCTACAAGAAGAAAAATTGCTATTTGATTTCATTAATGCAGAGAACGCAAATAAGATCATTTTCAGAAAATGGGAACATGAATGGATCCGTGAACATCAACCAAATCCGAATACCATTTGGTTATGGGAGAGATTGTTATGTGGTTATCAAAACAGAAAGAAAGAGGTGTTGCAGTTGCCAGTAGTGAAAAGAAACATTTTTTTAAGAAGAGTATATCTGGCTGTCGCAGTGGCAGCCTTGTTTGCTGTATTTTTTCTGGGTATTGAATTACACAACAAACAGAACCACGAAGGTGGCTATTCATTTGTTTTTGAGACCCAGAATGCGGAGCAATCAAGAGTAACATTGGCAGACGGAACGGTTGTTTGGCTAAACGCAGCCACTACACTAAAGTGTCCTGATAGTTTCAACGAAGGCCATCGCACCCTGGAATTAGAAGGTGAGGCCTATTTTGAAGTAGAGAAAAACCCCGAGGTCCCCTTTATCGTAAAAGCCAAAAACGTACCCGTACGAGTGGTAGGAACAAAATTCAATGTTACAGCTTATCGCGATGAATATACAATAACAGCGGCTCTGCTTGAAGGTAAACTGGAAATAGGGGAAGGACCCAAAAAAATTATGATGTCTCCTGATGATATTATTCGTTATAATATTGTTGATCGGACAGTTTCCAAGTATAAGCAAAATGCAAAACAATATATCTCATGGACTGAAGGCAGAATTGAATACAGTTTCATAACATTTGATGAGCTGTTTAAACGACTCTCCCGCCAATATGATGTTAACATCATTTTTACTGACGAAAAGAAAATGGATAAAATTTTCAACATCTCCTTAAATAACGGAGAAACTATTACTGATGTTTTGGATGCACTTGCCATAATAACACCCTTTACGACAAGAAGAGATGAAAAAAACCTTTATATAACCTTCAAATAAATTATTATGCATATTAACCTAAACCTTAAGAGACTCATACTTACATCGGTATTTATACTGTTGGGAGTGTTTTCTTTCGGACAATCGTTTACCAGGGAGTTTGTCAATGTCCCATTGGTAAATGTCCTGAAAGAAATTGAAAAGCAGACAGGAATGTCTGTTATGTATGAAACCAGTGAGGTCAACGAATCACATCTGGTAACAGCAAACTTTGAAAATGCTTCTGTGCAGGAAGTGTTGGAAACTGTCCTTGACGGGGATCTGTATTATACAATTGAAGGAAAGATCATTGTTTTACACAAGGAGCCGTTGAGTAACAGTAAAATTAAGCTATCACAACAAAATGATCATCATGTAAGTGGTAATGTTGCGGATGAAACTGGCCTCCCTGTTATCGGAGCTACCGTTGTATTGTATGGTACTCAAAACACAGCCGTAACGGATATGAACGGTAATTTTGGAATAGAAGCGCCTCGGGATGGGGTGCTTGTTGTAACCTATATTGGTTATGTAAGTCAGTCTGTTCCTGTTGATAGCCGTTCCAATATCAGCATTGTGTTACAGGAAGACCGCCTTATGCTTGATGAAGTCGTTGTTGTAGGGTACGGTACTCAAAAGAAAAAATTGATTACCGGAGCAAACCTGAATATCAAAGAAGAGGATATTTCAAAAAGAAGCGCACAAAATGCTCTTGATGCCTTAATTGGACAGAGCCCAGGTGTTCAGATCATTGCTTCGTCAGGTCAGCCTGGGGAAGATTTTCGTGTAAGTGTAAGGGGTCTGGGAACAGTTGGAGATGCGACACCACTTTATGTTGTAGACGGAGTACAGGTAAGCAGCATATCCCACATTAACCCATCAGAAATTGAATCTATTGATGTTTTAAAAGATGCCGCTTCTGCAGCTATCTATGGAGCACGGGCAGCTAACGGAGTCTTGCTGGTTACAACTAAGAAGGGAAGAGTAGGAAAGACTGTCGTTGGATATGACGGCTACGTAGGATTTCAAAATCTTGTAAGAATGCCCGAGATGCTAAATGCTCAGGATTACATGATGATCATGGATGAAGCCAACATCAATTCTGGAGGTTCATCTTATGGGTGGTTAAGTGAATTCGGAATAGATCCAGTTAAGATAGGGCAGGGGACTGACTGGCTAAGCCAGATAGTAGTATCTAATGCAAAAACCCAGAATCATGTCGTAAGTGTAAGTGGAGGCTCGGACCTTAGTGTCTTTGCATTGTCTATGAGTTACAGCGGACAGGAAGGGGTTATTGGAGGAAAGGATTATTCAAACAATGAAAGATTTAATTTCCGAATTAACAGCGATCATAAAATATTTAGAGATATTGTTAAAATTGGAGAAAATCTGTCTATATCCTATATGGACAGGAAAGGAGTACTTATTGGTAACCAGTTCAATAACATAATAAATGACGCGCTGAGAGCAACCCCTGTTTTAATGCCATATAACGAAGACGGAACTGATTATGCTTCTGCCACTTTATGGTATGCCGATGAGGTTAATCCCAAAGCTTCTTTGGCTATGAGAAATCAAAATAAGACTCAGATCGCCAGATTGTCTGGAGATATCTATTTGGAAGTTCAACCTATTAAAAATTTGAAACTCAGAAGTGTCTTTGCATTGGATTACAACAATTCCAATTATCGCAGTTATACTCCGCAGTATTATTACGGAAGTGGTTTCTATAATGACACTGATTATGTCATTCAACGAAACGCCCTTAGAACAAGCTGGTCATGGGAAAATACCCTTAATTATAATTTTGAATTAAAAGATCATGTATTTGATATTTTGCTTGGGATGCAGGCAAGAAGGGAAACAGGTCAATACCTTTCAGCACAAAAGTATGATCTTGTTTTTAATGATTTTGATCATGCATGGATACGGAATGCGACCAATACCAATGCCAATATGGTTATTGTAGATGGTTATCCTTATGATTTTGACAATCTCGTTTCATATTTTGGTCGGATAAGTTATAACTACAAAGAGAAATACATGTTAACTGCTACCGTTAGAGCCGATGGATCTTCAAAGTTTGGTCCTGCCAATCGTTTTGGAATATTCCCTTCGGTGTCCGCAGGATGGGTGATTAGCAGTGAGGGGTTCATGGAAAATTTGAAAAATGTGATCAGTTTTTTGAAATTTAGAGCCAGCTGGGGACAAAACGGAAATAACCGAATAGCAGATTATACTTATCTTTCAACTATTGCTACCACAGCTTATGCTTTTGGTTATGAGGATAATCAGACTTCTACCACTACCGGGGTCTACGAAAATTCCATGCCTAACGTTAATGTAAAATGGGAAACATCTGAACAGCTGGATCTTGGATTGGATATACAATTCCTGCATGGCAAAATTCAGGCTGTATTAGATTATTATAATAAAACTACGCATGACTGGCTGTTGCAGGCAGATGTACTAGATGTGTTCGGAGCACAGAGTAACCCATATATAAACGGCGGCTCTGTAAGAAATGCAGGAGTAGAATTTGGTGCTTCTTATTTTGGTCAAATAGGTAATGAATTGAAATTTTCTATTGGCGCAAATGGTGCATTCAATAAGAATGAGGTATTGTCTATACCCAATGAGGAAGGTATTATTCATGGTTCTCAGGACATTCTTTTTAAGGGGATGCAGGAAATGAACCGTGCCCAGGAAGGGTACCCTATAGGATATTTCTGGGGATTGAATATGATAGGAATTTTCCAGAATCAGGATCAGATAATTAACCATAAAAATTCCGAAGGCAAGGTAATACAACCTTATGCCAAACCAGGAGATATCATATATAACGATACAAATGATGATGGTGAGATTACACAGGCAGACAATATTTACCTGGGACAACCGTATCCTACAACTACTCTTGGATTAAACCTGTCATTGAATTATAAGGGGTTTGATTTCTATCTTGTTGGAAACGGCTCTTTTGGCATGCAAATCGCCAAATGTTACCGACCGGTGGATCGTAAACAGTATAATTACACAACTGATATTCTTGGTCGTTGGATTGGAGAAGGAACATCCAATACCATTCCACGTGTGACCAACGGTGATGAAGATAACGGTAACCGTCTGTATATGTCTCAGATATATATTGAAAATGCAGATTTTTTCCGTATCAATAACGTTACATTTGGGTACAACTTTGCCCGTTTGTTCAGACAGAAAAACGTTATCAACCAATTACGTGCTTACGTAACTGTTCAGAATGCACTTGTCATTACAAGGTATTCGGGAATGGATCCCGAAGTTGGATATAGTGGAGGTTCTACATGGGGATCTGGCATTGACCTTGGATTCTACCCCCGCTCACGGACAGTTCTCTTTGGTTTGAGCATTAAACTTTAAAAAAGACGGAGAATTATGAAAAATATTATAAAAATAGCAGCCGTATTATTATTCTCGGCAAACCTGTCATCCTGTTCGGAAGAATTTCTTAAAAGCGAACCAATGACACAATTAACTTCCGCCAATTTTTATAACACCCCTGAAGATCTTTATATGTCTTTGGTCGGTAGTTATCAACAATTACGGGGAAGCTACGGAGCTTTTTTCCAGTTTCTGAATATTGCAGCTGACGATTGTTATGGCGGTGGTGGTTATACAGATGCCTACGGGAACCAGATCTGGGATGAATTTGCTCATTATAATGATCTGGAGATCAACCGTTATACATGGTCCAGTAGAATTTGGCGCGCTATAAGAAGATGTAACGTTGTAGTAGAGCAAGCTGAAAATATTGAATGGGGCAACAACATAAATCTTAAAAAGCAATACGTTGCTGAGGCAAGGATGTTGAGAGCTTACTGGTATTACCTGACACAGGCTTGTTTTGGTCATATTCCTCTGGTTACTTCTTCGGATCAACTTGAAATTGAGGGACAGGCAGACCCAGATGATGTTTATGCCTTTATTGCGGAAGATTTAAAATATGCTATCGAAAACCTTCCGGCTATACGTTTTCAGAATATATCCAAAGGTGATATTGGCCATGTAACCAAATGGTTTGCTGAAGGTTTTGCTGCCAGAGTATATCTTTTTTATACGGGTTATTATCAAAAAAATGAAATGCCCGGATTGACAAAAACCGAAGTTCTCAGTTATTTGAATGATGTAATTTCTAATAGTGGTCACAATCTTGTTCCCAGTTTCAGTTCGTTGTGGCCCTGGTCCATGAGAAAAGATTATTGGTCCAACCAATCCCTTTATGTCGGAGACCCCAATCTGGAATATGCCGGGGAATATAATCCGGAAATAGTTTTTGCCATTAAGAACCATACGGGCTTTTCTTTTGCTCATTCTCAATATATGGGGATGCGCGCAGAAGTCAAAGCAGGAGATTACGATCCTTTTACTGCCGGATGGGGTATGGCCACCATTACACCCAAAGCATACAATTGGTTTGAGGAAGGAGATACACGACGGTTTGCTTCTATAGTGAATCTGGCGGAAGAAGGAATTCCATGTGATGGTACTGATCAACGTGAATATACGGGATTTGTTCATAAAAAATACCAGAACCTGACTTCACCACTCGATCCTACAAAAGGGTACCCGCAATACCTGGGAGCAAGCAACAAAAACGCCAATCCTCAGGATCAGATCATAATGAGGTATTCGGACGTCCTTTTAATGGCTGCCGAACTATTAGTTGACAGCAATCCTTCTCAGGCACTAAATTATGTTAATCAGGTGCGTAACAGGGCCTTTGAAGATAGTGATCATGCGCTTTCTTCTGTAACAAAACAGGATATACTGGACGAAAGAGCCAGGGAGTTCGTGTTTGAAGCACTACGGTATCATGATATACTCCGTCAGGGACTGACCAAAGCAAAACAGATCCTGGATGTTCATGGTGAACCTGTTTTGAATGGTAAAAATCCGGCCACAAAAACCATTGACTGGCCTATCGAGAAAGAAGGCTTGTTTATGATCCCTTACAGTGATGTATCACTGTCAAACGGGAAGCTTTTACAGAATCCCGGTTGGTAATAACATAAAAGGAAAGAAATGAATATTAAAAATTTTATAATCATGACGGCGTGCCTGTTAACGGCAATTTCCACACAGGCACAGCCGCCTTCCTTGAAAATGCAGGGTACAGCTACCCAACTGTACGTAGATGGAAAACCCATGCTTGTTCTTGGAGGAGAATTGCATAATTCATCAACATCCTCAATAGACTATATGTCCCCCATATGGCCGGTAATGAAAGCCATGAATTACAATACAGTTTTAGCCCCTGTGAGTTGGGAAACCATAGAACCTCAGGAAGGAGTATTCGATTTTACTCTGGTGGATGCTATGCTGGAAGGTGCACGTAAGGAAGATCTAAAGTTAGTTATTTTGTGGTTTGCAAGTTGGAAGAACGGCGGATCCATTTATATGCCTTCCTGGGTAAAAAGGGATTATAATAGGTTCCCTAGGGCTAAAGATTCTACGGGAACATCCATTGAAATACTTTCGGCTTTCTCGGAAGAAAACAAGAAGGCCGATGCCAGAGCGTTTCGTGCCCTGATGAAACACCTCAGGGAGGTTGACCAGCAATATCATACTGTTGTGATGATGCAGATCGAGAACGAAGTGGGGATTCTGAATACACCTATGGATTTCTCCCAAAACGCAATAGAGCTCTTTAACGGACCTATTCCCGATCAACTTAGTCAATATTTGAAAAAAAATAAAAAAAACATTACAAGGGACCTTGAAAGAGTGTGGAAAGCCCGGGGTTCCAAAACAATAGGCACCTGGGAAGAAGTTTTTGGAATTAGTAAAAAAGGAGATCCTTCCCGTAGGAGAGATTACGATTGGCATGAGCCTTATTATTATACAGAAGAATTATTCATGGGTTATTATTATGCCCAATATATGGGTTATGTGGCTGCTGAAGGTAAAAAAGAATACGACATCCCCATGTATGTAAATGCTTGGTTAAAGGGGCCTGATTATCCCTGGACCGGCTTACATCCGGGAGGAGGACCCTTGCCTTCTGTTATGGATATGTACAGGTGTGCAGCGCCTTCCATTGATTTTCTCTCCCCTGATATATATGTTCCTCATTTCACAGAAGTCGTTGAATGGTATGACCAGCTTGGCAATCCGCTTTTCATACCGGAAACCCGTGGCGGATCACTTGGTGCAGATCGTTTATTATGGTGCATTGGCGAACATAATCTGATAGGTTTCTCTCCATTCGGGACCGACGGAAGACGGTCTCCTGAAAGACCTATGCCAATGTCTAATCCACTGGATCAGCTATCTCTTACTTATAGGCTTTTACAGGACATGGCTCCTATCATCCTTTCTGTTCAGGGTACCGGACAAATGAGAGGGATGTTCGTTGATCAGGACAATACAGAAACGACTCTTACTCTTGGTGATTATGAGATTACTGCCGATCTGTATTCCAGTAGCGTTCCAGTACCTGCAGGAGGTCCATTGGCTTCAGGTAATTCCCGAAGTGTAAACCGTACTGTTTCAGGAGGGGGATTCATAATATGGCTTGGAGGAGATCAGTTTCTGGTATTCGGAAGGAATTTAAACGTAAGGTTTAAACCTGTTTTTCCCGACAAATTACCCTTAGTAGCTGTTGATAATGTATATGAAGGAGTTTATAGTAATGGAGAATGGATTCCCGGACGATTATTGAATGGGGATGAAACGCACTGCAGTACTTTTTCAGGAACAGGATTAAAAATGCCGGGTATGAGCATACAAAAAATTACATTATATCGTTATAAATGATACAAATGAAAAAATATTTATTAATAATACTAATGCTCCCGGTATTGGGCATTAGCCTGAAAGCGCAGCCACCCATGTTAAAGAAGCATGGAGATGCCACTCAGTTATATGTAGACGGCAAACCCATGCTGATGTTAGCCGGTGAGCTCGGTAATTCATCGAGTTCAAGTGAAGTATATCTAAAAAATGTATGGCCGGGTTTACAAGCCCTGAATTACAATACAATTTTAGCCGCTGTAACTTGGGAAATGATTGAACCAAGTGAAGGTGTTTTTGATTTTAGCTCTGTGGATCATCTAATAAAAAGTGCCCGTGAGTATGACCTGAAACTTATTTTACTTTGGTTTGCCAGTTGGAAAAATGCAGGTTCCGTATATATTCCTTTATGGGTGAAAAAAGATTTTCAGCGTTTTCCCAGGGCAGAAGATCCAAGTGGAAAACCGATAGAAATCCTTTCTGCCGTTTCCGAAGAGAATATGAAAGCCGATGCAAAAGCGTTCAGAGCCCTGATGAAACACATTCGTGAAGTGGATAGTAAGGAACATACTGTTCTGATGATGCAAATAGAAAACGAACCAGGGATATTGAATACTCCCAGAGATTATTCTCCAGAGGCAAATACTCTTTTTAATAGCCCTATACCTGATGAACTGAGTCTCTATTTGAAAAAAAATAAAGACAAATTAAGTAGAGATTTGGAAAAAATCTGGAAAGCAAACGGATCCAAAACCAAGGGAACCTGGGAGGAAGTGTTTGGAAAAAGTAAGATCGGTGGATGGAACCATACCGGAGAGTATGATTGGCATGACATGTATTACTATACGGAAGAGCTTTTTATGGGATATTATTATGCCCGTTATATGGGATATGTAGCAGCGGAAGGGAAAAAGGAATATAATATACCAATGTACGCTAATGCATGGTTAAAAGGTCCGGATTACCCATGGTCTGGAATGCACCCTGGCGGAGGACCTTTACCTAGTGTACTGGATATGTACCGTTGCGCTGGTCCTGCCATTGATATTTTGTCTCCTGATATCTATGTACCTCATTTTACCGAGATAGTAGAATGGTATGATCAATTGGGCAATCCTTTGTTTATCCCCGAGACAAGGGGCGGAGAGCTGGGCGTGTCTCGTTTGTTGTGGTGTTTGGGTGAACATAATCTGATGGGGTTCTCTCCTTTCGGCATTGACCGTAATGCCAGGGCAGCCATGTCCAACGAACAGATAGACCCACTGGCACAAGCTTACAAACTCATTGATGGCATGCAGGACCTGATACTGAAGTACCAGGGAACCGATAATATCAGGGGCTTTTTTGTAGATAATGAGCATCCTTCACAATCATTCATCCTTGGTGATTATGTAGTTACAGCGGATCTGGTCCGTCCCAGAACGTATGCTTCTATGGGAGGTCCTGCGCCAACAAATATTCGAAATTTACCCGAAACGGCTTCAGGTGGCGGTTTAATTATACTTCTTCCGGAAGGAGAATATATTGTTATGGCAAGGAGCGTTAATGTTCGATTTGCCCCCGCTGTGCCAGGAGATTTACCATACGTAGGTGTAGGCACCGTATATGAAGGGTTGTTTGAAAATGGGAGATGGATTCAGGGCCGAGTGTTAAACGGAGATCAGACTCATGCCAGCATTTTTACAGGGACAGGTCTAAAGATAAACACTTTAGGAATCCAAAGAATTACTTTGTACCGTTATGGTAATAGAAATATTGAAATTCGTTAATGTAATTTGGTTATTAGTTTTTTAGGTTAGATGATAATCTTTCACCTCATCATTTAGAATGAGGTGAAAGATTTGGAATTAATGAACTCAGGAAAAATGGTGCTAAAACTTTTGTTGTTTCTGTTGATTTATGGATTTTTTACTTCATGTACCGAAAAAAAGGAAAATGTCACCGGGCCTGTAACTTCTATAGATACTATTGCATATTGTCTGGGAATGGATATGGGGATTTATCTGAAAAATACGCAAATTTCGATGGATGGTGACACTTTGAATTTTGACTTAATATTTAGAGGCTTAAAAGATGCAATGGTGGGGGATCCCCTTTTCAATGACGATTATAAGTTTGAATTGCTCAGACATTATTTCAGTGAAATTTTACCTGAAAAAGCATTGTTATCATCAGAAAACTTTTTGGACTCTGTAGTTAATGAAAATCCCGATATTGTAATCTCAAAAGATGGTCTTCTATACCGGATAGATGAATCGGGAAATGATACAAGACCTGTTTCTGATTCCGATTTTGTAACTTTGATGTATGAAATAAAACGAAAGGACGGCTCTGTTGTAGAATCTACTTACGAATACGGAGGAATTCCTGTAGATGTTTCACTGGAATCTCTTTTGCCTGGATGGCGAGAAGGGTTGAAATTGATTGGAGAGGGGGGGGCAATAACATTGTGGCTTTGCCCGGATCTAGCCTTCGGTCGGGAAGGAAATGAAAAAGTGGGTGTAAATCAGGCGTTAATAATTCGGACAGAATTAATTTATGTAAATTCCCCTGT
>LSQX01014547.1_pt1 | contig 14082 bp, 15 predicted proteins | sample 654561 | NCBI WGS metagenome assembly LSQX01 (sample SAMN04489861, study PRJNA283612) | anaerobic digester metagenome | isolation source: 4 biogas reactors fed with cattle manure at either 37C or 55C with and... | place: Denmark: Kongens Lyngby | collected 2014
ATGTAAAGGGTTAAGATATTTTTCAAAGGTTTGCATAAATTTGGAAAACAAATTTAGAGCAAGGCAATTTTACGTTATTTATTTTATCTTGTCTATACTTTTTTTTAAAATTTATATATATTTAGAGTATGAATACACAATTAAAAATCATTTTTTATTTCATATTTGTATTTGGAATTCTTTACTATATTCAAACTAAATATGAGATTTTTGATATTTCATTTACAAAGCCAGTAATTGAAAAAAAAGAAGAAGAAAAACTAAATAAAATTACCTCTTTAGAGATCTTAAACAGTGAAGGGAAAAAGATTGTAGTTAGCTTAGAAATTGCAGATACTCAAATACTTCGACAACAAGGTTTATCAAACAGAAAGAGTTTGGGTGATTATCAAGGGATGCTATTTATTTTTGATTCTTCAGATATATATCCTTTCTGGATGAAGGATATGTATATACCCCTAGATATTATATATATTAGTGAATCCTTCTACATTGTAGACATATTAAAAGAGGTAGCACCCTGTAGTAGTACATGTAATAATTTTGTCCCTGAAAGTGAATTTAGATATGTATTAGAGGTAAAAAGCGGTTTTTCAGATATTAATAGGGTAGATATTGGAAATGCAGTNNTTTGATATATCATCAGAGGAGTAATTTCATTCAAATATCTATTAAATGATTCAAAGTATTATTGATTGGTTAGTAAATGTAATATCAGTATTAGGATATCCAGGTGTCTTTATCTCTGTTTTTTTAGAGAGTTTTATTGCTCCCATACCTAGTGAAATTATTCTACCCTTCAGTGGTTTTGTAGCTTCTATTGGCAGTATGAATATTTATTTAGTTATTATTGTAGCTACTTTAGCTGCATATCTAGGTTCCTTGCCCTTCTACTTTATTGGTAGATGGGGCGAAAAACCGGTATTAACATTTTTAGAGAGATATGGGAAATATCTTTTTATTAAAAAATCTGATGTAGATAAAGGGTTTGAAGTGTTTAATAAATATGGGAATGGTGTAGTATTTGTTGGAAGGGTAATTCCGATAATTCGGACATTAATTTCTTTTCCTGCAGGAGTTGCAAAGATGAACTTTGTTAAATTTACTATATATACACTTTTTGGTTCTTTAATTTGGAATATTGTCTTAACCTATACAGGATTTATATTAGGGGATCACTGGGAAAGAATAGGGGCAATTGTAGGACAGTATGAAAAAGTAATTATTGTAGTATGTATACTCTTATTTATATTATACGTAGGTAGGGGAGTTAAAGATGTTTTGCGAAGTAGAGTAAAGAAGTGAACTTCCTGTCATTTCTGAAGGTAGCGGAATTCCCATTATATTTAAAATAGTTGGAGCGATATCTTTCAAAGCTCCATATTTTAATTTGTTAGTTGTTACAGAGAGGCCACAGATTATTAAAGGTACAGGATTATATGAATGTTCTGTATCCATTTCATTTGTATCGATATTTATTAACTCCTCAGAGTTTCCATGATCAGATGTAATTATTACAACACCTCCTCTTGCAGTAAACTCATTTACCAGAGTGTTAACACAGTAATCAACAGTAGAAATCGCTTTAATTGTAGCCGGTATATTGCCAGTGTGTCCAACCATATCTGGGTTTGCGAAGTTTACAACTACAAAGTCATATATATTACTTTGAATTCGTTTAGTTAAAATATCTGTTAATTTAAGTGCACTCATTTCAGGCATTAAATCATATGTAGATACAGATGGAGAGGGTACTTCTATCCTATCTTCTCCCGTATATCTGATAGAGGTTCCACCATTAAAGAAGTATGTTACGTGAGGGAATTTTTCAGATTCAGATATTCTTAACTGTCTTAATCCGTAGGTTGAAATAATGTTACCCAAGGGTAAGTTAATATACTGTTTAGGGAATAGAATTTTTTTAGGAAAACCCTTTCTGTACTCCACCATACTAGCAAAAAAGATAGGATATATATTTACTCTTTCGAATTTATCAAACTTCTCATCAAATATTGCTTGAGAAAGTTGTAGTGCCCTATCAGGTCGAAAGTTTAGAAATATTACAACATCGTTTTTTTTAATATTACTATCTTTTACTAATAAAGTGGGTTCGACAAACTCATCTGAGATATTTTTGGAATATGAATTTATTAAACATTGAGAGTATGAACCACAAGTTGAACCTATATTTGATACTAGTAAATCGTATGCTTTTTTAGTTCTATCCCATTTGTTATTTCTATCCATAGCCCATGCTCTACCACAAAGCGAAGCTATCTGACCCAACCCGTTTTCATCAATACATTTCTGAATTAAATCTAAATTTCTCTTTGCATCATTTATAGGAGAATCTCTTCCATCAGTAAAGGCATGTATAAAGAGATTGCCTTGGAAGTTATTTTTAGAAAAAAATTGTATAGTTGATGTTATATGACTTAAATGTGAGTGAACTGCTCCCTGACTTGCTAATCCAAGTAAATGAACTCTTGAGTTGTTTTGTGTTGCGTATTGTAGTGCTTCTTTAAGGATATTGTTGTTAAAATATGAACCCTTTTCTATTGATTTATTAATTCTGGGTAATGTTTGAGTTACTGTTCTTCCTCCCCCTATATTCATATGTCCTACCTCACTGTTTCCTTTTACTTCTTTAGGAAGCCCTACAGCCTCTCCAGAAGCCAGAAGATATGTATGTGGGTTAGTAGTCCAAAGTGAGGAAAGATTCTGAGGATTGGCCTGTACAACTGCATTACCCTTACTTACAGGAGCAGCTCCTAGCCCATCTAATATTATTAACATTACTTTCTTTTTCTGATTCATGGCAGTTTTATTATATACATTGTGGCATATTTTAGAATTTTATTCTATAATACGAAGCGATTATTATTTAAATATTACTATTTTAGATATGGATAACAAGTTATTTGAGAAAATTGAGAAAGATCAATACAAGAAAAGACCTGATATTAAGGTTGGTGATACAGTAAAGATGTATTTAAAAATTAAAGAGCATAACAAGGAAAGAGTTCAGGTTTTTCAAGGAGTAGTAATAGGTATTAAAGGTTTAGGAGTTTCTAAAACTGTTACTGTAAGAAAGATATCTTACGGCGTTGGAGTTGAGAAAATTATCCCTTTATACTCTCCTATGCTTGAGAAAGTTGAAATTATTAAAAGAGGTACTGTTAGAAGATCAAAAATTACATATTTAAGAGGTAGAGTTGGGAAGAGAGCATTAAAAATTAGCAATCTTAAAGATGTTTATGAAACGGATGAAGTAGAGGTACCAGTAGAGGGAGAAGCAGAAGCACAAGAAGAGGTTCCTACCCAGCCAGAGGTTGCTCAGAGTGAATCTCAAGAGTAAAATATCTTTAAGCGGGAGTAGTTCAATGGTTAGAATGTCTGTTTTCCAAACAGAGGGTTGCGGGTTCGAGTCCCGTCTCCCGCTTTTTACTGATTTTTCCTTTTATATACTGTATAATTAAGAATGGTAGGAGGAGAAGATTTTTTCAAAGATAAGAGTGATGACTTTAGTCGTGGGGGTTCCTCTTCTCTTGGTTCAATTTCAACTGATCGTGTTCCAATGATTGAGAAGGTATTCAATGAGGTGTTAGGCAGGAAGCCTACTAGTAGAGAGATAGCATATTACAAGTATGGAGTTTTAAAGGAAGAAGGTATAAGAGAGAAGCTATTAAAATCAAAAGAGCATCAAGAGATAATTGAAAAGGCCTTAAAATTACCTGGTATTGAAGAAGAACTTAAAACTGTACGTGTATCTGAAAGAAAATTAACTCAAAAGGTTTCTGATTTAAATCAAGAAATGAGTGAATCTGAAAGATTGCTTCGTGAGAAAAATGTTTTAATTAATGAGCTTAGAGAGAAAGTAAACAATCCATATAACTTTCCATCACAAACTGAGAAATTCCAAGAGGGTTTTGATATTAAAACAAAGATAGACAGGATTCCAGTAATAAATAGAAAATCTTTTAAAGAGAGGGTAATTGATTTGATAGAAACATTCTTTTAGATATGGGTATTAAAAATTTTGGGGAAAAATTAAAAGTTGCTCGATTAGATAAAAATATTTCTCAAAGGGGGCTAGGGTTAGCTCTTGGTTTATCAGATAAAACAATTAGTTCATATGAATCTTCAAGATCATATCCTAATTTAGAACTTCTTCCAAAGATTTCTGAAATATTAGAGAAGCCTATTGAGTATTTTGTTTCTGATGGTAAAGATATTCTTCTTAATGAAAAACTAGAATCTATAATAGGAAACCATAAAAAGATTTCTGAAGAATTGGTAAAAATTAAAGCTGTGATTAATAAGGGGGAGTAAACCAAATTTTAGCTTTTTTGACTAATTTTTTTACAGCCTTAGATAGAAAAAATATTGATATAGCAATTCCTCCTAGTACTAATAGAACAAAAAGAACTATATAGATTACATACATTGTTTCTATTGGTGTTACTACAAGAGAGTTATTTATATTAATACTGGTGTTTGCACTATTAGATTTATTAGAGTCTGTTTGCCAAGATATTACATTCACAGAAAGACTGTATTGACCAGCTTTCTTAGGTTCTAGAGATGCTGTATATGTATATGTTTGATCTCTATTTAGTGATACAAACTCTGGATGGTTTTTTGAAACTGTAAATACCGTAGGTACACTCCAAAGTATTTGAGTTTTAGAGGAGTTAATTTTAGGTTTAATAATAACCTTAAGTGGGATTTTTTTAGTAATTGGATTTTGAGTTCCTCTAATTAGATCTATTTCAAAGTATTGAGAGGATGTCTCAGAGGTATTCTCTATTATAGTATCCATTCCATTTGAAATGCCGTTTAGTTCAGGTTGTTGAGCAAATATGGTTGAATAGAAGAGAGTTAAAATTGTAATGACAAGTAATACTTTTTTCATTTTAGAATTTGTTTAACTGCAAATTTATATACTTTAAATATTTCTAAAGCTTGGGTCCTAGAAATGTTTTCATCATTATGTACAACATTATTTCTTATTTTATGTGCATCCCAAATTTGTTGATATTTCTTTTTATCAAACAATTTTTTTGCCAATTTTAGATTATCTCCACAGCTACTATCATTGTTGTATCTTATATTTAAAGCTTTTCCTAAGACATTATCTAATTTAATAATGGCATCTCTTCTTGCATAGTCATCATCACTATTTATTTGAGAACCGAGTAGTTCAATTTTCTCAAATATTTTTTCTTTCTTTCTTGTTGGTATTTTTTTACTATTTAAGTAGGCAACTAAAAAAAGGAGTCCTAAGAGAAGTAAAATTACTATTGTAATTACTGTTTGACTACTCATTGCTTTATTTTACCTTTTTATATACAAAAAATATACCTGCTAATGAAACTATATATATTAGGATTGACAGAAGCTTTGAGAAAATATCTAAATCTGAATAACTTTTTACTAATTCGATTTCTTTTTTTACATAGATATCTTTAATTGTTNNACTATTAATGTCCATTACTACAAAAAAGTCCTCTTCTACCTCTTTAAATGGAATGTTAAATTTAATTTCATACTCTTGACTGGGTAGTATTAATATTTTTTGATTGTTACCTATATAATCGATATATTCGCTGATTTCGGGTTTAGATTTTTTAAAAGTAAAAGAGTCTAAGATAGTATTCCCATTATTTTTTATATTAATTACTCCAGATAGATATGGGTCTGAGATATTAAATGGAGAGAGAACTAAATCTACTTTAGCTTTGTTAGTATATACGGGTGCTTGCTCTACTAACTTAAGTGTAAAATCTTGGGGTGAGAAGAAACTTAATTTAGGATTGAATGGGTTAGAGTATCTATATATTAATGCAATATGGTCTTTCATCTCTTTACTCCAAAGTGGTGTTTTAGAGTAATCCTCAAAGAAAGGTTCTACTATTACCCAATCTTTTTTATCTTGGTCATAGAATTCTGCCCAATAGTGATATATTCCCTCTGAATCATAGTTTGATATGTTGCTTAGATATCCAATTACAAATCTTGCTGGTATTTTGTAGTATCTGTAAAGAGCAATTATTGAATCTGCATACTCCTCATTTGATGACATTCCTTGTTTAACTAAAATATCCTCACTTCCTATTCTCTCAGCTCCTGAAAGAGACCCAACTGAATTTACATTTGGCTGCAGGTATTCTAATACATAGTGATATATTGATTCATAGAATATCTCTCGCTCTTCTGGTTTTAATTCGTTAATATCAGAAAATGTATCTGAGATATTTAATCCGTAGGTATTTACATATCTATTTATATGTCTTATGAGTGAAGTATTTGATATTTTCCATAAAGGGTTTTGTTCGATAATATACTCTTTACTATCATTAGAATCTTGTTTATTCATATATATAAAGCCAGAGATTTTTATATCAATAGCGCTTTGAGAAACAATACTATATTGAAGAATGTAGTTACCATCTATATCTTTATATGCCTTATCAGGGAGAGGATTAATTGATGATATTACAATATTTTGATAGGAGTTATTAATAGGGAGTGTTACTTCAGAGTAAATTGTAGTATCAGAGGAATTTGATAGTGTTTTGTTTATATCAAAGCTATATGTTATTTGCTCACCAAAGGCAATTTTAACAAAATCAGTATTAGGAATTTCTGTAGTAATTTTAACATTCCCTCCTTTATCTTCTTGGTTTAATATCGTTGCAGAACTCCATGATATTTCACCAATAGAGCTTGGGTATGTAAAAAAAAACTCATTTGTTTCTATATTATTAAGTTTTGAAAGTAATGAAATAGTGCTACCAGTAAGAGATTGGAAATATGTGATCTTAAGGGTAATAGGTTTATCTTTATATAATGGTGATTTCTCTAAATCTATTACTAAATCAGTACTTTCCCTACCTTTATGGGTTGTATGCTCTAAAACCTTGTCCCTATTAATAGAGAATATCTCTGGGTTAATTTCTGTTTGCGGAATTGTAACAGTTAGATATGTAACTACTGTTGATGCTGATTCTGTTGACAGAGTAAGGTATATTGTTGTATCCAACCTCTCACCGTCCCAATTATGATGAAAAGTGGATTTTATAGAGAGATCTTCCTGTGCAAATACACTGTTAATTGGTTGGAGAAAAACAAAGTTGAGAAAGAGAATACTAAATAGATACAGAATCTTGTGAAAACAACCAAGTAAATTTCTCATATTTCCTCATTATTTGTTTAACAATTGGGGTACCATTTCTAACCCCGTATTTAGAAAGAATTGAATCTACATTAATACTTTCAGGTTCTTCTACTATTTTGTATTCAGGATTTCTTACTGTTTCCTGCTTAGCATTCTTTCTAATAATATAATAGGACATTCCCTTCCTATCATCAAGAACAATTCTTGGTTTGGCGTCCCTTGAATGTAATTCCAATACAATGAGATTGGAGTTTTGTCTTGAGTTTATAATTGCACAAGTATATCCTTGAGGAATAATAATTTTCTGGCCTTTTTTAACAGGGAGTTTAATAACGCGATTACTTTTTGGAGAATCATATCTTTGGAGTAGTATAATTCCTCCTCCATATGCTATTTCTAATATTCTTGGATAATTTTTTGATCTTGTTGCAAATGTTTTAGTGTATTCAATTCCTGCTAGGTTAGGAAATATTAAATACATATTTATTTTAATATTTTTCTCCTTAAATACATTATCCTTATCTAAATCACTGTACTTTTTATAGAAGTTTTCGGGACAATTTAAATCAGGATTAAGTAACTGCAAACGTATTTCATCTATACAGACTAATGAAGTCTGAGATACTGATAATCCTTGGGGTAAAAGATCCTCTCCACTGTAAAAAATCGGCAATCCTGTAGATTGCTTAAGGTCTATTTTTGCCATAGGAGCATTATACCATATAGGGATTAATCTGTCTTGTTAAGGGTTTTAGTCAATTCAGAAAGAATAAAGGCAATAATTGAGAAGAAAATCAATGCTATTATTGGTGTTAATTCAATTTTAAAATTATCTAGATATATCTCTTTTGCAATTATTCCTTGAAATGGAGTGATTAGAATGTCTGAGATTGAGTATACCCAGGATACAAAACTATTTCTTAGATTAGCCTTAATTAAAGAAAGCACTATTCTAAATATCAAGATAGTTTGACCAAAGGATACTAATATATATATTAATTTAAATAGAATTCTCATATTTGTATTTTAATTAAGATTATCTGCATAATACTTTAATTCCCTCATAAATCTAGAGACTCCATTTGCCCATGCGTGTGCAGGATTAGCTCCACAAGGAGGGCAGTAATACGGTTCTATTTGAAATGGTGTTAAATCTATTCCATATCCTTGGGCTAGCCCTCTGGTAACTTCAGCAATTCCAGCATTCCAATCCTTAAATTGGCTCCACCCTTGTGGATTTTTATTTATTCCTCTCCAACCCCAACCATTGTGTGTACCTCTAGGGATTAAATTACCAAAAGCAGATTCTACTCCAGATATTGAAGCTACTAATCTCCAATCTAAGCCATATTTGTCAGCTTCTGTGATAAAGGTTTTTGCGTATGGATATATTGGGGAATTGTAATCATAAAGGAACTTCTGCATTGCTATTACTCTAGTATCTTCTGTTTGAATATCACCTTTATCCTTTATCCTTTTTGTAATATCAGAATTAATTAGAGTATCTATAGAGTAATCATGAGTATATACCTCTTGTGCATATAAGGGGGTAAGGTAGTTTAAGGTTACATGTTTGTTTCCCCTAATACTTTCTAGTAGGGAATTGGTAATATATTTTTCGAAAATTGGGGATATGAAGAAAAAATATATCAAAGTAAATATACCTAATAGAGATATTCTAAAGATATTAGATTTGTAAAAAGGCTTTTTTGTAGCCACTTTTTGGGTCATACTTGAAAAGTATAGGTTATCCATATAATCTAGTATATCAGAACTAGATGAGCTATTGAATTTATGTTTACACATTTACATCTGCATACAGAGTACTCTCTGTTAGATGCTACAATTAGGTTGCCACAGCTAGCAAAAAAACTTTCAGAAAGTGGTATGAACGCTTGTGCCTTAACAGACCATGGCAATATGTATGGTGCACTTAAATTTAGAAATGTTATGAAAGAGGCTGGTTTAAAACCCATACTCGGTTGTGAAGTTTATATTGCTCCTCGTAGTATGGAGCAGAAAGATTTTGGGATAGATAATAAATATTTCCATTTAGTACTGCTAGCAAAGAATTTAGTAGGTTATAAAAACCTAGTTAAGATTGTGTCTGTTGCGCATATGGAGGGTTTCTACTATAAACCTAGAATTGATTTTGAGACTCTTTCAAAATATTCCGAGGGTTTAATTGCTCTTTCTGCATGTTTAGCGGGTCCAATATCTACGCCACTACTAGAAGGGAAATATGAAAAGGCCTTAGAAGTTGCAAAACAGTATTCTGAAACTTTTAAGGATAATTTCTATATAGAGATTCAAAGGAATGGTATGGAAGAGCTAGAAAAAGTTAACGAAGGATTAATTAAAATATCTCAAAAACTAAAATTACCATTAGTTGCCACATGTGATTCTCACTATCTAAATAGGGAGGATGCAGAAATCCAAGAGATTTTATGGTGTATTAATGATGGTAAAACCTGGGATGATCCTACCAGAAGAAGGATGCCTACTAATGAATTCTATGTTAAAACACCCTCTGAAATGGAGGAGTTGTTTAAAGATATCCCAGAGGCTATAGAAAATACCCAGGTTATTACATCTCAGATAGAGGATTTTGATATTACATTTGAAAGAGTTGAACCACACTTTTTAGATTTACCTGCTAACAAAACTTCAGAGCAGTATTTAAAGGAGTTAACTATTGAAGGTGCTAAAAAGAAGTATGGAAAAGTTACCAAGCAGTTAAAAGAGAGAATAGAGTATGAATTAGAGATTATTAACAGCAAGATGTACAATGATTATTTCTTAGTTGTTAGAGATTTTGTTCTTTTCTGTAAAGACAACGGTATTGTCGTTGGTATGAGAGGCTCTGGCTGTGGCTCTGTAGTTGCTTACTGTGTTGATATTACTAGTATTGAACCTATCTCCTGGGAATTGTATTTTGAAAGGTTTTTAAATCCTGAGAGAGATTCTCCTCCAGATTTTGATATAGATATTGCTGATGAAAGAAGAGATGAACTTTTACAGTATACGATTGAAAAGTACGGACTTGAAAATGTTAAACAGATAGGTACTTTTAGTAAATTGCAGACAAGGCAAGCTATTAAAGATGTGGGAAGAGTTTTGGGAGTAGAGCTTACAGTAACAGATAAGTTAGCGAAAATGGTTGAAATTCTCTTTGGTAGGTCTAGAGACCTTGACTATATGATTGAACATAACCCGGAGTTTAGAGAAATTATTAATTCTTCTGAAACGACAAAAAGACTTTCTGAGATTGTTAGAAAGGTAGCTGGGATATGTAGGGGGATTTCTACTCATGCTTGTGGCATTATTGTTACCCCTGACCCAGTAGTTAATTACTGTCCAATTCAAAGAGATGCACACGGTGGAGGTATTGGTATGACTCAATTTGAAATGACAGATTTGGAGTATGTTGGATTAATGAAATTTGATTTCTTAGGATTAAGAAATCTTAATGTAATAGGGGAAGCAGTTAAAAAAATTGAAATTAGTAAGGGTATTACTATTGATTTGCACAATATTGAACAGCATGACCAAAAGACTTTCGAATTAATTAGGAGTGGACATACAGTAGGAGTTTTCCAACTAGAAAGTGAAGGTATGAGAAGATCTATTAAGTCCTTAAAGCCAGACTCACTAGAAGACATCTGTTATCTATTAGCTGCATATAGACCAGGCCCTATGCAATATATATCAGAGTATGTAGATGTGAAAAATGGGAAATTAGAACCCGACTATATATTTCCTGAATTAGAACCAGTCCTTTCTATTACCTACGGTGTGATTACCTATCAGGAACAGGTAATGAAAATTGCCCAAGTTATTGCTGGATACACCCTTGGAGCTGCAGATTTACTTAGAAGAGCTATGGGTAAGAAAAAAATGGAGATAATGGATAAAGAGAAACCTAAATTCCTTGCTGGCGCTAAAAAGAATGGTTTTGATGTAAAAGAAACAGAAAGGCTTTGGAACAAGTTAATACAATTTGCTAACTACGGATTTAATAAAGCACATAGTGCTTCTTATGCAACAATTTCATACTGGACAGCGTATCTTAAAGCTCATTTCCCATTAGAATATATGGCAGCTCTTTTAGAAGGGGATCTCTCTAATTTTGATAGAGTAATTAAAGATTTAAATGAGTGTGAAAGATTAGGAATAGATGTATTACCACCTACTATTAACAAAAGTAAATTCTATTTCACTATTGAAGATGATAGTAGTATTAGGTTTGGATTAGGAGGCATTAAAAATGTAGGAAGTGATGTAGTTAAAAATATAGTAGATGAAAGAAAAGAGAAAGGAACTTACATTAATCTAGATGATTTCATTAGAAGAATGTACAAAAGGGGAATGCAAAAGAAAGTAATTGAATATTTAATAATGGCAGGTACAATGGATGAATTTGGAGAAAGAAACGCATTAATAAATATATATCCCCAAATATATGAGAATGAGAAGAAAAGTAACTCTTCTAAAAATGTTGGACAAATAGATATATTTTCTCTAGCGCCTGAGGAGGAAAAAAATTTGACCAATTCCTATGTTACACCTCTGCCTACTGTAGATAAAGCACCAAAATATTTAATTTTACAATGGGAGAAAGATTTGCTTGGCCTATATTTCTCTAGTCATCCCCTAGATAATCTCCAAACATTTTTTGAATCTAAAAGAGCTAAAAGTATTAGTGAGGCTTTAGAAAAAAAGAATAACCAGATAGCCATATTAGGGGTAATGGTAAACAAAGTTAGGAGGATTACAACAAAGAAAGGTGATGTTATGGCCTTTCTTACAGTAGAAGATAAAAGTGGTATAGCTGATGTAGTTCTATTCCCAAAGGTATATCAAGTTATAAAAAATGAGTTAGAAGAGGGAAAGCCTATGTTAATTGCAGTAAGAGTATCTGTCAAAGGAGATGAGAAAAGTCTTTTTATGGAAAAGGGCCAATATATTGATGAGTCTAAATATGGTGATGAATTTGAGGGTATTACATTTAGAATAAATGAAACACACTCCGAAAACGATATCAAAGAGTTAAAGAGATATTTATCTAGTTCTAATGGCGATACTCCTGTAAGGATAATTGTTAACAACGGGAAAGAGAACAAGAGTGTTCTTTTAGAGAAAAGAATTGAGATGAATGGTGAAACAAAGAAGTGGTTAAGGAAGTTCTAATGTATAATATGGTGTGAAAAAAGAATTAGAACTAAAATTAAATACACTCCCCAATGTCCCTGGTATATACAAATTCCTAAATAATAAGGGAGAAATTCTTTATATTGGTAAAGCAATTGATTTAAAAAAAAGAGTTTCTTCATACTTTCTTAAAGACCCAATAGATAGACCACGCATTATGCAGATGCTACCACAAGTATCTGATATAGAGATAGTTGAAACTAATAACGAAATTGAGGCATTAATACTTGAATCTGCTTTAGTTAAAAAATATCAACCCCTTTATAATACTGATCTAAAAGATGATAAGTCCTACGCTTGGATATATATAAATACTAAAGATGAATTCCCAACAGTTAAAATTGTAAGAACAATTAGAAAGGGAGAATATAAAAAAGGTAGACTCTTTGGTCCATATCCTAGTGGTTATGCTATTAAGAGAGTATATACATATTTAAGAAAACTGTATCCATTTTGTACTTGTAAAAACAAAGATTGTAGATCATCACTTTATTTTCATATTGGACTATGTCCAGGGCCGTATGCCGGAGCAATCTCTAAGCAAGATTATAGGAGAAACATAAATAATATTATTAAATTCCTTCAAGGAAAACAGAGCAATCATATTAAAAGGTTAGAAAAAGAGATGAAAGAGTATTCAAAAAATCAAGATTACGAAAAGGCAAAACAGGTAAGAGATAGAATTAATGATTTGAAATATGTAGGCCAAGAAATTGATTTTACATATTATGATGATATCCAATCGTATGAGAGTAAAAGAGAAATTGTCCGTAGAGAAAGCTTTAAATATCTTTCTTTAGAACTAGGTATCCCAAATCTAAAAAGAATTGAGTGCTACGATATCTCTAATATCTCTGGTAAATTTGGGTATGGTTCTATGGTTGTTGCTCAAAATGGTGTAATTGAAAGGTCTGAGTACAGGATATTTAGAATTAAGGAGGGTGATAAACCAAACGATTATAAAATGCTTAGAGAGGTATTAGAAAGAAGGTTTAGGTATAAAGAGAATTTACCAGAGCTAGTACTAATAGATGGAGGTAAAGGACAGCTTTCTTCAGTTAGAGATATCCTTCCAAAAGGTATTACATTAATGGGTATTTCTAAGGGTAGGTATTTAAAAAGGGCAGGTAGTATTCAATTAGATGAATTTTGGATATATAAATCAAACAATGTGTTAAGAATAGAGCTTGATACTCCACAAATTCTTATAGATTTAAGAAATGAGGCTCATAGGTTTGCAATTTCATATTATCGAAAAAGAAGTATTAAGGAGTCTAAAAGATCTGTGTTAGATAAAATCGAAGGTGTTGGACCAAAAAGAAGTAAAGAGTTAATTAAGAGCTTTGGAAGTATCCAAGGGATAAAGAAAGCCTCACTAGAAGAAGTTTTAAAGGTGGTTAAAAACAGAAAGGTAGCAAAACAAATAATAAAAGATATTTCTAATCTTTAGTATTAGAGGGTTTAATATTATCAATTATATATTCAAGCAATGGTGAGTTTGGATTCGAAGATAGTATTACATAAACCATCGAGTTATAGCTATTTGCTACAGTATAGGCAGTAGCGTTCTCACTCCCTATTTGTACGGTAGATTTAAGACCTAAGGTCTCTCTAAATGATATTGGTACACTATTTAAAACTCCATATTTTAACTCCTCTGTAGTTTTTAATGTACAGTAATCAAAAAGATA
>LSQX01088738.1_pt1 | contig 14081 bp, 15 predicted proteins | sample 654561 | NCBI WGS metagenome assembly LSQX01 (sample SAMN04489861, study PRJNA283612) | anaerobic digester metagenome | isolation source: 4 biogas reactors fed with cattle manure at either 37C or 55C with and... | place: Denmark: Kongens Lyngby | collected 2014
TCCTGAATACCGATTCCCCATTTTTTTCTTGTGAAATCAATTGGCGCTCCGACTGTTCTGACATTACCTCCTGAGCTTATTATAAAACTTGAATATCCTTTATCCATAAGTTCATTTGTTACAATCTCGGTGGCAAAGCCTTTAGCGACAGCGCCTACATCGAGACGCATGTTTTTATCCTCCAGATAGACAGTATTATTGTCATCGTCAACTAAGACCTTATCAATATCAGTGAATTTCATGGCTTCCTGAAGCATTTCAAGGGGGGGAATATCAGCTTCTTCCGGATTCTCAATACCTGCATCTCGGTAGTCATGCCAGATTGAGAGAACCGAACCAAGCGCAATATTACATTTCCCATTGGTTTTATTGTACCATTCTTTTGAAAACATTATTAAATCTATAATTTCCTGTTTAACCTCAACAGGCTTAATTCCTGCATTATCATTTATGGATTTCAGGTTATTAATACCATCATAATCATTATAAATATCATAGAGCTTATTAAGCTCCATAAAACGCCCTTGACCTAATTCAACCATAATCTCAAATTCATCGGGACCTTTAGTATAGCCCATGAATTGGATAACAGTATCAAAGGCTCCCAAAAATTCATATGAATATTTGGTGTATACCGACTGATTTTCACCTGTACAAGCACTTATCAATAAAGAAATGATAAGAATTAATGATAAAGCATATTTTTTCATTTATACCTCGGGTAATGATAATTAACAGAACCCCTCCTAAAAGAAGGGGTTCCTTAGGATTATGTACTTGTTAATTATTTCGCGTTTTTAACCGCTTCTGCTACAGCAGCTTGATAATCACTGATGGACACTGATACCTTAGATTTAAGATCAGCATCTTCGGAGGCATCCTTAATAGCTGTAATTTTGTCTACAGTCTTGCCTACCATCCATTTTTCCACTTCAGCAATTTGCTCAAACCATTCTCTTGCAGATCCGGCTTTTTTCATACCATAATCAAAACCGAGCTCTACTTTAGTCTTGAGTTCTGTGGTTTTATCGGTGGTAATCTTTCCGGTTGTATCAAAATTAACTTTAACCTGAGCAGTATCGATAACTACGCCCAAAACTTTGTTAGACGAGTCAACGGTTACTGCCGCCATAACCGTATCAACCTGAGCAAGGCCCTCAGCTTCTGCTGATGCATCCGTTGACTTAGCAATGGAAATGTTGTGTCCGAGTCCTGTTTTGACAGATGCAGCACCGCAACCTGCCAGAAGAACTGCTATTAATGTGAGTGCCAATACTTTTTTCATAATATCCTCCTGAAAATAAAAGTTTATATGTAAAGAATGATCTGTGTTCTGAAATCACAGCCAGTTCACAATTTCATTCATTGCATTTGTATAAGAGGTATAGGGTAATTTTTCAATGTATCTACTGCATTTTTCTTTATAACGGTCTTTTAGTTTTTTAGTATCTTTAACACCATCAGATGTTTTAATAGAGTTTAATATACTATTTATATCACCGTGTCCATCAAAGAAAACATTAACTTTATTTAAAAATTTAGGGTTGTTCTTTACTGCCATTATTACGGGAAGAGTCGCAATACCTTCTTTTAAATCATTCAAAACAGGCTTTCCTTCTTTTGACTGATCTGAGAGGATATCAAGTAAATCATCCCTTATTTGAAAAGCCGCACCAAAGCTAAGACCAAATCGGCCAAACTGTCTGGCAATATCATCAGAAAGATTGGCTGTTTTAGCACCCAAAACCAAGGAGGCAGAGAATAAAACGCCTGTCTTGCCTAGTATACGCTTTAGATAATTATATACGCTGGCTACAGAATACTTGCTAAGATATTGTTCAACTTCACCTTCGCATAGAAGTGCTATAGCCCTAGCTAAAACATCAAGCTTTTCTGGGTTTAGTCCTGTCTCCAATAGCAACCGCAATGATTTGGTAAGAAGATAGTCTCCTGTATATACTGCTAAATTTGTACTATGTTTTTCTGAAAGAGTAACCTTGCCTCTTCGTGTTTTGGCGTTGTCAATTATATCATCATGTACCAGTGTTGCTGCATGCAGTATTTCAACAGCGGCTGCGGCCGGGAATACGCGCTTTCTATCATAGTCACCATGTAGCGCAGCTATTATTGTGAAGGCAGGCCTTAACCTTTTCCCCCCAGATAAAACAGCATCTTTTGAGGCATTCATTAAAAATTTATTTCTCGACTTTATTACCGTTTCAAGATATTTCTCAAAGGCAGCCAACTCTTCATTTATAATAGGAAACTTGCTCCACAATGCGTTTTACCTCCTAGCTATCGTGCTGCATCTGGATATAAAGGCATTTTGGAACATCAATCGAAACGGTCTAAACTACCCTTGAAAAACAGCCTGAACTTTTTATTTTTCCAGAAGTTCTCCCAAACATTATTAAGGTAGGGGATAAGGTAGTAATCCAAGCCGAAAGCTCGGCCGGCTCCACCCATTGTAGCAATTGATGCAAATACCATCCACCAACTCTTTTCATAAAGACCTGTGGAAGAGAGAAACATAATGGTCAAGCCAAATGAGATTAATGAACCTATAAAGGTGAACGCACCGCCCAGTAGCATTAATCCAATCAATACTTCAAGTATAACAACAAGAATCTGGAAGAACATAGCCACACCATCATTAGCTAACACAACATTCTGCAAGAACCAGGGCACGAGATTAAAATCGCCGAAATGAAAAAATTCAATCCTTGAGAAATGTTGTGCGATTATATCTTCTCCGCCGGCTATACGGGTTTCGGTTTCAATAAAGAAATTAATCAAGCCTGTTTTTATTCTAAAAACATCATCAATTCTTGTTACATATGCTGCGGAGGGTGTTGCAGCGCTTGAAGCATCACTTGCCATACCCAGAAAGGCAGCAAGTTTTGGGGTATTGAACCAGCCGTCGGCAACCTTAACAAGTCCTTCATATAACCACATTCCTCCCAAGAAAAGACGCAGGGGAGTGAGCCACCATGCTTGGATTCGTGTTGACCAGTGTTTTTCAATTAAAATTTTTCTTTGCCGTCTTTCCAGAACCTCATGGTACAGATATCTGGAGACACCTCTAAAGCCGGTAATTTCCCAGAGATAATGCATATTGACCATAAATTTCATGAGAATTGAAAGCCATACAGGTAGACTCTTTCCCATAATCTCGGAGACGCAGAAATAGTTACCTACACTAACCATTGTGCCATGGAATTTAACCGTAACCTTCTTTTGTTCTTTTCCACGTATAACATTCAGGATATTCTCAGCAGCACCGTTGGCTGTTTGAAGAGCATTTTCAACCATTGCGGCATAGGGTAAACCATCTTCGTCAGCTAAACCGCCAATATCACCAACGGCATAAACGTTTTGATTTTCAGTTCTGCAAAAATCGTCAACCTTGATTCTGTTTTGTCTGTTTGCTCTTGCAAGATCACATTCTTCAGCGTCATCACAAGCTTTTATTCCTGCACACCAAATAATAGTTTTAGTATCAATCTCGCCACCGTCATAAATTAAGCTGTGATCGGTTGCGGAAGTGATTTTTGTTTTGAGCATTACTTCGACCTTGAGCTTTTTCTCAAGGTATCTATGTGCCTTAGTAGCATTTTTCTCTCCTAAGGTGTTTAATATGCGGGGGAGCATGTCAATGATAATAAGGCGAACGTCATCGCGCTTAATGTTGTGTTCCTTGCAGAGGGATTTAACCCATACTGCTAGCTCTCCTATCATTTCAACGCCTGTAAATCCCGCTCCGGAGACAACAAATGTAAGAAGGCGCTTTTTTTCTTTTTCGTCTTTCTCTTGGCCAGCTAGAATAAAGCAATTCTTAATATGCTCACGTACTCTTACTGCATCGTCAAAGCTCCAAAGAGTAAATGTGTGCTCGTCAAGGCCGGGAATATCAAAGTAATTCGGCGTGCTACCCATTGCAGTAATAAGATAGTCATAGTCATAAGTAAGCTTTTCAGAGGAAACTTTATTATGATCAAAATCAAAGGAAGTTATCTCATCCATTACAAGGTTTACATCAGTATACTTAAAAATACTTTCTAAAGGTATACGAATACCTTCCTCGGATATTCGGTTTCCCGCAACCTCATGTAGCTCTGTTAAAAGAGTATGATAGGGATTTTGGTCTATAAGTGTAATCTCTATATCATCTTTCTTTTTCTTTTTGTTAAGGGTGAGAGCAGCTTCAATACCAGCGTATCCAGCTCCAACGATCAGCACCTTTTTAGTCATGGCTGTTCTCCTTTCAGTATGTATCAATGTTTGATAAATATATATACCACAATTATGTAAGTTTTACACGGTTAGTTTTTTCAAATATCAGAAAAAGATTCATTGATATTATTGCGGTTAATAATCCTGTACCAAGACCGGTAATCAATAGAATAGGAAGATAGGCAAATATTGCAGTGTTTTTCATCATAATGCTTGCCGCCACTATCTGGCCGGTATTATGGGCGACCGCTCCACCCATACTAATGCCAGTGAGGGAAAATGTCTTTTCATATCCGGTCTTCAGTATAATCATAAGAACCAAAGCAAAAAAAGCGCCGGATAATGAATAAAGAAGAGAAGACATGCCACCGAATAGCAATGAAGCTAATACACATCTTAATACTGTAATAGTTATTGCCGAAGGTATACCTAAATAAAACAAGGCAAAAATAGTGACAATATTTGCCAAGCCTAGCTTGATACCGGGTACGGGCACAATTAAATTAAGAGGAATGAATCGCTCCACAAGAGATAATACCAAAGCTAAGGAAATCAATAAACTGTTCAAAGTTAATTTTCTCAATTTAATCACCAAATATTCTGTCGCATTTAAAGTAAATATTATTACATAATTCACTTTTACTGTATCACCGAACAATTATATCTACATCAGTCTGTGCACCCTGGACCTTAATTATTACACCTGCAGGCAGACAAACCGCTATTTGTCCTGGTCTGTCTATCCAACCGGTATTTACACATACCTGGTCAGGGCAATCGGTATGCGAAAATCGTATTTTTCCGTTATAGGCCTCAATGGTCCCGGGATATTCACCTGAATATGTTATTTCATAGTGTTCAGACATTTTATCTAGCTGTATTGTGTCAAGAATAATGTCATTTTGAGTTACTATCGCTATTTTTTCAACTGTATTATCTTCATAGAATGAGACCGTCAATAAACCGGCAACCAAAATAACCGCAAAAATTATAAAAAAATCGCCATATTTTAGTTTTAGTCGCAATTTTGGTTCCTCCTCGGTCATGCAAACTAACCATCGAATTATATAAAAAAATAAATTACAAGTCAATGGATATTAATTAGCTCGGATGCCTAATTTTAACTCATTTTAACATTAAATTCCACCCCATCAGATGGGGACTAAACTCTGTACCTAATTGTTAGGCACGGTATAGGTTAAGAATGCAAATTTATATTTTATGGACTTGTTTTTAATCGCAACTCCTGTCATATGGGATCTTCTGATAGTAGTTTGGCTGGATCCACCAACAAGCCCTGCTCCAACACTTCTTTCACTCGTTCTGATAGTACCATAATCGGTTATTTTATTACCGGACATTACATTGTATCTTGAAACACTTTCATTGGCTCCAAAGCTAATCTTGCCCAGCACCTTGCCAGCACCCTTTGGTTTTATAGGAATAAGCTCACCCGGCTTTATTTCTACATCTACGCCGGCAGTCGTATAAGCTTCTTTGGAAACAACACCTTTTTCAGTAATGGTTTTGCCTCCTATTGTCCCTTTCAAAATGCCTAGATTACCGCTTACTTCCAAGGAAAAGTCCTTTCCATCGGTTTGACCGGAAGCTGAAATCATATCAAATAAGTCGAACTCAACGCCCAAATCTCCAACTGCATTTTTTTCGGGATAGGTAGAAATTACACCTTCTTCCATCTCAGGCTCTAGTTTCTCACCTGTTCGTTGTTTTTCCTCTTCTCTTTTTTGTTTTTCTAATTCATAACCGGCAATTATGTCTTTCATATTCTCAAGATTTGTTTGTGCCATTTCTATATCTCTGTGTTGCCCTGAGACAGTGCTCGAAATACCTAAAAGCTTGTCTAACGGGTCCGACATGTAATAATTGACATCCACCCTAAGTTGAGCATCAAGCGTGTTAAAGACATTTTCATTGGTGATATACTTTAATATTCCGCCTGCTCGTAGCCAATACTCCTCCAGAGACTGTTTGGTATTCCCGTAATAGGTATAGGCCTTGTCCTTCATTTTCTGTACAAAAAACAGTTCACTTTTAAGAATCTCTTTCTCTTTTTCTACTTCACGCTCAGCTAATTTTATATTTAAAGCCGTACCCTCTTCCATTATTTGGTCAGTTAATTGATTTATTTTGTTCAAATTCGCCGTCTCATAGGCTTTATCGAGCTGGACCTTAAGATTATTCATATACTCAGCATCTATCATATCAAGCTTATTATACTTATCCTGGATATCATCGTATTCTAACTCCATATCGCTATCAATGGTTTCAAACGCCTCTTCTAAATTAAGCTTCTCCTTTTCTATTTTAAAAAGATAGAAAGAGCGTAGAACCTCAAAGGCATACCTTTGCCTTAGATTCTTTTCAATATGAAAAACTAAGGCGTCGCTATTTTCTTGCCTTTCCTTTTCTTCATCCTCCTCTTCGTCGAGGATCATCTGATATTCCAAATATTCATCTTCAAAGTGCAAAAAGGCACTCCAGGTTTTGCCATGCTCTGCATCAAAATAATCGACGTAATGCCTTAAATCATCGGCTGAACCAACATTGGGTATATTTCGAAGTGTTAATTGGGCTTCCGGAATATCAATATTCTGATTGACATCCATTGTATCCACGTTTTCTTTGGCAATGTAGTATAGCTCTTTAATAAACTCTTCGTGTAGGGGGTATTCGTCCTCTTTTGGATCAAGCTGATCCTCGACGGCATCAAGAAAGTTTTCAAAATGATAGATGGTCAATTCATTGAAGCAGTGTTTAGCACTTTTCACCATGGTCTCAGAAGCCAGAATACTATTGCCGTTCTTTAAATGGCATGTGGTTAAAACCTGATAAGCGGCCCCAAAATCAGGTGTAGAAACAAGAGCCTCTTTTGCATATCGTTCTGCCGCTCCAAAGTCATCTAATTCAATATACATATTGGCGATATTTGTTAGAAGAACAGGATTTGCCGGTTCATATTCGAGGGCCTGCAAAAGCAAATATAAGCCGTCCTCGGGAGAAACCTCAGTTAGCATAGCCCCATAATTGTTTAAAAGTAAGGGATGAGGATACTCTTTGACAACTTGCCCAACCATGGCAAGAATCTCATCACTGATTAAGCCGAAGAATTGAGCTTTTGCCATATCATCAGCAAAATCCATTAGTAATTCAGGCCTATCAGCCTTATCACTTTTTTTTAGTTCATCCATTATGGGCGATTCCGTAAACTTTCCGCCTTTATCATACTTTGCTATGATACTATCAATTTGTGCAGATATTTGCTTGTCAGATTGATGAGTGACGGTATTCGTAGAATTACCTATCCGGGAACAGCCGCCAAACAATGAAAATAGAAGAGCAAGAGTGAGAATGTAGCAAATATACTTTCGCATAATATACCTCGCTATTGAATTAATAGAAGTAATCCATATTAACCCTAATAGTACCATGAATTTTATCATTTATCTTTGAAGTACAGTCAATGTATTTAATTTTTGCCGGTTAAATAGCATACTATTTTTTGATATTCACTAAGCAATTTTTAATAGACATACTAGACTTAATGAGTTAAAATGAACCAAAACAGGAGGGATATCAATGAGAATATCAGAACTTTACAATAATAAACGTAAAACAATAGCCTTTGAAATTTTTCCTCCTAGGCCAGAAATGCCTATGGATAGCCTTTTTAGTTCAATTGAAGGATTTAAAAAGCTCTCGCCTGATTATATAAGTGTAACCTATGGTGCCGGTGGTAGTCAAAGAGGAAGAACAGTTGAAATTGCCTCTAAACTTAAGAATAATTATGGAATTGAAGCTATGTGCCATTTAACATGTGCCGGGCATTCTGTTGAAGAAATAGATGAGTTGCTTGAAACAATAAAGAAAGAAAATATCTCCAATATATTGGCATTAAGAGGAGATCCGCCTATTAATCAGCCTGACTTTGATTTTAATAAAGGGGCATTTAAAAATGCCGATGAGCTAATTACTCACATAAAGAAGACAGATGACTTTTGTATAGCTGCAGCAGCATATCTAGAGGGCCATTCTGACAGTAAAAGACTGAGCGAAGACAGACGCTATCTTAAGCAAAAGGTTGATGCAGGTGTAGATATACTTGTCACACAGCTTTTTTTTGATATTCGTCTATACTTTGACTTTTTGGATAGATGTGCACAGATGAATATTAATTGTCCGGTTATTCCCGGTATTATGCCGATATTTAATGCCAGAATCAAGACTATGACTGCCAGAAGCGGTTGCTCTATCCCGGCCAATCTCGTTTTGATGATTGATAAGTATCAGGATAGCCCGGAAGATCTGAAAAAAGCCGGAGAAGAATATGCAGCTTACATGATTAGAGAGCTTCTAGACGGGGGAGCGCCTGGAATACATCTTTATACAATGAATAAACTCGAATCGACAAAAAATATACTTAAGCTTGCAGGGTTAAGATAAAAACAGAGAATTTTGCCATAGATTATGCTGTAGAAGTTTTGTTCTTAATAAGAGAAACAAATCGCTGACTATTGTCTATCTGATGACAGCTGGGCTTTTCTTATGGCAGGAATGAAAAGACCGGCAGCCATTATCCCGGCAAAAAACTGAATCATATTCATTGGTATACTCATAAGTGCGGCGACAGGACTATACATAAATGATTCTACGAAAAAGTATCCCATTACCATGCACATCCCGGCGGCACTCATACCCATTATTGCATTAATACTGAGTATATCGTTACCATTACGTTTAAAAACTATATATGCTGATATAGATAGTATAACTAATAATATAGCTAATCCAAAAGTTAAATAAACAGGGAATTTATCAATAATTCTTGCTGTCCGGTTAATAGTATCCGGATCGGCCTCAACACCTGCGAGAGTATTGATGAGGTTTTCCTTCCCGATACTTGAAATTTGGTTTTTAAGATAGAAGATACTACCTGTTAAAAAAACAATCCATACGGTAAGAGAAGAGACTAGGGATGCTATTGTGGCCTTTTTTGTCTTGCGTGATAGGAGCAAGCCCATTACTAGTGCCATAATAGATTTTATTATTAATGTAGGAAGAGCATACTGTGCATAACCTGCAAGAAGGTCAGCAAGCATTGAGCCAACACCGGAGGCAAAAGCTCCGAAAAACGGACCAAGCACAATAACCGATATATATATCATACTGTCTCCAAGGTGAATATATCCTGATGTATAGGGGACAGGAATATGAAATACAAAAGTCAAAATAAATATAAGTGCCGTCATTAACCCTGTAAGAACAATCTTTCTGATATTCTTGTCCATGTGCAAATCACCTCTGTAAAAACAAACTTTTTGATAGTATAACACTTAACAATAAAAAATGATATCTGTAGTATATAAAAAAAATTCACCTTAAATAGCTTAAATTTATACAGTTTTAAGTTTATATATTACCTGCCTCTGGATATTATGATGCTATTGTATTATGATAATTGAAGGAATAATTAGACAAAACCATAGGAGTAGTGATATAAATGTTTAATAAAAAGAATGAAAATGAACATAAACCACCTATTGAAGGACAGGCGTTTTTGATTACTGCAAGTGACAGGATAGAGGCTGATATTCTAGAATCCAAACTCTCAGCGGCACAAATACCTGTGTATAAAAAATATAGGGGGCCGGGAGCCTATTTGAATATTGTTCTTGGGAATACCTCCATGGGAGTGGACTTATTTATTCCTGAAGAAAGGCTCGAGGAAGCGAAGGGCATTCTTGAATCAACATCTGATGTCAGTGATGAGGAAATACTTGCAGATCCTTCTTTTAATGATGAATCGATAAAAAAAGAAAATGATGAGATATTGAATAGCCTTAATAATAAGGTAAAAATAATTGCAGCTGTTTTCATTGTAGTCGTCATTGCACTGGTCGTTTTATATTTTTTAACTCGTTGACGTAAGTTAATTAAAACGATATCTAATCAAGGATAATTGACCGGTTGGAATTCACAAGATATTCACCCTTGGGTACATTTATAAAAAGATAGATGCCCTCGTGATTAGTCCGTGTGTAAGCTACCGGAGCAAGATTCTTTTCAGTGCCTACCCTGTATAGAATAACATCAGCATTTACCAGAGGCATGTCATCACTATCAGTTATAACCCCCATAATAATGCCTTTTGAAGCTTTGATATCTTCCTTTAAAATAGCATCAACACAGCCTATAGAATTCGGCTTGATTATTTCCATAGGGTAGTAACCACTAAAAAAGCCTGTGGCGTTAACCTTTAAAAAATATGAACCTAATTCTATATTCCGAAGCACAAATTGGCCTATGTCATTGGAGAATGTCAGGCTTATAAGCTTGGGTTCGGTCTGTTCGACTTTGTAGAGTTCTACCGATGCTGAATTAAGCGGTAACCCATGAGCATTCAGTACTTCTCCTGTAATAATTGAATAAGTATCAGTATCATCTGTAATAAGAGTAAAATCGATATCAGTATTTTGATATAAATTTAGGCTAAACACCATGGTATCAGTCAATAAAAAACCTGGAGACTGGGCATAAGCTCTATAGCCTGACCCGTAAGGGATATGTGTAAAGCTATATCTTCCGTCATTTCCTGCAATAGTATTGGCAATTGCCACAAAGGTTTCGTCCAATATAATAACCACAGCATCAGATATTGGGTTTCCGTTTATATCTCTAACTGTTCCTGAAATAGTTCCTGATTTTAAGTGCGGATTTGGACTTAAGGATAAATCAAGACGTACCGCTTCTGAGATACCTTTGATATTTTTTCTGTTTGATTGGCCTAACAGATATTCATCATTAATAATGGACATAACGATGCCTCCCTATTATCCGCTTTTATAAGATATGTTGATAAAAACAGAATGGTGCTAACAATTTGAAATTTTCACAACAAATAATTCCTTTTCATATACTGTTGTGTAACGGATAATGAGGGGGAAATGAATTGAGTAAGACCGTTGTTCCAACTCCACCCCAGAGAGTCATTATAGCTGATGAGAATCAAGAGGTTCTTGAAAAAGTAGTGTTAAGTGAAATGACCTGGGATGAGAATACCCTTATGGGAAACGTTAGTGACAAGTATACGGGTAAACCAATTGAGGGTGCTTGTGTTAAAATATGTGACCATGAATATAATCCTATTGCATTTAATTTTTCTGATATTGATGGTAATTTTAGTATAGAGAGTAGCTTTAGCCCGGCAATAAGGGTGATAGGAGCAAAAAGAGGATATGAGACAATTTCAAGTGAAGCACTGCCGTCAGCAAGTCTGAATAAAAAGGCATTGAATTTAGAGCTCATACCGGCGCCAAATTTTGGATTGGTTATATTCGGAGGAGTAAAAAATCAGCAACAAAAGCCTATTACCGGGGTCAGAGTAACCATTTATAGATCTCAGAGTCTTAATCCTTATGACTTTACTTTTACTAATCAGGAAGGCCTTTATGTTTTTGATAATATCGAGCCTGGAGCATATCGAATTTCGATACAATCGCAAAACTTTAATGAACGAATACTGAATATAGAAATTAGCAGAGAGTTGCCTATTGTAACTCTAGAAACAATATATTTGAAAAAAAAGCTCTTAAGAGGAACTATACACGGTATTATCACAGATAATAATAATGTTCCATTAAGTAATGCACTGGTGATTCTATGTAATGGCAACAATGTACCCATTCAAATTACCTATACAAATGAGGACGGAATATACTTATTTTATAAGCTTGATCCTGGAACGTATACCGTTATTGCAAAATGACATAATAGTGTATATAAAAAGCTCCCGGTTAAATCTCGGGAGCTTTGTCATATGGATTAGCCTATTAGACTTTAATTTTATTGTTTGTTAGTTTTTTCGGGAATCTTACCAAGAAAAACAATCAGAATATAAAAGGCGATTAGAGCAGCGAAAACACCTGCTAATCCAAGCGCTGATACCTCAAGACCCTGAAATATAAGTTCTGTATTCATTGTTATTTCTCCCTTCTACAGACCAACTATTCTGCCTATTAAAACAAGAATCATACTACCGGCAACAACCGAACCTAACTGACCCGATACATTGGCTGCGACAGATTGCATAAGAATAAAGTTATGTGGATCCTCATCCTTAGCCATTTTCTGAATAACACGGGCTGACATTGGGAATGCAGAGATACCTGCTGCACCAACCATGGGGTTTATTTTTTCTTTTCTGAAGAGATTTAAAAATTTAGCAAACAAAACCCCGCCTGCAGTATCGAAAATGAATGCAACCAGACCCAGCAACATAATTAAGAGAGTATTCTTAGTCAGGAAGTCCTGAGCGGTCATGGTTGTACCGATTGTAATACCAAGTAGAATAGTTACCAAGTTAGCTAAGGTAGTTTGGGCTGTTTCGGAAAGTCTGGCTAAAACTCCGCATTCCCTAATCAGATTACCAAACATTAAAGCTCCGATAAGCGCAACACTTTCAGGGGCTATAATACCAGCAATAACTGTAACAATAATAGGGAAGATAATTCTTGTTAATCTGCTGACTTCTCTTTGTTTAAAATCCATGCGTATTAGTCTTTCATTCTTTGTGGTTAAAGCCTTAATAACAGGAGGCTGGATGATTGGAACCAGCGACATGTACGAATATGCAGCAACGGTTAAAGGACCCATTATGCCCTTGTCCAATCCAAAAGCACTACCAACAAAAATCGTTGTAGGACCATCTGCAGCTCCGATAACACCAATTGCTCCAGCCTCTTTAAGGCTAAAGCCTAAAAGCAAAGCTACCATCATAGTTGCAAAAATACCAAACTGAGCGGCAGCTCCGAAAAATATCATAGAAGGTGTTTGGAACAATGGTCCGAAGTCAATCATAGCACCAACCGCTATAAAAATTAAAACCGGCAACAGTTCATTGGCAATTGTTGCATCATAAAGCACACCAAATATTCCTGTATCTCCGTTTGTTGGATTTGTTACAATACTGGTTAGGGGTATATTTGTTAAAATCGCACCAAAACCGATTGGAAGTAACAAGGCGGGTTCGTAATCCTTTTTTATGGCCAGATAAATTAAGATACCGCCAATGGCAAACATTATTAACATTTTAATAATGTATTCGGCAAAAGTAGTACCGGCAGGCAAACTTTCCATAAGCTGATTAAAATTGAATACCATTTGACTTCTGTCCTCCCTGAAAGTAAATTGTTTTACTTAAATAAAATAACATTGTTAAAAATCTTGTTTATTATATCATTTGCATTTAAAGCGGGCAATAGAAAATGCAAATGAAGTTTGTGTCAAGCAATCGTGGGCAATTTATTTATTTTTCCAATAGTAAGAATATACCAGTGTTCTAATGGACTATATTTAACCTTGTTTACCGCATTTATTCCACGGTCCCCTTGATAATGAGCCTCTATCAGCATGTTCTCAGGCATCATGGGCACCACCCATTCTGAACAAGCAGCGGGGCGTTGGAGTATGGTTGATGCCTAGCTATGCAGCCTCACATGCCGCACTCATCGTAAAGGGGCTTTCGCGGCATAAACGCTACTTCATCATCTGTATACCATTTCGCTGAATGTTTTAAGGTCAAACATTCTACGGATTACTTTCCTACCATTTGTTACCTTGCAATTTGAAAACGGTAATTGTCCCTGATGCAACGGATATAGTGACTTTTTAACAGCTTTTTTCACTGCTACTTTGCTGCTGCTAAGAGATTCTATAAAACGCTCTGTAACTCTTTCTGAAAGGTGTCCCGACACAAGCGCTGATATCTTATCTTTAAAGCCTTTTCCCATTTTTAGTGCTATGATTTTTGATAAATTATTTGCACCTCTCTC
>LSQX01391554.1_pt1 | contig 14080 bp, 8 predicted proteins | sample 654561 | NCBI WGS metagenome assembly LSQX01 (sample SAMN04489861, study PRJNA283612) | anaerobic digester metagenome | isolation source: 4 biogas reactors fed with cattle manure at either 37C or 55C with and... | place: Denmark: Kongens Lyngby | collected 2014
CGGTGAAAAATCCCGTGGGAACAGCTTTAATATTTATAGGCGTGGTGCTGATCGGACTTATGTTTTACCGGCAGCTACCTATTGACCTCTATCCCAATATTGATCTCAACATAGTATCCGTGATGACATCCTATTCTGGTGCCGGAGCAGAGGATGTGGAGGCCAACGTCACACGCCCCCTGGAGGATGTGCTTAACTCTACTGAGAAACTGAAAGAGATCACCTCACAGTCGAAAGACGGGATGTCGATGATCATGCTTGAGTTTGATTTCGGCACCGACATGGACAATGTGATGAATGATGTGCGGGACAAGGTGGATATGATCTCGGGCTTCCTCCCGGACGGTACCGAAGATCCCATGATTCTGAAGTTCAGTTCCGACATGATCCCTGTGGTTGTGCTCTCGGCAACAGCCGAGGAGAGCGCCGGGGCGTTGTATAAGATTCTCGATGAGCAGGTGGCCAATCCGCTGAACCGCATCTCCGGTATCGGTACTGTTTCGGTGAGTGGTGCTCCCCAGCGGGAGATACAGGTGAATGTTGCACCTCAAAAGCTGGAGGCATACAATATCTCACTGGAGCAGATTGCACAGGTGATCGCTACCGAGAACGTGAACATACCTGCCGGTAATTTTGATATCGGATCACAGACCTACATGTTGCGCCTTGAGGGTGAGTTTACCGACAGCCGTGATTTGAATGATATCATTGTAGGGAACAACCAGGGGCGGCCCATCTACTTGCGGGATGTAGCTACAGTAAATGACACGGTGGAGAGCCGTATACAGGAGAACTATACGAACGGGGTGCGAAGCGCCAGTATCGTTGTTCAGAAACAGTCGGGTGCCAATACGGTGGCGATTGCCGATGCTGTGAGGGCGCAGCTTCCCGAATTGCAAAAGAACCTTCCACCCGATATCGAACTTATCACCGTGATGGATTCCTCCGAATATGTGAAGGTATCCATTAACAGTCTGCTCGAAACCATTCTGCTGGCGCTGCTCATTGTGGGTATCATCGTGCTCTTCTTCCTTGGCAGGTGGCGTGCCACGATTATTGTGATGGTGACCATCCCCATCTCGCTAATCGGGTCGTTTATCTATCTCTATCTCACGGGCAACACCATTAACATCATCTCGCTCTCGGCACTGTCGATCACCATTGGTATGGTTGTGGATGATGCCATTGTGGTGCTGGAGAACATCACCTCGCACATTGAACGGGGGAGTCAGCCCAGGCAGGCGGCTGTCTACGGGACAGAAGAGGTGTCACTCTCAGTAATCGCCTCCACGCTGACCATCATCGCGGTGTTCCTGCCGATGACCATGGTGGGCGGTTTTGCCGGTCTGATGTTCAAGCAGCTGGGATGGATGGTGACCATCATTATCTCACTCTCACTGGTGATCGCTCTGACACTTACACCCATGATGAGTGCCAGGATGATGCGCGGCAACAAAGATGTGAAGGTGAACGGATTCGACAGATGGTATAACAAAAGGGTCCTGCCGCTTCTCAATAAACTGGATCATGGTTATTCACGGCTGGTGGACAGAGTGGCCAGGAAGAGAAGGATAACCCTGTTCGTAGTGGTGATCATCTTTATCGTGAGTGCTGTAATCAGCGCCGTCACGCTGAAGACCGAGTTTATGCCGGCATCAGACAACAACGATATTGCGCTCACTGTTGAGATGCCCACAGGTACACGCATGGAGGTAGCCCGTGAGACCGGTCACCGCATTGCACAGGAGATGAGAGTGAACTATCCCGAGATAGATATTATCTCATTCAGCGTGGGAGCAGCCAGCGAGGATAACGCCTGGGCAGCTATGCAGGATAATGCATCCAACATCATCACCTATACCGTCCGCCTGACGGAGGCAAAGAATAGGAATAAAAGCATCTACGATGTCTCCGATGAGATGCGACAGGATCTGGCAGCCATGCCTGAGCTGAATCGTTTTCAGGTGATACCCGGTGGTGGTGATATGGGTATGACCGGAGGTAGTAATGTGGCGCTGAATATTTTCGGATATGATCTTGCCGTCACCGACAAGGTAGCCAATGAATTGCATACCCGGCTCAACGAGGTGAACGGTTTAAGAGATATAACGATATCGAGAAAAGATTATCGCCTGGAGTACCAGATTCAATTTGATCGTGAGAAGCTTTCATTGAATGGTTTGAATATGAGCACCGCTGCCAGTGCGATAAGGAACAGGATCAACGGTCTTACCATGTCGCAATTTCGTGAAGAGGGTGAAGAGTATAACATTCGCGTGCGTTACGAAGAGCAATACCGTGAATCGATAGAGGACATTGAGAATATACTTATATACAACCCCATGGGCGCAGGTGTACGTGTGCGCGATTTAGGCACGGTTGTGGAGACCTCAACACTGCCGCAGGTAGATCGTCAGGACCGCCAGCGTATAGTCTCGGTCACCGGAACAATTTACAAACGAGCATTGAGTGAGGTGGTAAAAGATGTCAACACCATGCTTGCAGGTTATGATATACCCCCGGGTGTACAGGTTGAGGTAGGTGGTTCGATGGAAGACCAGGAGGAGTCATTCTCTGATCTGCTACTGTTGCTTATGATTGTGTCGTTGCTGGTTTATATCGTGCTGGCATCACAGTTTGAGTCACTCACCTATCCCTTTATCATCATCCTCACCGTACCGTTTGCCTTCACAGGATCGCTGCTGTTGCTTGCCATCACCGGAGAACCGCTCGGTATCATGGGCTTTGTGGGGCTGATCATGCTTGTGGGTATGGTGGTGAAGAATGGTATCGTGCTGATCGACTATATCAACCTGAACCGCGAGCGAGGCATGTCTATTGTCACCGCCGTGGTACATGGCGGACGATCAAGGCTTCGTCCGGTACTGATGACATCACTGACCACTATCCTTGGAATGATACCACTGGCTATCGGCACCGGGCAGGGGTCGGAGATGTGGCAGGCATTGGGTGTGGCCATCATTGGAGGGATGACCTTCTCTACCATCATCACCCTGATACTCATTCCGGCACTCTATACCATGATGGGTGGCTTCGGTGTGCGAAGAAGGCGTAAAAAACATCGTCAAGTGCTGGTAAATAGAAACGAAAACAAATAATTCTCATCGTATGAAAGCAGTAATGATTATATTAGACCAGGCGCACTATGAGCAGATTACAGATCATCTGAGCAAGCTCAATATCCGGGGATTTACAGCCTGGAAAGAGGTCTACGGCAAGGGCAGCAGTGATGGTATCCCACACTACGGATCGCATGCATGGCCATCTGTCAATAACTCCATCCTTACTATTGTAGAGGATGAGAAGGTGCCAATGTTGTTGAAATACCTGAAGGAGCTGGACAGTGAAGCGGCTAATCTTGGTCTGAGGGCATTTGTCTGGAACATAGAAGAGGGAATGTGATTCAATTTTAAACGATAGATTCCTGAGGGCGCCACTGTTGCAGTGGCGCTCTTTCTTTTTCACTTCACATCGATCAGCAACACCCAGTCTCTCTGTGATGATGAGGGTGGGGTGAAGGTCTCCTGCTCTGCCTTGTAGCGGCCTCTCACCTTTTTCTTTTTCCCGCTAACAGGGTTAAACCAGGTCACCACCCTGCGTCCGCTCTTCAGTTGCTGCAGGTTGACTGTCACCGGCAGGGGTTGTGGCAGATAGATCATGGCGTAACTACTTTCCCGGTTACGTGTGGCGATGATCTCATCGGTGTAATTACTCCCCCTCTCTGAAGCGATCAGGCTGTGATCCATCACCCTGTCGAAATCGGAACGTGAAAGCATCAGCTCTTTGAGATGATGGATCTGGTTAGCCGCTTTGGCTTCCAGTGCTTTCTTCCAGCCGATGATGGTGTCACCCACCCATATGGGAGCATTGCGTGTGGTATCCACAAACTGCCATACCTGATGGTGTCCGTAGACCGTGCCACATCCCCCGGCAAAGACCGCTCTGTATATCCTCGCCCTCACATCATAATCATCGAAGTAGCCACGCTCGCTGCGCGTCCACCTGCCATCCCACGGGTTCACCGGGTGATCCTCATAGCAGGGCTCCATATCCATCACCGGGCGTGAGGGTGTCCGCTTCAGATCGTCGGCAATCTGATTCCACACCCTCACCTCCCTGCTGCCGTGACTGCTCTGTATGGCATGCATATCGAGCCACGCCTCCTGCTGCAGGTTCCTGCTTGTGGAGGAGCCTCCCCGGGGGTGATAGGCAATAAATGCATCTTTTCCGCAGGTCTCTTCAATGGCCTGTGCCATAGCGCGCCAGATGGGACGGTAATCGGCTGTGATCCTGTTGTTCTTATGTTCCACGCTCTGACGATCACCACCCAGTATCCAGATGATGTTCCACTGATCCTTATAGCGCTCTGCCAGCTTCTTCGCATAGTGATAAGCCCTCTCTTCATTGGTGAAGATCACCGGTCCCGCAGCACCGGGTACCACCTTGTCACCCCAGGTGGGCAGGAGACCGATATACATTTTACGCTTCTCCGCCTCACGGATCACAAAGTCCACATGATCCCAGTAGTCATATTGAGCGGGGTCACCCGAATCATTGCCCGGCGTAATATCCCATGCCAGCGTCTCCAGATCACTGAAAGGCACATCCCCATACCTGTTTGGCGTGCGTATCCCGTCAACTTCGGCGAGAGCTACGCTCAGGATCACGTTGAAGCCCTGACTGCTGCGGGTCTTCAGATAATGGAGTGCTTCATCCCTGTCCAGCCGGTGGAACAGCTCCCAGCCCGTGTCACCCAGCCAGAAGAAAGGTTGTCCGTCATGCTTGCTGACCAGCCATCTGCCGCTACTGTCGGGAGTGATCTGCGCTGACAAGGTGAGGCTGAAAAGAGAGAGAAAGAGGAGGATTGATATTTTCCGGATCATGGTTCAAGCGTCTGAAGGGTTGTTTATGGTATGGCAAAGTTATTGAAATTTCAGGTGAAATGGCTATCTTTACACCCAATTTCGGTTATCAATTATTTTGTATTCATCAACTGTGTATCATGACCCATTCACTGTTTCAGAACTCCTATTTCTCCGTTTTCCTGATCATTGCGCTTGGATATATGCTGGGACGCATCAAGATCAAGGGGGTATCGCTCGATGTCTCTGCCGTCATCTTTATCGCTCTGCTGTTCGGCCATTTTGGGGTGACCATACCGCAGTCGCTGGGTTACTTTGGCCTGGTGTTGTTTATCTTTTCAATCGGTCTCCAGTCGGGTCCCGGTTTCTTTGATTCATTCCGCCGGAACGGCAAGAATCTGTTGCTGATGGCGCTGATCATTATCGTATCGGCAGGTGCCGTGGGACTTGGAATGGGGTATCTGTTCGGAATCGATATACCGGGTGTCACCGGCCTGATAGCCGGTGCGCTGACCAGTACGCCGGGCTTGGCGGTGGCCATTGACAGTACCCATTCACCCCTCGCTTCAATTGCCTACGGTATTGCTTATCCGTTCGGGGTGATCGGGGTGATCCTGTTTGTTAAATTTTTCCCGAAAATAATTGGAAAAGACCTGCAGGAGGAGGCCTACCGTTTGGAACATGAGACAAAGTCAGCCTATCCGGAGGTCAATTTTGCGGTATTCCGAGTGGTCAATCCCACAGTCTTCGGCAAGTCGCTGGGAGAGTTACAGGTTCGCACCATGACGGGAGCGGTCATCTCACGACTGATCCACGAGGGGCGGATGGTGATCCCCCGGTCGAAGCATCTCCTGCGGGAGGGAGACCTGGTGAAGGCGGTGGGTACCGACAACTCACTGAAGCAGCTGGCTCTTTTCATCGGTGAGCGTACCGATATTGAACTGCCGGTGGAAAAGGATCAGGTGGTTGAGTCACTGCTGGTGACCAACAAGCGGATTGTGGATAGAACGCTGGGCTCACTGGATCTTTCGCGTGCCTACCACTGTAATGTGACGCGATTACGCCGTAGTGGTGTGGTGCTCTCACCCACACCCGATCTGCGGTTGAAGTTTGGCGACAAACTGGTTGTAGTGGGGGAACAGAAAAATGTGCAGGAGATAGGGCAGCTGCTGGGCAACAATGAGAAGAAACTCTCAGATACCGATTTCTTCCCCATCGCGTTAGGCATTGTCCTGGGCATCCTGGTAGGGCAGTTACAGCTATCCTTCTCTGACTCCTTCTCCTTCTCGCTGGGGCTGACCGGAGGGGTGCTGATCACTGCGCTGGTGCTCAGCAAGCTGGGAAAGACCGGGCCCATCCTGTGGTCCATGTCGGGCATGTCGAACCAGCTGCTGCGGCAGCTGGGGTTACTGCTGTTCCTGGCTGAGGTGGGCACCTCGGCGGGGGCCAACCTCTTCGCTACGTTTCAGACATACGGACTGCCCTATTTTGTTACCGGTGCAGCCATCACGCTGCTGCCGATGCTGTTTGCAGGACTGCTGGGGCATTATCTTTTGAAGATCCCGATCCTGGAACTGATGGGTACCATCGTGGGGGGGATGACCAGTACCCCGGGGCTGGCCACCATTGACACGACGACGGACAGCACCTATCCCAGCGTGGCCTATGCCACCGTTTATCCTGTAGCAATGGTGTTGTTGATCCTGTTGATACAGTTGCTGGCAATGTTTGCGTGAAATGTGAACGAAATGGATTCTTCAGGTGTTAATCTGTAACAACGCACTAACAGAACAAGACATGGGAATTATCAGAAGCATCCTCGACACGGACCTCTACAAGTTTACCACCAGTTATGCCTATTCAAAGCTTTTTCCTCGTGCCTGGGGTGAGTTTGAGTTCGTGGACAGAAGCAACGGCGATTATCCGGAGGGGTTCGACCGGTTGCTTAAGAAAGAGCTGCAGGGGATGTCCGGGCTCTCACTGACGAAAGAGGAGGAGGCTTTTGTGAAACAACAGATGCCTTATCTTCCTCCCACCTACATCGATTTTCTGAAAGGGTTCCGTTTCGATCCCTCTGAGTTGGAGATACGTATGGTGGAGAAGAAGCTACAGGTAAAGGCTACCGGACTGCTCTATCGCGTTACGCTGTGGGAGACACCCATACTGGCCACCATATCGGAGCTCTGGTTCAGGGAAACAGGACAACAGCCCGATCTGGTCTACATGGAGCAGGCTGCCATTGAAAAAGCGGTGAAGATGAAAGAACATGGCATCACCTTCTCTCTTTTTGGCATGCGCCGCCGTTTCAGCTTTGATGTGGAGGATAGGGTGACTGGACTGCTGAAGAAACATGCCGGTGAGAGCCTGTTCGGAACAAGTAATGTCTATATGGCTTTTAAGCACGATATCAATGTCTCCGGCACCCATCCTCACGAGTGGGTTCAGTTTCATGGATCTATCTACGGCTACAAGATGGCCAACTACATCTCTATGGAGGACTGGATCAATGTCTATGACGGCGATCTGGGGACGGTGCTCACCGACACCTACACGACAGATATCTTTCTTCGCAACTTCAGCAAGAAGCATGCGGCACTCTTCACCAGTCTTCGTCACGACAGTGGTGACCCGTTCCTATTCATCGATAAGGTGATCAAGCGCTATGAAGAGCTACGCGTGAACCCCAGAATGAAATACCTTGTCTTCTCCGACAGTCTGAACGTGGAGAAAGCAATCAATATAAAGGCCCACTGCGGTGACCATATCGGTGCCACTTTTGGTATCGGCACAAACCTCACCAACGATGTGGGGAATGATATCAAAGGAATGAACATCGTGATGAAGCTGTTCCGTTGTAAGATGACAGAGCGGGAGGAGTGGCAGGAGTGTGTGAAGCTTTCTGATGTGGAAGGGAAGCATACCGGCAGTGAGCAGGAGATCCGTCTTGCACAGGAGACGCTGGGGTTATAGTGCGTTGTTATGAAAAATAGCAGATTGTATTATCCTGATTTTGGATTAGAATTATTAGAGACCTTTTCATCGTTACGAATTGTTATTTGATTTACAAATCTTCAAGCTCTTTCAATGAATTATCTGTATCATTCTGGATTTTTGAGAATCTGATCAGGGAATCTTTTATCGTTTCAGTCTTATAGCTCCGAATAAAAAAGGCTGATTTGGAGAATTCGGCTGAGAAAAATTTCAGCCACCCGATGGAGATTACTGATGCTGTATCTTCTCCGGGTTTTCTCCGTATTTCCTTCGTATCTCCTTCGTATCTCCTTCGTATCTCCTTCGAATATCGTTCGAATATATCCGGAGTTGATAGGGGTTTGTTCCGGTTCAATTCCGGTTCAAATTAATACGATTATTGGCGATTTATTGGCTTTAACTGTTTCCCTGTAGTTTATTTGTAAGGAGGCATCTCATTTTCAATGGCATCTTGTAAGGCAATGATACAATTCTTATTGCGTCTGCAGTCATTGTTGCGCGCCGTGAAAAAATAATTTCCTGTACGCGTTGCTGTTGCCGGCTCCGTCTACTACTGTAAAGTTTAGTTCCAGCGGTTCTCCTTTTGGAAGGCGTGATGCATCGAACCGGTAAGTGTAGACAGATGATTTGGTATCGTGCGTGAAGAGTACGAACTTCCCGTTGATCTCTCCCCTGAAGGAGGCGATGCCACTTTTGTTGTCGGTAAGGCGTATGCGTATCTGTTTCCGGCTTGCCCAACTCCCTTCATCCAACGGTGTGATAACAGGTGCAATGGTGTCGGAAGAGATTGCGTAACTGTGACCTAACTCCCTTATGGACGTTGTAAGACCTCCCCGCGTGTATTCACCTCCTATCCAGCTTTCCTTTCCGTTGTCGCTGAGGCTGACAATGCCATAGTTTTTTTTGTTCCGGAGTGTATCGCTGCTGATCCCGATCCACATTTTTGCACTGTGGTGCAACGGCACGGGCTTGTTGTTCACCTGGTGCACATTGGAATAGAAGCCGCTGCTCCTGGTGGTGTGATGCCTGTAGCAGATGTCGCTGTACAGATTCCCTGTCGGTATGGAGAGAGAAAAACCCAGGTCTATAAAGGCATTATCGAAATTCCATGCCATGTGATTGTCGCAATGTGCTTTTTCAGCGATGGCCTGCTGTTGCCCTTTCACCGTGAAGGAGTAGGTGAGTCTGTTTCCATTCTGATCCTCCAGCTCATAGCGAAGCCGATAGTCCCTCTCCTCGTTGATGTCGATGTATCCTCTGTTTTTGGCTTCATAAAGAGGCAGTCTGTTGCCCGGTTCAATGAACGACTTCATAAAAAAAGAGCGATTCTCTCGCCAATCTTCAAAGTCGATGAAGCTGTTGAGCATGCGTGTGTCTGCAAACGAGAAACGATCCATCCTGCTGCTGAAAACCTGCTCATCATCCACCATGAGACGGATAAACTTCACACCGTAAATGTTTCCCTGGCCGTTCATCCGGTCGTACGCTTTCACACCCACGCCGATACGTCCCCAGGCATTGATGATGGTTCTCCCGGGACTCAGGGGATTTCCCGCCTTGTCTTTGCTGATGGTCAGCCGGAGGGGGTTGCTGCTGCCGTTGATCACTCCTTTGCCTTCTGCGGGATAAAAGGCGATTCCCCGCAGATCGGGCTTCTGTGTGTCGGGCACCCTTGCGAGATAGTCAAGCGCGTCGAGCGGGTCCTGTGTGCGTGTATCACGCACCTCGAAATGGAGATGCGGGCCGCCCGAACCGCCGGTGTTGCCGCTCAGCGCAATCTGTTCACCTCTCTTTACAGGCAACAGTTCTTTTTCGGGATGAAGATTCACGCTGTAGCTCTCCTGCTCGTACTGTTTTTCCAGCACATAAGCGGCGATCTTATCGGAGAAGCTGTTGAGATGTCCGTACACACTGGTGTGTCCGGTGGCAGGATGATCAACGTATAGTGCCAGCCCATATCCGCCCGGGGAGACGCTGATGCGTGACACAAACCCATCTTCGACAGCCACGATGGGTTTATTGACCACCTGTTGCGTTTTGAAATCGACTCCTGAATGAAAATGGTTGTTCCTCAGTTCACCGAAGTTACCGCTGAGCGCGGGAGCGATGGTGATGGGGTTTCTGTACTGCTGTGAATAGGTTGAAAGGGCTGTGGTTGTAAGTAATAGAACGAGTACTATCTGTTGTATGCTAATTTTCATTCAGTGGTTTTGTTCTCAAAAGAGACGAAAAGCAGTATCAATGATATCTTTCGCCACCTCTTTTTTTGTTTTTAACTCAAACGAATGCTTCTCCCCGTTGCGGGAGAGGATCGTTACCTTGTTGGTGTCGTGACCGAAGCCTGCACCTTTGTCCTGCAGGGAGTTGAGGACGATGAAATCGAGATGCTTCTTCTCCAGCTTGCTGACAGCATTGCGCTCTTCGTTGCTGGTCTCCAGTGCAAAGCCTATGATCACCTGATCCGGCTTTTTGCTCTCTCCCAGCGAGGCGGCGATATCGGGGTTGGGCGTGAGGGTGAGGGTGAGCTCTTCCCCCTCCCTGCGTTTTATCTTTTCGTCTGTCCACTGTGCCGGCCTGTAGTCGGCGACGGCAGCCGAGAGGATGGCAGCATCCATACCCTGAAACGCTTCAATTGCGGCATCATACATCTCGCGCGCCGATTCCACATCCACCCTTCTGATGTGGGGGTGGGTGACCGACAGTGCCGTGGGACCGGTGATCAGCAGCACCTCGGCGCCGCGGGAAGCACACTCCTCGGCCAGTGCAAAGCCCATCTTCCCCGAGGAGAAATTACCGATAAAGCGTACCGGATCGATCCGTTCATAGGTGGGACCGGCGGTGATCAGGATTTTTTTTTTAGCCAGGTCGCTGCGGGAATCGAGAAACTGTTCCAATATGGTGACGATGTTCTCCGGCTCCTCCATCCGTCCTTTGCCCTCGAGGTGACTGGCCAGCTCGCCTTCGGCCGGATCGATGATATGCACCCCGTCGCTCTTCAGCATCCCTATATTCCGTTGTGTGGAGATATGATGGTACATGTCCAGATCCATGGCCGGTGCCACGAACACCGGTGCCTTCATTGAGAGGTAGGTGGTGATAAGCATGTTGTCGGCAATGCCGTTTGCCATCTTGCCGATGGTGGAGGCGGTTGCCGGTGCCACAATCATCAGGTCGGCCCATAATCCCAGCTCCACATGGCTGTGCCAGGTACCGTCGCCCGAGGCAAAGAACGCACTGATCACCGGCTTGCCCGAGAGCGCAGAGAGGGTGACCGGTGTGATGAACTCCTTTCCTGCCTGCGTGATCACGATCTGCACCTCGGCTCCTTTTTTTATCAGCAGCCGGGTGAGTGTAGCCGATTTGTAGGCGGCAATGCTCCCCGTTATTCCCAGAACAATATGTTTCCCTTTTAGCGACATATCAACCGTTTTAATAATTACAAATATAGGTGATTTTTTCCGATTTGAATGAATCTGACAGGGATAGATGCACATAACAATCATGATTTGTTGAGCGGGATTACCTGTTAGTAAAGTTAAATAATATTAAGATAAAGAAAATAGTTGGTACTATGTAATGCATAATACTTTGTTTAAAGTATCTTTGTAATGTATAAATAAAAAACGTATGAATATCGAGAATACACATAGTCAAATGCGTAAGGGGGTGCTGGAATACTGCATTCTTTCCGTCATCAAGAGGGGAGAGGCATATCCGGGTGATATCATTGATGAGATGAAAAGCGCCGGGTTGCAACTTCTGGAGGGTACGCTGTATCCATTACTGAATCGGTTGAAGAAAGCGGAGATCCTCACCTACAGGTGGGTGGAGAGTACATCGGGTCCCCCGCGCAAGTATTTCAGACTGACTGAAAAAGGAGGTGAGTTTTACTCACTGCTTGAAACGACATGGAATGAGCTGGCTACAGGTGTAGCAACGGTAGCACGGAAAACGAATGAGACAGAAGTGACAAACGAAAATGAATCTGAACAGAATCCATCACTATAGCATTGTATGAAAAAAGTAATTAACATCAACTTCCAGGGACAGGTAATTGCCATTGAAGAGACTGCTTACGAGATTTTGAAGCAATACATTGAGAGTCTTACCAGCTACTTCTCTCGTGAAGAGGAAGGGAGCGAGATTGTGAATGATATTGAATGCCGTATAGCCGAACTGTTTGGCAACCGTTTAAAGCATGGTATCAATTGTATCACCGATGAGGATGTAGAGGCCATCATCTCGAATATCGGGAGGCCGCAGGATTTTGATTCTGATTTTGAAGAGTCGGTGGATGAGGATGCCGCACCGCATCTTTCTGCGTCTGCTGCAGGGCGTGAAGAGCGTGAACAACCGATGTCAGCGGAGCGCCGCTCACTCTACAGGAACGCGAATGATCAGATTATTGGAGGTGTTTGCAGCGGGCTGGCCCATTATTTCAAAACAGATCCGGTGTGGATGCGAATCGTTTTCGTGCTTTTTTTCGGTTTTCTCTTCTGGGTCTACATCGTATTATGGATCGTGCTGAAACCGAAAGCGCTTGTTTCGAACGTGGCTAAACGGCTCTACCGCAATCCCAGCGACCGCTTTATAGGGGGTGTCTGTGGTGGAATGGCTGCCTACTTCAAGATTGATTCCTGGATTCCGCGTATTATTTTCCTTGTACCGCTGCTGTTGAATCTGATTGGTGTGATCTCTTTCTTCCCGTTGAATCGTCTCTTTGAGAATGTGCATTTCAGCTGGAACATTAATGCAGGGGTTGTGCTTGCTTACATTGTCCTCTGGATCATTATTCCCGAGGCGAAGACTGTGAAACAGAAGCTGGAGATGATGGGGGAAGAGGAGTATATTCAATCTATCCGCGAAAGATTCAGCGACAATGTGGCGAGTGCCAGAAGTCGTGCTGAGAATGAGAACCCTCCGGTAAACAGAACCACCTATGCTACTGCTGAGGTGAACAACAGTGATGAAAAGGTGACAATGGAAGGAATGCCGCCTGCACCTCCAGCAACTCCCTCTTCTGGTGCTGCCCGGCTTTCTTCTTCTTCGGAGCCGCAAAGGTCGGGATGTATGAACGGTTTCATTATTCTGCTGAAAATCATCTTTTTCTCTTTCGTAGGGTTGATTGCACTTGTGCTGGTAGGTCTGTTTCTCGGATTTATGTTTGCCGGAGCACAGTTTCTTCCCTTGAAGTCATTGTTCATTGATCCGGGTTACGAGTCCAATCTGCTCATAGCCTCTCTGGTGCTGATCATTCTTGTACCTGTTGTATCGATCGTCATATGGATTGTGCGCCGTGCGATGAAAGCCAAATCGCGACCGGTGATTGGTACCATTTCTACTATCCTATGGTTTACCGGACTCGTGCTGGCAGGTATTCTGACCTCCAATATTGCGCAAAAATTCAGAGAGGAAAGTTCAAAGGAGGCAATCATAGCCGTTGCACCTGTCAACACACAAAAAATGTATGTGGATATGATACCCTACAATGATGATTATTCAGATTTCAAGATAGGTTTTGGACACGATTCCGATATCGATGAACTGCCCTTCACGACGGTGAATAAAGATTCACTGCTGTTCAGAAGCATCAATCTGCATATCCGCAAAAGCAGCGATTCACTTTTTCATGTACGAACCATTGCTGCCACTCACGGGAAAGATCTTCGCCTGGCAAAAAATGATCTGGAGGAGTTCAGCTACCACATCGTTCAGGACGATTCTCTCTTGTATCTCCCCGAGTTCCTCGCCGTGCCGGTGAGCCAGGGCTTCCGGAATCAGAGCATCACCGTAGAGATTGCTGTGCCGGCGGGTAAATCAATTGAGGTGAGTGATGTCCTCAGCGAGTACAAGAACAATGAACCGCCGACAGTAGTACGGAAACGAATAAGGAAATATACAAGCTCCTTTGTTCCTGTCGATCTGGGTACGACGCAGGAAGAAGCTGAAGGATTCAAAAAGGTCTGAACAGTGTAAAAACCAAACACTATATAACTTTCATTGTGATTCAGGAGGGCTGTCTGTGAAGGATAGCTCTCTTTTTTTTAATAAAATTCAAAATAAATTGGTGTCTGTATAAAAAAACATGTATCTTTGCATCCGCAATTCAGAAAGAACGCCATGAGGTATCTACTCTGAACTGATTACAGGCAGCGGCCTGATCCCTTAAAAATATTATTGAAATGCCCGGATGGCGAAATTGGTAG
>LSQX01006213.1_pt1 | contig 14079 bp, 12 predicted proteins | sample 654561 | NCBI WGS metagenome assembly LSQX01 (sample SAMN04489861, study PRJNA283612) | anaerobic digester metagenome | isolation source: 4 biogas reactors fed with cattle manure at either 37C or 55C with and... | place: Denmark: Kongens Lyngby | collected 2014
AGCTGTTCAAACAATTCCCGCAATGTCTTGTCCTCGACTTTTCGGGCGGCAGCCGCATAAAAATCGTGGGCTTCCTGTTCTTTCAGGACGCTGACCTCAAGGGCATTGCGCATGGCTTCTGTCAGGCTCATGTCTACCTCTTTCGCTTAGATGGTTCCTCAAATGACGGGACTTGGAAATGTTGACTTTTCTCATTTTAGCACAAGGGAAATATAAAGAAGTGACAAAGCTGGGGGGTCGGGCATTGGAGACCCGACCCCCCGGTCCTGGAAAAATAGGACAAATTTAGGCTAGGTTCAAACCCATATGGCGATTGACAAAAGCCATGACAAGGGGGTAGCAATCAAGTTTATTTTTTAATTTTTGCAAGCCATGCCCTTCATCCTCATAAACCAGCAGATCGACATGAACGCCCCTTTGCGTCAAGTACGTTTGGGCTTGATAGGCTTCGCTGACCGGAACACGGGGATCATTTTTGCCATGGATAATCATGAGCGGCCCCTTAATCTGGTCCACCTTGGCGACCGGAGACACATGAAAGAGAACGTCCCGATGCTGGGCCAGGCTCCCGTACTCTTGCTCCCGGTGGGCCCGGCGGTAGTCGGCTGTGTTTTCCAAGAAGGTCACAAGGTTAAACATGCCCACTGTACAGACCGCGCAAGCCAGCTTTTCCGGCATGCGGGCAGCTGCGCTCAAGGTCATAAAACCGCCGTAGCTGGCACCCATGACACCGATCCGCTCTGGATCTGCGATTCCCTTGGCCACCAGATCATCGATGAGGCTGGCAATATCCTTGACACTGTCCAAACGCTTTTCCACGTCGTCCAGGTGCTCATAGTGCTTGCCGTAGCCGGTTGACCCCCGGACATTGGGTTCTACCACGGCCAAGCCCGAAGCTACCATATAGTGGAGCAGTTCTTTGTAGGCGATGCCTGGCCGGGACTGTCCCTCCGGTCCTCCATGAATATCAATCATCAGAGGCATGGGCCCGGTGGCTCCTTTGGGTTTATAGAGGAAATAGGGAACCGATAAACCATCAAAAGACTCAAAGCGATGGAGGGTCGGTTCAACAAAATCATGACGTGACAGACCTGCCATATCCGGTGACGCCAAGCGGCCCATCCATTCCTCGTCCAGATCATAGAGCCAGAGGGAAGAGGGAATGGTGGAAGCTGTGACGGTAAAGAGCAGCTTGTAACCCTCAGGCGACCAGTGGAAGGGCATATAGGGGGAAATCATCCCCTGGGGGGGCTGGGGGATGTTGACAAAATCACCCTGGTCCAGATCAACAAGATACAGGCGGCTGTATCCGTCTTCGTTGACGTTGATGGCCAGATAGCGATCATCGAAAGAAAGGGCAATATTATCGACATCCCAGTTAAAAGCATAGCGCTTATCCAGCTTGGAGGCCTCCCGGTCGCACCAGGCGACATAAGCGAAGTCGCTGTCCTCGTCGCAGACACAGAAAAAACCGCTGCTGTCACTTTTCCAGACCGGGCTGGAAAAAGAGGCCTTGACCTCGGGATCGGGGACCGGTCGGCTGCTGCCTTGGACTGTGTCCACCAACCAGAGGGGGTTGTCTCCCCCTCCCCTCAATTTGGTGACCAGGAGGTAACGGCCGTCCGCCGATAATGCGGCAGGGAAATTGTAATGATCGTCATTTTGGACGATTATCCGCCTGTCGCCACTTTCAATATCCAGACCGACGATATCAAAGGTTTCCTTGGCTCTTTCGTTGGAGGCTATGATCAGGGTTTTCCCATCAGCCAGGAGGCCCCCGATCTGGTGAGATGTCTCTGGATCGGCCGTTAAGGCCCGGGCCTCCCCTTGGCCTTTGATCAGGCGGAAAACCTGGAGATTCTCCGTCCCTGCTGAATCCAGGCAAAAGAAGATATCCCCGTTGGGGGCCAGATAGAGATCCCTGATCCCTTCATTGCAGCTAAAAAGAGGGATGGTCTCCCCTTTGAGCAGATCGTGTCTGGATATGGTTTTCCCCTCTGGGGAACTGGAAAGACTGACCACTTGATCGGAGTCAAGCCAGTCGGCATAGTCGTAACTTGCAATCCTAAAATAGGCTTCGAGCTTGGGCACGGCGACCTCCTTAAGTCATAGCGATGCGGGCCAGGAGGGAGAGAGCCAGGAAAAAAACTGCCACGGGCGCCGCCTCCCAGCGCATTTTTACCTCTTTATTTTGTTTGTATTCAAAAAAGGATTCCCTTGTCTCTTCTGCTTTCTTGTCAGCCGATTTGAAAGAGGCCAGGATCCGGTTATAGCCATAGCTGAAAAGATCAAAAAACCCTGTCCATCCGATCAGCTGGAAAAGAAACTTCATGAGAAGTAGCAAGCCCGCCAGAAAGAGAGCATCCTGGACCACTTGTGCCGATTGCCAGTAAAGGACCAGTGGAATCGCCAGCCCAAAGAGGACCAGGCCGGCGAGCAGATGCCATAAAAGGCGTCTTGGGTTCACACTGGGTCCCCCCCTTTGGCCCGGTCAAACTCGGCCTGGTTCAGCATGACAAAGTGGCCCGGCGCCAGCTCTCTCATGACAGGCGGATCCTCCTCTGTATAACCGTGGGCCCTATAGTCGTAGCTAAGGCGTTGCCGGCTTTTTTCCACCTGCGGGTCGGGGATGGGGATAGCCGACAGGAGGGACTTGGTATAGGGATGGATAGGATTTTTATAAAGGATCTCTGCCTGGGCCAGTTCCACAATTTTCCCCCGGCTCATGACGGCCACCCGCTCCGAAAAGTATTTAACCACGCTGAGGGCATGGGCGATGAAAAGGATGGTCAAGCCCAACTCTCGGCGAAGATCATTTAAGAGGTTTAGGACCTGGGCCTGGATGGACACGTCCAAAGAGGAGATGGGTTCATCGGCAATAATCAGGTCCGGCTGGGTCAAAAGGGCCCGGGCAATGGAGATCCGCTGCCTTTGGCCGCCTGAGAATTCGTGGGGATAACGGGTGGCATGCTCCTTGGTCAGGCCGACCAGGTCCAGCATATGTTCCATCTGGCGACGCATCTCTTTGTCTGAGTCGAATAATTTGTTGATCCTAGCCCCTTCCAAAATGATTTCTTCAACCGTCATTCTGGGATTCAAGGAAGCGACCGGATCCTGGAAGATCATCTGCATCTTGCTGGTCACGGCCTGGGTTTCTTCTTTCGATAGCTTCCCGTCGATCCGGCGGCCGTTAAAAATGACTTGGCCAGCCGTGGGCTTATAAAGGCGGATGATGGTCCGGCCGGTCGTGGTCTTGCCACAGCCGGATTCCCCTACCAGCCCGAAGGTTTCACCCTTGGCAATGTCAAAACTGATGTCATCGACTGCTTTCAAAACAGAGCGCCTGCGCCCGTAAAAGTATTTTGATAAGTTATTGACAACAAGGAGAGGTTCATTCATGGGCATGATCTCCTTTCTTATCCTGGAGTCGTCTTTGCAATTCCTCGGGCATGTCCTGGATGGGTGCGTCGGGATGCAAGAGCCAGGTCGCGGCCCAGTGGGTATCGCTGACTTGGAACATGGGCGGCTCCTCTTCAAAATCAATTTTCATGGCATAACGGTTGCGGGGGGCAAAGGCATCGCCCTTGGGCGGCATCAGCATATTGGGTGGGGTGCCCGGGATGACAATCAGCTCGTCTCCTTTTTCACTTTCCAGGCTGGGCATAGATGACAGCAGACTCCAGGTATAGGGGTGTTTAGGCCGGTAGAAAACATCTTCAACCGTTCCTACCTCAACGATTTTGCCTGCATACATGACACAGACCCGATCGGCGACATTGGCGACAACCCCCAGGTCGTGGGTGATGAAGATGACCGACAGGTCCTTCTCCTGCTGCTTGGCCTTGATCAGGTCCAAAATCTGGGACTGGATGGTCACATCCAGGGCAGTCGTCGGTTCATCACAGATCAGGAGCTCCGGTTCACAGCTGAGGGCAATGGCAATGACAATGCGTTGGCGCATGCCCCCTGAGAATTGGAAGGGGTATTCATTAAAGCGTTTTTCCGGTTCCGGGATATCCACGCTTCGCATGAGTTCAAGGGCCTTGGCCTTGGCCTGGGCACGACTCATCCCTTTTTTGATCCGCAGGGTCTCCGTAATCTGCTTGCCGATCTTCATGACCGGATCAAGGGCAGACAGGGGATCCTGAAAGATCAGGCTGATCTCATTGCCCCGGATCTTGCTCATTTGCTTTTCCGTCAGATCCAGAAGATCCTGCCCCTTGTAGTTGATGCTGCCGCGCAGGATCATGGCATTTTGTGTCAAGAGTCGGGTGATGGCCTTGGTGGTCACCGATTTACCGGAACCGGACTCACCGACAATGGCCAGGGTTTCGCCCTTGTGAAGGTCGAAGTTGACGCCCCGGATCGCCTGAACATTGCCCGAATAGGTTTTAAAGTGCAGATGAAGATCGCGCACTTCCAGAATCTTGTCAGTATAAGTCATGATTCAGTCCCCCTTAAGCGCGGATCGAAAGCATCCCGAAGTCCATTGCCAAAGATGTTGAAAGCCAGCATAAGTATCGATACCACCAGGGCCGGGAAGATCATCAGATGGGGCGTGGTGGTCAATTTTTTCTGGGCCTCTGCCAGCAAAACACCGATGGAGGGTTCAGGCGCACGGATACCCAAACCCAGGTAGGACAGGAAAGACTCTGCGAAGATAGCGCCCGGGATGGCCAAGGTGGCCTGAGTGATGATGGGGCCGATGGCATTGGGCAGGATATGCCGGAAAATCAAGGTGGGATCCTTGGCACCCATAATCCGTGATGCCATGACATATTCATAGTCTTTGTAACGGTAAAACTGGGCCCGGATCATATGGCTCATGGGTATCCAGTTGACCACGACCAGAACCAGAATGAAAGATCGTATCCCGGCCCCCAAGACCATGATAAATAATATGGAAATGACCAGGAAGGGAACGGACCCCAAAATTTCTGCAAAACGTTGCATGATCATGTCCGTCTTGCCCCCGTAATAACCGGAGACAGACCCATAGACGACCCCAATCAAACAATTGATCAGGACCGAAACAAAACCGATCAGGAGCGAGATTCTTGATCCCCTCCAGACACGGACAAACATATCCCGTCCGATATCATCAGTCCCAAACCAGAAGAAATGGTCCTGAGCTCCTTTGAGGGTGTACATATCAACCTTGACCCTGGCCATGGGAATATCCCTGCGACGGAAGGTCCAGGTATATTCCTCCAGGATCTCGACAACGGCATCCCCGTATTCATCGAGTTCGGCAACCTGAAGCTCCATTTCCTTGGTCCCATCCAGGATGCCCAGTTTTTCAAGGCCCTGGACCCGGGGCGGCAGGATTCCGAAATGGGTGTGCTGCTCCCGAAAACCATAGGGGCGAATCATGGGACCGACGATGGCCAGAAAGATGACCAAGAGGATAATGGCCAGGGAGATGGCGGAGGCCCGGTTGGACTTGAAACGGATCCAGGCATCTTTGAAGAAACTGATGGGCTCAGTCTCGAATTTTTGATCATGGAGGATATCATCCAGCTGGGTCATGTCAAAACGTTCAGCTGGAATCGTGCGCTGGAGGATCTGCTCCCTGTCGGGCGCCTCATAATGGAAGGCCTTGCGGGCCGTTTCCAAGACCCTTCTCTTTCGTTTATTACTCACGGACCTTACCTCCTCCCATGCGGATCCTGGGGTCTACCAGACCATAGGACAGATCAAGCACTAGAACCGACACCAGGCCAATGATGGAATAGAAAAAGAGGGCGGCCAGGGTCATATAGTAATCGGACACACCAATGGATTGTGAGATCAAGGACCCCATACCGGGGATACCAAAGATATTCTCCACCACCATGGATCCACCCAAGACATTGGTGAACATGGGCACGATGACATTGCAAAGGGGGATAAAGGAATTGCGAATGGCATGGCGGCTGGTCGCTTGGACCTGGGTCAAACCTTTGGCCTTGGCCAGCAACATATATTCCGAATTAAGTGCTTCAAAAAGTTCCGATCTCAGATAGCGGGTGATCATGGCGATGCCCCCAAATGAGAGGGCCATAATAGGCAAGATCATGGAATGAAACTTGGAAAAAGACCAGGATGCCTCCAAGTTAAGGAGGATGGGGAAGAGCTTCAATTTAAAGGAAAATACGTACTGGAGTAGAGACGCAAAGACAAAGGATGGGATGGATATGAAAAAGACCACCATAAGAGAAATGGCATTATCCGTCAGTGTGTTTTTCTTGAGTCCTGAAATAACGCCCAGGAGCATGCCCAAGGGGATGGTCACGATCAGAGACAGAATATTCAGCTGCAGGGTCAGGGGAATTTTCGCCTTGACAATATCGAAAACGGGCGTTCGGGGATAAAGGGCGATGGATTCACCAAAATCAAAGGAGAAAAAATTGCCAAGGAAGATGACATATTGGTCCCAAAGTGGCTTATCAAGATGATAGCGTTTCTCAAGTGATGCCCGGATTTCAGGCAAGGCTCCCTGGCCGGCAACTGCTCCCGGAATCAAACGAATCACAAAGAAAAGAATGCTGACGATCAGGAAGAGGGTGAGAACCATGGCAAGAATTCTTTTTAAGATGTATTTGCCCAACTTAGCTACCTCCAACCGGGTTGATTCAAGCAGGCCCTACCGCCGTCACGAAAGTGATAGCGGTAGGGCGGCAATAGCTTAGCCTAAGAATTTTAAGGTGCAGGACTTAGTCAGGGTAGATGTCACTCTGGAAGAAGCCGTAAGACACCCAAGGCAGGTAGGTGTAGGTTGGCAGCTCAACGCGCTCGCTGACCAACCAGGTGTTGTTGTTTTCCATGGTGGGGATAAAGACGCAGTAATCCATGAGGATTTCTTCCATCCTGGCCAGGGCATCAATTCTGGCATCCGCATCCAGGAGGAGTTCACCATACATGGTCTCGTGATAAAGTTTGTCGAACTCTTCACTGGCGAAACCCGTGATGGTGGGGTTGGCATAATCCGAGGTCCAAACCACCATCGATGCCCAACGGTTGAATTCGTTGGCCAGATCGACGCCGGTCCCCAGATCATAGTCACCCAGTTCATAGTTGTCGTAGGCCTGCATGGGCTGCACGGCACGAAGCTTCAGCTCAAAACGGTCTGAGCCAAAGAGGCCTTCCCATTTCTCCTGACAAACTTCACCGGTACGCTTCATGGCTTCCTGGCCATCGAAATAGGTCAATTCAACCGTAATCTTCTTATTGCCATTACGTTCGTAAGCGGCTTCGAAGAGCTCCAGGGCCTTGTCATCATTGTCACTGAATTTTTCGACAATGGCCTTGGCTTTGGCAGTCTCCCGATAGGGGACGGTGACGCCATCGCTGCCGGTGACCGAGATACCCTTGGCAATCATATAGTTGGGTGAATCATAAAGAACGTAGACTTCCGTAGCGACTGCGACGCGGGGGGCTGAATAGTAGAGGGCCAGTCTGAAATCGTTGTCATGCATGATCTCATTCTTGGAGGCCCCATTGACGAAGATGCCCCAGACGTTGGGCGACATGGCTTTGACGGCACGCGGGTCATTTTTATTGGCTTCGTAGTTGTCGCCAGACAGGGCGCCCCAGTCCAGCTCGCCGTTCTGGAACATCTGCCAGCGGGTGGCGTTTTCACTGACGTAGCGGGTGTTGACTTCATCCAGGAAGTAGTAACCAGCCTTGACCAGGGGGTTCTTGTCATTGCGGGCGAGGATTTCATAACCATCCAGAACCCAATCCTTAAGGTAGAAGGGTCCACAGGATTCCATCATGTCCATGTCTGTCCCGTAGGTGGTGCTGGTCCGGTCTTCATTCATGCCCTTTTCATAGAGCTCCTCATGGACAGGCCAGATCAAAGAGCCCAAGGTTGTGTAGAAGTCGATCTCTGTAGCGGGATAACTGAGGCTGATTTCCAGAGTCAGGTCATCCTTGACCTTAACGCCGACATCTTCCCAGTCGCATTCGCCCAGATAGTACTCTTTGGCATTGGTGACCACGCAGGGGTCAAAGAGATAGGAGGCATTTTTGTTGACCAGGAGAGGATCGACCAGCATCTTCATGGAGTATTCATAGGTCTTGGCGTTGATGGGTGTGCCATCCGTGAACTCAAGGTCATCCCGGAACTTACAGATCCAGGTTTTTCCGCCGTCCTCTGAATAGGGCAATTCTTCCGTATCGTGCGGGACGAAGAGCAGTTGGTCGCTGCCGTCAACCGAGCTGACGATGCCCACCATGGTGCTGAAAACATTGAGAATCCGGCTGTTGGTGTAGTTGTGGGGACTCCAGCTGGAACGAGATGTCGTCCAATCATAGAAGATTTTCGGTTCACCTGGTTCAGGGGCTTCCGTGGGGAGACTTTCACCGGGCTTGGTTACGACAGGATCAGAACCTGGCGGATCGGTCGGTTTTGGCTTGTCTCCGCCCGAGCAGGCGGCGAGCAAGGTAACAAGTAAGGCAACTACCAGAAGTAGTGCTAGACTTTTCCTCTTCATTTTCATACCTCTTTTCCAATTATTATTTCATATGCGTGACCTGTTCACGCATGTAAAAACAAATTACGATTTGTCTTTATCTTCATCCTTCTTTTCGCGGATGAGGAAGTTGTGGGGCGGCTCCTGGCCGAGCAGGTGTCTGACGAAGTAATCCCAGCGGCGGCGGACAACATAAGGGAACATGCCGACGCCATGCGCACTGTTTGGATAAATAAGCATATCAAAGTCCTTGTTTGCGTCAATGAGCGCATCCGCCAAATCTAAGGTGGCAGAAGGATGGACATTATCATCCATATCACCATGAATCAAGAGGAGATGGCCCTTTAACTGGTCAGCAAAGTTGCGATTGGCCTGATTGTGATAGCTTTCCTTTGAATAGGGACCTATCCAACGCTCGCCCCAGTGAGCATGATACTTGGCCTGGTCATGGTTGCCGCAAAGCGAGACACCAACCTTGTAGAAGTCAGGGAATTGCAAAAGGGCCCTTGCCGTCGCGTAACCACCGCCCGAAGCTCCCCAGATACCGATTCGGTCCAGGTCGATCCAGCTATATTTCTCTGCCAGCTGGCGGATGGCGTGGACATGGTCTTCCAGGCCGCAGCATTCCTCTGCCTTGCCGTAGGTCATATCGTGGATGGCTTTTCCTCGCAAAGGTGTGGCCAAGCCGTCCACAATCAGGCCGACAAATCCCAGTTGGGCCAAACTTTGCAGGCCTCCCTGGGGATCAGGGCCCGGCATACCGGCGTGGAATTCAAAGGCCTTAGGTGTATTGATCCTTTGGGCGCCACCGTAAATATAATCCACCAGCGGATATTTTTTGGTCGGATCAAAATCATGAGGCTTGATCAGGATGCCATAGATGGGGGTTTTTCCGTCTCGAGCCAAGGCCTGGAAAGGTTCAGGAGTGACGTAGCCCAAATCCATGATCCGGGATAGATCGGCAGTCGCCAAGTGACAGAGGACCTGACCCTCTTTGTCGCAGACTTGGGTCTTGGGAGCTGTTTGGATGGTGGAATAACTGTCAATGTAGTAAAGGCCTTTTTTGTGGAAACGGACCCGGTGCTCCCCCTCCTCCTGGCTTAACTTGACCAGGTCCCCCGACTCGAGATTCAAGCGGTAGAGGAACTGATAATAAGGATCCACGTCGGCTTCTTTCCCCGATGCTGAGAAGTAGATATCTTGTTTGTCAGGGTCCCAATAACGGATCCGGCGCACACAATAGGGGCCGGGTGTTAAGTTATCCTTGAAGGCCCCGGTATCGGCGTCCAGCCGATAGAGGCTGGCCCCCGCTTCTTCTTCGGTCAACCAGATCAGCTCCCGCGATTGGGGCAGGTAGAGCAGACCCGAATCCATAAAATATTCCTGGGAGGCATGGCCGAAGTATTCGGTGAATCCAAAGGTGTCATAGCCATGGCTGGCGGCCAGGCGAGCCTCCCCTTTCTCCCGGTCTATGATAATGGCCTGGGCTGTCTTGAAATAGCGATCATAGCGGACCAGATAGGCTTCCTTGCTGTCCTCTGTCCATTTCAAAAGGTCATCGTCCGAGTCGAACATGGAAAGGAGTAAGAGTTCCAGGATATCCCCGTCCAGCATGACTTTTTTGGATTCCTTCTTTTCCACATCCATCAGGTAGACCTGGGCCGTGAGAATGGCTTCGTCCGCAGGCAAAGAATAGGGATAGGCGCTGCCGATAGGCCGGGGCTCCTTGTTGAGGGGTGACGATTGAACCAGGTGCAGGTCATCCACCCGACGGCTATCCCGTCTGTAGGTCAAAAATGATTTGGAATCTGGCGACCATTTGATGGCTGGCGGAAAGACCCGGGGCTCTTTTTTCAAAAGGCCTTCACTTACCATATTGAAGCGCTGGCCATAGTCCCAGCCAGGGCGGCCATCCCTGGTCAGCTGACTGACTTTACCCGTGTCATTGTCCCTGACAAAACAATTGCAGTCCTGGATATAAGCCGTGAACTTGAGATCCGGAGAGGTCACCTCGTCCTTTTTGTGGAGTTCATAGCGCAAAGCTTGAACCTTCTGGGTATCCAAATCGTAGAGAAATTCACCAACGGTATCTTTAATGGAAAAATAGAGCTTTTCATCCCTGACTTCGTGGATGGTGACGCCCAGATCCAGGGCCTGGGACTTTTCATTCCAGGTCCTTAAGGAAGCGGCCAACTGCTCATGATCAAAGAGAGGCTTGACCCGTCCTTCTGCATGAAGATAGCGCTCATAGCGGCTTTTGACTTCTCCTTTATCATCCAGGACATCCCGGCTGTACCAAAAGTCGTCAGACCCTTGGATCCAATTCTCCTTGATGGATTCATTCAGGACATGTTTTTTCTCGTTGGCGTTATAGATGGCAGCTGCCCTTTGGTAGGCGGCAAGCATATCACTCATCACAGGTCTCCTTCGCTTTCATAATTCCGTATTTGAAAAATGAGTAGTAAAAGTACTTCTTCATTTCCCATTTAAGTTCCAGGTCATCACCGTAACCGCGTTCCCGGCAGTAAATCTCAAAATTAAAGAGGCTGGTGGCGTACATATAGGCCACCAAATCGATATCCACGTCTTCCCTCAAAAGGCCGGCATATTTGAGACGTTTCAATTCATGGCGGTATTGGTCCATGAGACGCTCTTTATTCTCACCGAAGTAATATTTTTGCATGACCTCATCAGACATAGACTGGAAGAGGCGATTTCGCTTTCGGATATGTTCACTGACCTCCTCGTCCAAGGGTTCCTCTATAAAAGAATGCTTGGCGTCAAAGGTGATCTGATCATTGACCAGAACCGCCGTCATCAGGTCTTCCTTGTCCTTAAAATAACGGTAGAAGGTCCCTGTAGGCATGCCCATGGCATGAATCAATTCGACTGTGGCGATATCCTGAGAGTGTTCCAGGAAAACGTCCAGGGCCCTGTCCAGGATCTCCTGCTGTTTTTCCGGGGCTAGTCCTAAAAAAGTCTTCTTTGGCATCGCTACACCCTCAATATGCGAATCTATTTTCAGATTAGTGGGAATAGTTTATCACATAACAGACTTTTTTCGACTGCCATAATGACGAATATATTGATTATTTATTCGCTTAAAGGAATTGAATTGTCATAAAAGCAAGAGGTCCGCTCGAGCGGACCTCATGGGGAGAGGGGAAAGCCCGGCTTTCCCCCATCTGTAGTCGGAATTAGCAGTATTCTGTCTTCCGCTCGTTTTTGACGATAATTTTCCCCTCCCGGATAACATAGGGTCGGTTGGGGGCCAGGGCCATGGCTTCCCGGATGTTGGCGGCATCGACCACCACCAGGTTGGCAGTTGAGCCTTCTTCCAGTCCGTAGCCTTCCAGGTTCATGATCTTGTTGGCATCGGTCGTGATCATGTCGAAGACCTTTTCCAGCTCGGGAGGCAGGCTCATCTGAGCCGCATGGACCGTGATATTGGCCACCTGTAGCATATCGGCGCAGCCCAGGGGGTAGAAGGTATCATTGACACAGTCCTGGCCAAAGCTGACATTGATGCCGGCCTCCAGCAACTCCTTGACCCGGGTGATGCCCCGGCGAATGGGCTGCTTGTCCAGGCGCCCCTGGAGCATAAGGTTGGTCACCGGGTTGGTGATCATATGGATGCCGGCCCGGGCCACTTTTTCGATGACATAGGCCGCGTAATGGTCGTCGTAGGCTGCCAGGGCGCAGGTATGGCCACAGGTCACCCGACCCTCCCAGCCCCGCTTGATGGTTTCATCGGCCACCATCTCCAGGGTCCGGTAAAAGGGATCATCGGTCTCATCGACGTGCATATCAACGTCCGCATCGTATTTTTCGGCCAGGTCGAAACAATATTTGACATGGGCCAGGCTGTCGTCAGGATTATTCTCATTGGCCGGCATACCGCCCACGATGTCACAACCCATCTGCATGGCTTCATCCATGAGCTTGTCGCAACCCGGATCTTTGATGATACCTTCCTGGGGGAAGGCGACCAGCTGGAGGGTCATCTTATCCTTGTATTTCTCGCGCAGGGCCAGGACCCCTTTGAGCGGTTTCAGGCCCCCAATGGTGTCGATATCCACATGGGTGCGGATGGCCAGGGTGCCGTTCATCAGGGCCTTGTCCAGGACGGCGCCGGCTCTTTCGATGACATCCTCGTCGGTGTACTGTTTTTTCCGGTCCCAGATGATCTCAATGGCCTCGGTCAGGGTCCCGCTGACATTCTTGCGGACGCTGTCCAGGATATTGACCTTATCCAGATGGATGTGGGGATCGATGAAAGCGGGGACCAGGAGTTTGCCTTCAAGGTCCAGGACGGTCTCCGCCTCCCGGTCCAAACCCTGGCCGATTTCGTGAATTTTGCTGCCTTGGCAGTAGACATCCCATAGGCCCTCACGATGCCTTAAGCTACAGTTTTTCAGTAAAAGTGACATGACCTGCTCCTTTTGCATTTTCTCTATTCCAGTCCTTGCTTTGGCTCAGTGTGAAAAGCCGGGAGAGCTCCCGGCAATTCACCTCATTCCATGACTATGGCCTAGGCATCCCTTGTTTCTTGCGCCGCTTTTTCTATGGCGTTGATAATGGGGATGTAGCCTGTGCAACGGCAGATGTTGCCGGCCACCGCTTCACGGATTTCCTGCCGAGTGGCATCCGGATGCTTCTTGAGGAAGGCGTAGGCGCTCATAATGAAGCCTGGTGTGCAAAAACCACACTGGACGGCATCCTCTTCCACGAAGCTGTCCTGGAGCTGTTTGCCCAGGGCCAGACCACTCATACCCTCGATCGTAAGGATCTCCCCCCCTTGCATGCTGCCTGCCAGGACCAGACAGGAGGCCACGGCGTCGCCGTTGAGGATAACCGTGCAGGCACCACACTCACCGACGCTACAACCTTCCTTGGTCCCTGTCAGCCCCAGATCATTGCGGATGACATCCAGCATGCGGGATCCCGGATCGACCTCAATTTGATAAGGCTTACCATTGACGGTAAAAGACAATTCAATCTTGCGCATATGTTCACTCTCCGATCAGTTCATGCAGGATGCGCTCACTCAAGCGCCGGGAAACCGGCTGCTTGTAACGCGTCGAGGCACGGATGCCCGCTATTTCAGGAATCTTGTCCGAAAGCGCCCGGGCAACTTGGCGGATATCTTCGTCACTGGGACGTTTGCCGACCAGCATGGCGGAAATGTCGGGGAAGTCCATGGGTTTGGGGAAGGTAGCCCCCAAGGTCATCTTGAACTGGGTCACGACTCCCTCTTCATCCATTTCCAGCAGGGTCGCAATGGTCATGCGGGAGATGGACAAGGCCCTTCTGCGACCAATCTTGGTAAAGTTGGTCCGGACACTCTCAGCCAGTTTGGGCACCAGGATGCTGACGATCAGGTCGCCATCTTCCAGGCTGGTCCGGTAGGGACCGGTCACCACATCGCCCAGGGGCAGGGTCACTTCCTGGCCCTTTTTCCAGATGACCAGCCTGGCATCCAGGATGGCCAGGGCTGCAAAGGTATCGGCCGCCGGTGAGGCGTTGCCGATATTGCCGCCAATGGTCGAATGGTTTCTCAGCTGGAGTGAACCCACCGAGAGTGAGGCCTCGGCCAGGAGGGGCGCATGGCGTTTGACCAGGG
>LSQX01151357.1_pt1 | contig 14078 bp, 11 predicted proteins | sample 654561 | NCBI WGS metagenome assembly LSQX01 (sample SAMN04489861, study PRJNA283612) | anaerobic digester metagenome | isolation source: 4 biogas reactors fed with cattle manure at either 37C or 55C with and... | place: Denmark: Kongens Lyngby | collected 2014
CCGGAAACCGCCCCGACCCCGGGGGCAACGAGGTTGTCGGTCAGATTGCCGGTAAAGGCAGCGCCTCGCTACGTCTGTCGGTTCATTTTTTCGGCCTGCTCGAGCAGGCCGGAATCCCGACCCATTATCTCGGGCCCGGCCCCGCCAAGAACAGCCTTCTTGTGAAAAGAGCCCGTTCATTCGGCCTGGAGGTGATCTGCCGCGAAAAGGCCTGGGGCAGCTTTCTGCACCGCTACGGGCAGTATATCTCCCGGGGAGAGCCGCTTCCCTCACTGGTAGAATTCACGCTGAAAGACGATCAGCGCAACGATCCCCCCGTCACCAGGGAGACGCTGGCTGTGCTGAAGATCGCTTCACCGGAAGAGGTCGACTGTATGACCCGGACAGCCGGGAAGGCTACCGCCCTGATCAGAACAGAGCTCGCCTCGAAGGGGCTGGAGCTTATCGACATCAAGTACGAATTCGGTGAAGCCGGCGGCCGGATCCTGGTTATCGACGAGATCTCCGGCGATACCATGCGGCTGCTGCTCGGCGAGCGGGTTCTTCAGCCCGATGAGGCCGCTTCGTTTGTTCTCGATTAGCCGGAGCTAGATCTGTTCCCGGGGAGTTTAATCGCTCCGTGGACCGCTCATTGTTCTTGCATCTCGAACCCGGCTGCACCGCACCCCTACCAGGCCCGGGCCAGGGTGATGTCATGAAAGAAATAGTTGACGATCTCATCGGGGCTGCGGCCCTCCTCGGCCAGGGCGCGCGCGCCCCACTGACACATACCCACACCGTGACCGAAACCGGTGCCGGAGAGGTAGAGCCCGCCTTCCCCGATCCCGATCTGATCGATGAAGGTGGAGCGCATCTCTGTGCTTCCCAGGGCCAGGCGCAGCGAGGGGGCCGGCACCTCGATCTCGTTTATCTTGATCAGGGTTGCCCTACCGGAAGGCCCTTTTTTGCTGATGGAAGCACTCTCAATCGCTCCCGGATCATCGCCCCCGACCTCCCGGACCGCCTCCCGGACTCGGGCCAGAGGGAATGAGGCTTTCCAGTCCTTCTCCGTTTCAGGGATATTCTTCTCTGCCGGGCTGTCGACTATCTGGATATACGGCGGGTTTTCCCCCTTGAATTCCAGCCCTTCATCGGGCAAGGCGGTCCTGGGACCGGCATAGGCATGGAACCAGGCCCTGATATAATCACCCCCATAAAGCGCCACCTCACCCCGGGTTTTTTCCACCGCTTGACGAACGCGATCGTTGACCCGTTCTTCGCTGTAGGCCTGGAATTCCTTGAAATCAGTGGAGGCGTGCGCATTCCGGGCGGGGATACCACCGTTTTCCTTGATCTTTTGCAGGGTGAAGCTGCGTGCGATGATCGCCTGGGCGGCAAGGGCATTTTCCGGCCAGGCGGGATCCATCTCCGCAGCGACTACCCCGGCGATATAGTCCTCAAAATCCATAACCACGATATCTCCCGTTTCGTGGCGGTACAGATCCAACCGGGGCTCCCGGCTCTGATATTCGGCAAGTGGCTCGGGAAGCGGGGGCGGAGCAGCTTCCTGCTCGGTGCGGCGGCGGCAGCCGGCCGGAAGCAGCAAGATCGCGCTCAACAATACGATCAAGATTCGCAATGAACAGGGCATCACTATCACCATCTTTTGCAAGGTTTATCGATCCCAGTTATCTTCCCCCCGGCCGGCAATTCTACCCCGGCAAAAAGGCCGGGGCTGCTCTTTTAAACGAGCAGCCCCGGCGGCTTACCATTGCTTGATCTATCAGTGACGCTTACTTCACTTTATTCTTGAAGGCCCTGCCTGCTTTGAATACGGGAACATTCAGCGCGGGGATAACGATCTCTTCTTTGGTCTGGGGATTGCGCCCCGCCCGTTCCGCCCGGAACCTCCTTTCAAAGGTTCCGAAACCGACCAGCTGCACCCTTTCGTCATCAGCTACTGTATCTACAATAACTTCAAGTGTCGCGTTGATTACTTTCTCAACATCTTTTTTTGACATCTCAACTTTCTCAGATACCGTTCCGATCAGATCAGATTTATTCAATTACCACACTCCTCCTTAGAAGGTATAAATAGAACCCTGTCATTGCTAGTTCGCTCAATATGCAGCAATTCCTGCTTTATCAGCTGTTTTTTTCCTGATATTTTTTCGCCTCTTCCCACCAGTGATCCAGCTGCTCCAGTGAATAGCTGCTGAAAGGTCGATTTCGCCTGGATACCTGTTCAGCGATATAGGCAAATCGATCCAGAAATTTACGTGAAGCCTTCCCCAAAGCTAGCTCCGGGTTCACCTTCATGAAACGGGCCACATTGACAGCAGCGAAAAAAAGATCGCCAAATTCTTCTTCTATCTTGCCCGGATCTCCCCGGCGGTATGCATCCTTCAGCTCGGCCGCCTCCTCCCGCAGCTTCGCCACGGCACCCTCGAGAGAGGGCCAGTCAAAACCGAGTCCTGCAGCCCGCTGCTGGATCTTGTAAGCGCGCAGCAGCGCCGGCAGGCCGGGATCAACCTGGATGGCGGCCCTGCCGACAGCGTTCCTTTCCTGCTCCTTGATCCGTTCCCAGCGGCCGACAGCCTGAGCCTCGGTAGCGGCCCGCTCGGCTCCAAAAACATGGGGGTGACGGCGGATCAGCTTCGTTGAGATACCGTTGATCACCTTTTCGAGATCAAAACGGCCTTTTTCGCGGGCGATCTCGCTGTGAAAAACAACCTGCAGCAGCAGATCACCCAGCTCTTCTTCCAGGGCTGCCGGGTCGGCCCTTTCGATAGCGGCGACAACCTCATAGGCCTCCTCGATCAGGCAGCTTCGCAGGCTGAGATGATTCTGCTGCCGATCCCAGGCGCAGCCCCGGGGAGAGCGCAGCACAGTCATGATCCTTTCCAGCTTGTCCAAGGGACTTGGGCCCTCCGACCGGGGGCCGACCCCGGGAATGGTCCGGACGCGGTGGCCGCGGCGCGGCGCCTGCGTTTTCAGATACAGGGCGGTCAACTCGGCGCCGGGAGGGCCCCCGGGTACGGCGTAGCCGACACAGGGATGCTGTTCAAGTGCGGTGAGCAGGATCCGGCCGGCAGCCCGTGCAGCCCGGCCAGGATCCGCCGGCTCCTTGAACAGGCGCTCCAGCGAGGTGAACCGGATGCCCCGGTCATGACAGAGCCGGGCAGCCGGATGGCGGACTGTTCTGAAATAAAGTCCCCCCCGGCAGCGGCACAGGGCCTCCCGCGCTGCTGCAGTGAGGTGGCGGGTCGGCCCCGGCCCCAAACCGATGATCATAATTGTTCCCATTGGTATTCCTCCTATCTCAGCAGCCGCCAGCGCTCCGCCAGCTCCACCAGGCGCGGCCCGATGCGGGGAACCAGGTTAAGCTCATCCCGGGTCAGGCTGCCGCTCAACAGCAGGGCAAGTCCATAGACAGCGGCCCCGGCAATGATCGCTCCGAGGGTGGCGCAACCGTTGGCCGCCCCTGGAGAAAGAGCGGGAGCCGCTGCCCGAAGCAGTACCCGGTAACCCAGGGAGACCGCCGCGGTCATCGCCGCTGCAGAGAGGCCCGGCAGCAGCACCAGCTCGCCCGCCCGGAAGCGCCATCCGGTCTGCTGCGCCACCGCATGGAGATTCAGCACTGCGGCAAGCCCGGTGCCGATGACCGAACCGAGAGCGGCTCCGCCGATATGCAGCGAAGGGATCGATGTCAGATACCAGGCCAGGACCGCCTTGAGCACCCCGCCAAGGGCCATATTGATCACCGGGGTCACCGTCTTGCCCAAGCCCTGCAGAATTCCGGTCGTGGCCACATAGAGCCCCAGGGGAAGAACCGACCAGGACATATAGGCCAGAGCGTAGCCCGCCCCAGCATTTTCGTAACCGAAAAGCAGCGCGATCACCGGCGTGGCCAACCGGTAAAGCCCCACCGCAGCGGGCATGGAGAAGAGCACGGTCAGTTTTATGGAAAGGGCGGCCCTAGTTCTGACCAGCTTTCTGTTGCGCAATACCAAAGCTTCTGAAATCGCCGGCACCAGGCTCATGCTCAGCGCCAGGGTGACAACATTGGGGAAATAGACTACCGAGCCGGCCATCCCGGTAAGCTGTCCGTAAAGAGCGGTGGCCTGCTGCTGGGCCAGGCCGATCGCCTTGAGCCGCCCGGGTACGATCAGCTGGTCGATCAGGCTTAACAGCGGCATGATCAGGGAGCCGAAGGTGATCGGGATCGCCAGGCTGAAGATGCGCCGGATGATCGCTCCGACAGGCTGGGAGGCGGTGTCACGTTGCTCTCGAACCCTCTTCATGAAGGCCGGGCGGCGCCGGTAGTAGATCAGCAGCAGCAGCAAAAGTCCGAGGAGACCCCCGGCGGCAGTGCCAAAAGCGGCACCGGCGGCAGCGTACTCCACCCCCCAGCCCAGCAGCGAGACCGCCAGGTACAAAGAGAAGACCGCCCGTCCCACCTGCTCGATCACCTGCGAAGCAGCGGTGGGGAACATGTACTGCTGTCCCTGGAAAAAACCGCGCAGCGCCGACATCACCGTCACAAAAAAAATGGCCGGCGCGATGGCCATGATCGAATAGATCGACAGGGGATCGCCGTTGGTGAGCCGCACAATCGTATCGGCGGTGAAATATAAAACCAGGGTGATCAGCAGGCCAGTGAAGGTCAAGATCAAAAGGGCGATGCGGAAAACCCGCATCGCTTCCCGGTAATCATCGACGGTCACCTTCTCGGCGACCAGTTTCGAGATCGCCACCGGGATCCCCGCCGTCGAGATGGCCAGCAGGGTCGAGTAGATCGGATAGGCCATCTGGTAAAGGCCGATCCCACCGTCGCCAACAATCCTGACGAGCCAGATCTTCATGACCGCGCCAATGAAACGAACCCCTACCCCGGCCACAGCCAGAATAGCCGCGCCCCGGATAAATCTGCTGTGGCTGGACAAAGCCCTTCCTTCCTTCCTTCCCCTGGTTCCGATCCCCTTTATCTTTCTAGATTGGCTGTATTATACCAACTTCAGCACGCCGAATCTACTTTTCAAGTTTACTGCTCCATCTGCTTGGCCAGAAATGAAGCGGCCGTCTCGACCAGCTTGAGCTCCAGATCGGTCATCCTGACCGAAGGATCCCGGCTGCCCATGACCACTGCACCGATGGGATCACCCTCGGAAATGATCGGTGCGATCGCCTCATTGGCAAAACGCGGACCGAACATATCATCCGTTTCCCGGTAATATTGATGCTCGGAGGTATCGTTGATCAGCACGCTTTTACGGTTTTCCATTACCTGCTCCAGAGCGCTGTTCAAGGGCCGGTTCACAAATTCCTTTTTGGGTGCTCCGGCCACCGCGATAATTGTATCCCGGTCGGCAATACATGAAATATGGCCCATCGATTCATAAAGAGAGTCGGCATATTCCTGGGCAAAATCGCCCAGCTCGCCGATGGGGGAGTATTTCTTCAGAATAACCTCTCCACCCCGGTCAACATAGATCTCCAGGGGATCCCCTTCTCTGATCTTCAGAGTGCGGCGAATCTCCTTGGGAATGACGACACGGCCAAGATCGTCAATGCGCCTGACAATACCGGTTGCTTTCAACTGTGTTTCCTCCTTTGTGAAATAGCAGGCAATAACTCTCTCTTCCGAAATTAGTATTCATCCCCAACAGCGGTTTTATGCATCAGGTATCTTTTGGCGAAGCGCTACTTCCTCCGGTAATTCCCCGGAAAGCTCTTTCAAAAAGTGGGACAGCTCCGGGAGCGCCGCTTTTCCAGCTGCATCCTGAATTCTTACTCCCAGCGTCTCCTCATCGATCCAGTGAACCCGGCGGCGGCCCCGCCGAACCGGCGGCCCGAGGCCGAGCCGATCAGGCTTTCGCCCGGGATAAAATTTGACCTTCACGACGCCATCATCCTGCTCCAGCAAGCAGATTCCCAGCTGGAGGGCGGCGATCCTCAGGGAAGCCGCCTGAAGCAGATTCTGCACCGGCGGGGGCGGGCTACCATAGCGATCGCGTATCTCCTCTTCAATTTCGCGGAGCTCGCTTTCCGAGGTCAGGGTATAGATCCGTTTGTATAGATCGATCTTCTGACCCTGGTTGGTGATATAGGCTGTTGGCAGGTAGGCATTCAGCTTCAGATCCAGACGGGGCGGCGGGAGCGGCTCCTCTTTGGGCGGGCGCTCCTTGATCCTGGCCACGGCCTCCTCGAGCAGGCGGGAATAGAGATCAAAGCCGATCTCAACCATGAAACCGTGTTGCTCTGCACCGAGGATATTGCCGGAGCCGCGGATCTCCAGATCGCGCAGGGCCACCTTGAATCCCGAACCAAGCTCGGTAAATTCTTTGATCGCCTGCAGCCTTTTCCTGGCATCTTCCGTGATGATCTTCTCCCGGCGGTAGGTCAGGTAAGCATAGGCCAGCCGGTGAGAACGGCCGACCCGCCCGCGCAGCTGGTACAACTGGGCCAGACCGAACTGATCGGCATCGTAGACCAGCAGGGTGTTCACGTTTGGGATATCGAGTCCCGCTTCGATGATGGTCGTGCTCACCAAAATTTGATATTTCCCCTCGATAAAATCGTCCATCAGTTGTTCCAGAGTAGCCTCGGGAATCCGCCCGTGCCCCACCGCCACGGCGGCGCCGGGAAACAGCTCCCGGATCTGTTCAGCCATGGCGTTGATCCCGGCGATCCGGTTGAAGACAACGTAAACCTGCCCTCCCCGGTTCAGCTCCCGCTGGATCGCCTCCCGGGCCAGGTGATCGGAATACTCGGCCACAAAGGTCTGAACCGGATAACGGTTCTCCGGCGGTGTTTCGATGACACTGAGATCTCTCACACCAACAAGGGAAAGATGCATCGTCCTCGGTATCGGAGTCGCGGTCATCGCCAGGACATCGACGGAAAGCCGCATCTGTTTCAGCTTCTCCTTGTGGCGCACGCCGAAACGCTGCTCTTCATCGATGATCAAAAGCCCCAGATCACGGAATTTGATATCTTTTGAAAGAAGGCGGTGGGTCCCGATGACGATATCGATCTTCCCGTCAGCCAGATCTTGCAAGATCTTCTTCTGCTCCGCGAGCGAGACAAACCGGCTCAACTGGGCAACCTGGAAGGGAAATTCAGCAAACCGTTCCGAAAATGTGCGGAAATGTTGCTGGGAAAGAACCGTGGTCGGGACAAGCATGGCCACCTGCTTTCCCTCCATAACGACCTTGAAAGCTGCCCGCAGGGCCACCTCGGTCTTGCCGTAACCGACATCACCGCAGATCAGGCGATCCATGGGATGATCTTTCTCCAGATCCGCCTTGACCTCGGCGATGGCCTGCAGCTGATCGGTGGTCTCTTCATAGGGGAAAAGCATTTCAAATTCCTTCTGCCAGGGGTGATCCCCTTTGAAACGATAACCATCGGCCAATTCGCGCGCCGCATAAAGGGAGAGCAGCTCCTGAGCCATCTCTTCCACCGAGGCCTTCACCCTGCTTTTGAGACGCTGCCATTCGCCGCCGCCGAGGCGGTGCAGCCGCGGCGCCTTCCCTTCCGCCCCGATATATTTCTGGATCAGCTCGATCTGATCCGCGGGGAGGTAAAGCCGATCGCTCCCCTGGTATTTTATAAGCAGGTAATCGCGCTGAACACCGCCAATTTCCAGGGTGTTCAGCCCCAAATATTTGCCGATTCCATGCTGTTCATGCACCACATAATCGCCCACGGCCAGATCGCGGTAGTGGTGCAGCCCGGAACCCTCCTGCCGGGTCAGCCTTCTCTTCTTGCGGCGCCGGGGAAGTATATTGTGCTCTGTCACCACAGCCAATTTCAACGATGGGATCAGGAATCCCCCCTCCAGGATCGCTGTAACCATGCGCGCCTCACCCGGGGCCCAGGGTTGGCCGGAGAGGGGACCCACCTTCAGGCCCTGCTCAGCCAGCAGCTGCCGCAATCCCCGGGCCCGCTCTTCCGTAGCGGCAGCCACGGCGATCCGGTAGCCCGCTTTTCTCCATTCGGCCAGATCGGAGCCCAAAAGTTCCCACTGTCCGTGATAGCTGGCCGCATCCCTTCCTGACAACACCAGCTCCGGGGACAGCTCCAGTGAGCCCGTTGAGGAGGGAAAAAGCGACAGGGCCATAATATTGGAACGCGGGGAGAGCAGCTCCTCGATCTGCCAGAAAGGATAATCCGCACCCGGCAGCATCTCTCCCCGGGCAAAAATACTACCGTAGTGCGAGAGCAGCTCACGATGCAGCCCGGCGGCATTCTTGAAAATTGCCGCCGGCTCATCGACCAGCACGATCGATTCTGTAGGTAGGTAGTCAAAAAGGCTGGCGCCTTCACCATAAAAATAAGAGAAATAGCTGGAAAGGTGATCAAGACCGCCGGGCATCAGGAGGCGGTTGAGGTGCCGGCCGGTACTTGTTTTCAGCTTTGCTGCCGCCTGCTCTTCTCCCCTGCGGCGTAGCCGGGCAAGAGCAGGCTCCAGCTCGCGGCGGATCCGCTGCTCTCCCTGCTCGAACCGCGCCCCGGAGATCACCAGTTCATATGCCGGCAAGATCACCACCTGATCCAACCGTTCGGTTGAACGCTGCGTCGCCGGGTCGAAAAAACGGATCGAATCGATGATCTCGCCGAAAAGTTCCACCCGCAGGGGTCGCTCCCTGCCGGGGGGGAAGATATCGATAATTTCACCACGGGCGCTGCACTGCCCCCGCCCCTCGATCAAGGGCACCCTTTCGTAACCGTTCTCGATAAGTTTCTGCAAAAGAATCTCCCGGTCAACCCCCTCACCGACCTGCAGTGGTATCAACAGACGGCGCCACTCCTGGGGGGGCAAGACCCGCGATATCAGGGCAGTAAACGGCGCCACAAAGACGGCGCTCTCTCGCCGCTGCAGCCGCTCCAGAAAAAAGAGGCGCTGCCGACGCTGCTCCATACTCCGGGCAAGAAAATCGGCAGTGATAAACAGTTCCCGGGCCGGCAGCAAACCAACCCGGCCGGGGGGTAAAAAGGCCAGCAGATCTTCATAAATTTTTTCTGCCCGGGCCAGATCCGCCGCAACCACCACCGCCGGACAGTTCAAGGTTTCAACCAGGCCCGCCTGAAGAAAGGCAGCGGCACTGCCGCCGATCCCGGTGACGGCGCTGCCGGAACCGGAAAGATCTGAGGCGCTCCTGAGCAGCTGTTTGAAGGATCGGTCCCGGGGCCATTCTTTGAGCAATTCATGTAAAAACACGATGCCATCCTCACTTCATGGGAGTGTGAATCTTGTGAAAAATGCACTACCCGGCGCCCCGTTAATGGACGTCGGGTTCTTTCCGGTAGGGCCACTCCGCCTCATTAACAGGAGTGGTCTCCACACAGTGATCGCAAAGGGAATAGATAAAAAGATCACCCGTTTCGGCAGACTTAATTATATCTTCGTGCAGATCTGCCGTCAAGATATCGATACCGATCTGATGCAGCTCCGCTTCTGTCAGGCTGAGGGCGCCGATCAACGCCCCGCAGCGATCACAGATATAGGTGATCCTCATTTCCTCTTTCACACCATCATATTCATTTAAGATCTGTGATTATGCTACCCCGGGATGGGCAGATCTATCCCTGCAGGGCTGCACACCGGGAACCCGCCGGGGTAACGGAGGTTTCGGCCCTCTGCGCTGCCAGATCGGGATCCGGGAATTGCCCCGGCGGCCCGTACAGGGATCCTTCGCTGCGCTCAGGATGACAATGGAGGAAAGCTCTGGTGACAGTGGTGAGAAACCCCGGAATGAAATGAAGGAAGATCAGGGGGACAGCGAAGGAAGCCCGCAACGGGATTTTATTTTTGGGTCCGTGAAAAGATCTTCCCCACTTTGAACCTCTCCGTGGGGGAAAAGATAACCGGGGCAGTCTGGCGGAAATCGGGGGGCTCGCTCCAAGGTTCCACCGCAGCAAGGTGAATCCTCCGGCCTGTACCCCTGTCGACAGGCGGCATGCGGGAGCCGATACCGCTTCGGTTTTAAAAAGCAGAATTCTCCGCTGCCATCGGAAATTTGCCCGTATTCAACCCACCGCTGCGGGCGAGAGCGGGGATCCTGCGAACCACACCATTGGGGCTGGCAATCATGCCAACCGGGATGCCCAGAAGAGACTGCCGGTCAGTTGCCCGGGAAAGGGACGATCGCTTAAGGGGCTGCCCTGGAATGAAGGGGAGACAACTGCAAGCAACCAGGCCGCAACCGCAGGCTAGGGCGGGCGGTTGAACCGGTTCATCGCCTCCTCCAACCCCGGCCCGAGATAAACAAACAGGGCTTCAACAGCCCGTTCAACAGCTCCTTCGAGCAGTTCCCGCTCGGGCAGCGGGGGCTCCACGAGCACATAGGCGGCGGTGTCACCGGCAAGCGGTTTACCGATACCGATCCGCAGGCGCAGAAAATTGCCGGTACCGAGCGTCTCGATGACCGAGCGAACGCCGCGGTGACCGCCGCTGCCGCCTCCGGAGCGCAGCCGGATCCATCCCGGCGGTAGGTCCAGATCATCGTAGATCAGAATAAGCTGTTCGGGGCTGAGAGAAAAACGCTGCATCAGCTCCGCCGCCGCCCGCCCGCTCAGGTTCATGAAGGTGCGCGGCTGAACCAGAAGCAGGCGCTGCGACCGATATTCGGCGGCAGCGCAGCAGGAATGACGCAGATGAAATGGTCTTTCCGCCCTGATCGATCTGGATAGCAATTCCACCACACGATAGCCCAGATTGTGTCTGGTTCCGCTGTAACGCTCCCCGGGATTGCCCAGTCCCACAATGGCGTGGTCGTAATTTTCGCGAACCCTTCTCCGGAAAAAGATTTATTTCCCGGCCTCCTCGCCCTCCGGCGGCGCCTCCTGATCGTCTTCCGCAGCAGCCTCGCCGGCCTCTTCCTCGGCCGCCAGCAGCTCTTCTTCTTCCTCTTCCTCTTCTTCCTCTTCCGGAACAAGGACCTGGGCCAGAGCATCCTCCGGGGCAGTCAACAGGGTGACCCCTTCAGGCAGGGTCAGGCTGCCCGCGCTGATGCTATCCCCGATCCCCAGCGGCGAAAGATCGATCTCCAGCAATTCCGGAATATTCACCGGGAGACACTTGACACTCACTTCGCGCAGAAGAATCTGGATGATCCCGCCTTCCAGGGTCCCGGCCGCTTCTCCGACAAAGTTCAACGGGACCTCTACCTCGATCTCATCCTCCATGGAGATACGGATAAAATCAACATGCAGGAGACGATCTTGCTGCCAGAGATGTCTTTGAATCTCTTTCAACATCACCGTTTCCCGATCCGAACCGGCGCCGTTGCCGATCTCCAGATCGATCAGTACGTTTGTCCCACCTGCAGAGAGAACCTTTCTCAACAGGCGGCCGTCTACCAGCAGCGAGCGGGTCTCTTTGCCCCGCCCGTAGATTACCGCGGGGACACGCCCTTCCCGGCGCAACTGATTGAGTTCGCCCCTGGTTAAAGGCAAACGAATTTCTGCTTTCAGTACCATTCGCTCCATTTGCGAAAACCTCCTCGACGTCCAGTATAACCATGATGGAAGATGGTGTCAATTAGTCAAACAAAGCGCTCACCGAACGCTCTTCGCTGATCCGGATGATCGCTTCCCCGATCAGCGGGGCCACGGAAAGCCCGTGGAACTTTTCGGTCGGTAAACTGGCCTCCACCGGAATCGAATTGGTGTAGACCACCTCCTCGATGAAAGCCCCGTTAAGTCTCTCCAGGGCCGGTCCGGAGAAAACCGGGTGGGTGCAGCAGGCGTACACCTCGAGAGCGCCCTTTTTCTTCAGGGCCTCGCCGCCCAGCACGATCGTTCCGGCGGTATCGATGATATCGTCGATCAGGATGGTCACCCTGTTCTCGACTTCGCCGATGATATTGACCACCTCGGCCTGGTTGGGAGCGGGTCTTTTCTTATCGATCACGGCGATAGGCAGCCCCAGGCGATTGGCCAGCTCACGGGCCCTGGTGACCCCGCCGAGATCGGGAGAGACGACCACACCCTCACCCCGGATCCTTTTCTGCTTGAGGTAGTTGGCAATGATGGGTACTGCAGTAAGATGATCAAAGGGAATATTGAAAAAACCCTGGATCTGGCCGGCATGCAGATCCATCGCTACCACCCGGCTGGCCCCGGCGGCGGTGATCAGATCGGCCAGCAACTTGGCGGTGATCGGATCCCGCGCCCTGGTTTTACGGTCCTGCCGGGCATAGCCGTAATAGGGGACAACCGCATTGACGGAATGAGCGGAGGCCCTTTTAAGAGCGTCGATCAATATAAGCAGCTCCATGATATGTTCATTGGCCGGATTACACAGGGGCTGGATCAGAAAAACATTCTTGCCACGAACGCTTTCCTGAATGCCGATCCGGATCTCCCCGTCGCTGAAGCGGCCCACCTCCGCCTCACCCAGGGGTATCCCGATATGATCGGCGATCTCTTGGGCCAGACTGCGATTGGCGCTACCGCTAAAGATCTTGATTTTGTTTTTGCCCACTACATTACCCCTCCCCATGATAGAGTTTATCTTCGGTACCTGTTCAGGCCTTTTCTTCCTTCTCTGCCCTTCCCTTCTTATCCTGCTGCAGGCCTTTTTCCAGCAGCCGCTTCCCCAGCCCGGCACAGTTTTTCTGATCCGTCCGGGCTATGGCCAGGGCTCCGGCAGGCACATCTCCGGTCACGGTAGAACCGGCAGCCACAAAAGCCCCCTCGCCTATCTCCAGGGGCGAGACGAGGTTGCTGTTGCAGCCGATAAAAGCACCCCTGCGGATCAGGGAGCGGTGCTTCTTGCGGCCGTCAAAATTGACCACAATGACTCCCGCCCCGAGGTTAACCCCGCTCTCGATATCGACATCTCCGGCATAGCTGTGATGGGGCAGCTTGCTCTCTGCCCCGATGGTCGAATTCTTCACCTCGACAAAATCACCGATCTTGACCCCGGGGCCGATGCGGCAGCCGGGGCGGATATTGGCAAAGGGACCGATCGCCGCTCCATTTTCCAGAATGCTCCCGGCAACAACAGCCTGCCGGATCACAACCCCGTCTCCGATCTGCGCGTTCATGATCTGCACACCCGGCCCGATCCGGCAGCCGGAACCGATCACCGTATTACCCTCGATAAGCGTCTGCGGCAGAAGCACCGTCTCCGCCCCGATCCTGACATCAAAATCAATATAGGTGGAAGCGGGGTCGATCATGGTCACGCCCTGCCTCATCAGGGAGCAGTTGATCCGTCCCCGCATGATCGCTGCCGCCTCCGCGAGCTGACAGCGATCGTTGATCCCCAGGGCGACTTGCCACCGCCCCAGACAGGAAGCGCCGATACGATGACCCTGCTCTCTCATCAAGGAAAGAATTTCCGGAAGGTAATACTCCTGCTGAACATTTTCAGGGGATAGAAGGGGTAAAAATTCTCGAAGAACCTTGAGATCAAAGCAGTAGGATCCGCTGTTGATCTCGGCCACTTCCACCTCGGCGGAGGTGGCATCGCTTTCCTCGACGATCCGCAGCACCGCTCCGCCGGGATCGCGGATCACCCGGCCGTAGCCGGTCGGATCCGGAGGCACCGCTGTCATCACGGTGGCAGCACTGTCACCATGATCCCGGATCAGCTGCTCCAGATCTTCTCTCTCCAGCAAAGGGGTATCCCCGCAGAGGACCAGCAAAAGTCCTTCCTCCGGCAGGTGCGGCAGCGCCTGCATCAGGGCATGTCCCGTTCCCAGCTGTTTTTCCTGGACGGCGTAGCTCCATCCGGCGCCGATGGTCTCTCTGACCAGAGCTGCACCGCGGCCGATCACAATGACCGGTTCCCCGGCAACAGCAACCGCACTGTCCAGGATATAGCGTAGCAGCGGCCGCCCGCACAGGGGGTGCAGCACCTTCGGCAAGGTGGAGTGCATTCTTTTACCTTCCCCTGCTGCCAGTATCACTGCCTGTATTTCTCCCATGGGAGCTCCTCCTCAGGTATAAATTTCACCTGTACATTATACTACAGGCAGCAGAGGAGAGACAGGGCGCGCGATCACTCACTTATAATCTTACAGAAGGGGGATCGGCTCACTCACGCCGAAATCTTACCGAGGGGTAGTGATATGACCATGTCA
>LSQX01318755.1_pt2 | contig 14078 bp, 16 predicted proteins | sample 654561 | NCBI WGS metagenome assembly LSQX01 (sample SAMN04489861, study PRJNA283612) | anaerobic digester metagenome | isolation source: 4 biogas reactors fed with cattle manure at either 37C or 55C with and... | place: Denmark: Kongens Lyngby | collected 2014
CCTGCCGTTACAATGATTATACGGCTACCTGATCATCATCCCTGCAGTATCAAGTCTGGTGACAAATTGTTGTGCTTATCCTTTAAAAAAAGCGGGCGACCGAAAGTCAGCAGCCATATCGATCAGTCTCGGCAGTTTTCTGTGAGAAAAAGGACGACGGAATAATCGAAGGAGGAAATATGCGGATTATCGTGCACGATCTCTGCAGCCCTGAATGGCAGGCGGCCAATATCCCGGTTGCCGAGCAGGATGTCATCGTCTCGGATGACGGAACACTGAAAAATTGCATCGGCTGCTTTGGCTGCTGGGTGAAGACGCCCGGCACCTGCGTGATCCATGACGGCTACCAGCACATGGGGGCGTATCTTGGAACGGCCGATACCCTCTTGCTAATTAGCAGAAACTGCTGCGGCAGTCAAAGTCCGTTCGTCAAGTCCGTCCTGGACAGAAGCATCGGCTACATCCATCCAAACTTTCGCACGATCAACGGCGAAATGCACCACCGCAAACGGTTCAGCAACACGCTCAAGCTGCACGCCATTTTCTACGGAGATCAGACTGATTTCGAGAAAAACACGGCAGAAGCACTGGTGCAGGCTCAGGCCGTTAACCTCGCAGCCAAATCAGTAAAAGTCGACTTTATCGACACTCTGCAGCAGTTAAGCGGGGTGATCGCATGAAACGGTACCCCGGAACAATCGCGCTGATATGCGGCAGTCCGAAGCAAACTGGAAGCAGCAGCGCAGCTGTACTCGATCGGCTCCGCGAAAAACTTCCGGAAAAAACCCCGATCACAGATATTCACATTGCGGCAAAACTGACAGCTGAAAATGCAGAACTGCTGAAATCCTGCGACACCCTGCTGTTCGCGTTTCCGCTTTATGTTGACGGCATCCCCGGACATCTGCTTCGGGCTCTGATGCAGCTTGAACCCCTGATGACGTCGAAACAGCGCGTCTACGGAATAATCAATTGCGGATTTTTCGAAGGCAGACAATGCCAAACGGCGGCACGCATTCTGGAGAACTGGGCCGCCAGGTCTTCTTGCAACTACATGGGTGCAATCGGATTGGGTACGGGCGGTATGCTGACCCTGTTCGACAAGTACGGGGAGGGACCGTTAAAACCAATTGAAACTCGCTTGACAGCACTGGTCGCTGACATTATTTCCGGACAAACAATCGGCTTTGAACACACACAGGCGAGCCTGCCGAAAATCGTTTACAAGTTGGCAGTCGAAATGAACTGGCGGCGCAGTGCCAAAAGAAATGGCTTGAAATCTGCGGATCTGAACCGAAAGCCTCTGCCGCCCAGCCGGCAGTAACACAGCATCATCGCGCAAAAAAGCCCTGAAACTATTGAGCTTCAGAGCTTTATGGTGACCCTAAGGGGAATCGAACCCCTGATTTCGCCGTGAGAGGGCGACGTCTTGACCGCTTGACCATAGGGCCGTCTCAGCTTGCAGATTTTAGCACAGGTCGAGAACTGAAACAAGTTCGCCGTATTTTTAACTGAGCTGGGGTTAATTGCAAATGTAAGTGCCCTGTTAAGTTCGCACTTATCTTTTGCAAGCGAGCGCTAATCTCTGCAATAAACCTGATCTAAATCCGGTTGTAGTCTTCAGCAAACCGCTGCAGCTGTTCCTTCAAGGCGCGGTTTGGCAGTGCCAGATTGAGACGCAGGTGTCCTTCACCGCCCGGTCCGAACATGGCGCCGTCCTGCGCAATAAAGCGACTGGTCTGTGCCGGTTCAAGCTCTCGCACATCAATCCAAAGCAGATAGGTGCCCTGGAGCGGTGCGATTTTGATCTCGGGGAAATATTGCTTGAGAAACACTTCCGCCGTCTGCCGGTTCTGGTCGATCTGGTGTATCGCCTCGTCCAGCCAGGCATCACCATGCGTGTAGGCCAGTTCGCATGCTTTGAAGGCCAGCAGATTGACATGGGGGAAGCCCGTCTTCTCTTCGTAATCATCGTATTTCTTCAGGTGCTCGGGATTGGCCATGATCAGGTTCGCGAGGCCGAGGCCTGCCAGATTGAACGTTTTGCTCGGCGCGGTACAGGTCACCGTATTCATTGCCGTTTCAGGCGAAAGCGTCTGGAATACGATATGGTGATGGCCGGGCAGGATCAGGTCATGGTGAATCTCATCGGCCAGGACGGTGACGCGATGCCGGCGGCAGATGTCGTCCAGCCTGCAAAGTGTCTCCTTTGACCAGACAATGCCGCCCGGGTTATGCGGGCTGCACAGTATGAACATCGTATTTTGCGGGTCGGCAGCCAAAGCTTCGAAGCGGTCAAAATCGATTTTGTAGTGTTCGTCTTCATTAATCAGGGGGCAGGACGCCTCACGCCGGCCTGTCGCCGCAATCGCACTGAAAAACGGGAAGTAGACGGGCGGCATGATAATCACACCGTCTCCCGGTTCAGTCAGAGCGGACAAGGCGGCGTAAAGTGCAGGCACTATGCCGCTGACGGGATAGATCCAGTCCTTTTCCACGCTAAATCCGTGCCGCCGCTGCATCCATCCCTGAACGGCCTCGTAATATGCCGGTTTCACGAACGGATATCCAAGGATCGTTTCATCCAGATATGACTTCAGTCCCTCGCGGATTTCGGGAGCCGTCATCCATTCCATGTCAGCGATAGTGAGCGGTATCGCGCGTTCGTCCAGATCCGGATGCTTTTGCTGCATGAGGTGCCACTTAATTGAGTCGGTGCGTTTGGTCAGGCTGTCAAAATCGTACGGCATAACGTGCTCCATTTACTATTTATCGTCCTCAGCATATCAGTAACGAAACGGTTTTGCGCGCGTATGGCATTGCGCTAAGATGCAATGTGATATTCGAAATGAGGTAATCGACATGGGTTTAGACACAAACGGGGATCAGTACGCAGGCTTGAAGGACGCGGTGGTGGAAATCGGCCGGCGAATGTACGAGCGCGGGCATGTCATTTCAAATGACGGAAATATCAGCGTTAGAGCCGGCGACAACTTGTTCTTCGTCACACCGTCCGGCATTTCCAAAGGCCGGCTCAGCGCCGCCATGCTGGTGCCTGTAGACGGCGAAGGGCGCGTACTTGCAGGCGACCGCCATGCCTCATCGGAAGCACCCATGCACCTCGAAGTCTACCGCCAGAAACCGGACGTTCATGCGGTGATCCATGCCCATTCGCTTTACGCGACAGCCTTCGCGGTGGCTCGCCGCCCGATCGACGAGCCGTACGCACCGGAACTGGTGCTGGGATTGGGTCCCGTACCGGTTGCGCCGTTCGCGCTGCCTTCAACGGATGAAGTCCCTGCCTCAATCGTCCCCTATCTTGACGGACATGCATTGCTGCTGGCAAATCACGGCGTCCTGACCTGGGGACAGACTTTGGATCAGGCGTTCGACTATCTGGAACAGGCAGAATATGCCGCCCGCCTGATTTTGACGGTGGAGCAGATGGGAGGCGGCGTGAAACTCGATGCTGATATCCAGGCCAGACTGTTCACACTGGCCGGCAACTACAAAAAACTGGCCGGCAAACGTGACGCGCGGTCGTAAGCGCTAGCCGACGATCACGTGACCTTCCGGCAGAACAATGTCCGGCTTGTGCTCTCGCCGCATCAGGGCAATCGCAAAGGAGGCTGGTCCGACACGGCCGATGAACATCAGCAGGACCAAAACCACCTGACTGGCCGTATGCAGGCTGGGCGTGCCGACCGCTGACAATCCGACAGTACCGAACGCCGAGCTCACTTCAAAGAGATAGTTCAGGAAATTCACATCGATATTCGTTTGAAAATGCTGTTCAATGATGGATACGAACAGCGTGCTGACGATAACAAGCACGAGCGAAAGCGAGAATATTGCAAACGCCCGGAGCGCGACCAGCCGATTCAGCTGATGCTTGCCAAGCTGCGGCTTGCGTTCCGGCCGGAGCCCGTTGACGGCAACAGCCAGCACGACGGCAAACGTCGTCAGTTTGATACCGCCGCCGGTGCCGGCCGGCGAAGCCCCGATGAACATCAGGATGGATGAAACAAAGCGCGAACTTTCGGACAGTGTCGCCTGATTGACGCTGTTGAAACCTGCCGTGCGCGTCGTGACCGACTGGAAGAAAGCGGCCAGCGGCTGTTGCGAAGCCGGCAGCAGCCCCATGGCGCCGACATTTTCGTTTGTTCGTTCAACCAGCCAGAAAAACAGCGTGCCGCCAGCGAGTGCAGTCAGCGTGAGGATCAGCACGAGCCTGACGTGAAACAGCTGTGATGCGGTGCGCTTTCGGGACAGAATCTCGCGCCAGACGATGAAACCGAGGCCGCCCGAAATGACCAGCAGCGCCGTCGTGATCAGCACGATCGGGTCGTCGTTGAATCGCGTCAGGCTGTCGAACGGCTTTGCCGGCGTGCCAAAAAGATCAAATCCTGCATTGCAAAACGCGGAAACCGACTGAAAAATGCCTCGCCAGACGGCACCCGATCCATAGCGCGGCCAGAAACGCCAGATAAAGATGGCGGCACCGGTCGCCTCTGCGATCAGGGTAAATCGCATGATGAATCTCAGCAATCGCATCGGATTCAGCGATCCTTCCAGCGATGTCGTCTCGCGTTCAAGCGAGAGCAGTTTCCAGGAACGGCTTTTTGACAAGGCGGAAAAGAAAAAAGTCGTGACTGTTGCAAGACCCAGGCCGCCGATCTGAATCAGCATCAGGATAACAGCCTGGCCGAACTGGGAAAAGTGGCTGCCCGTGTCGACTAATACGAGCCCCGTCACACATGTTGCCGACGTGGCTGTAAAGAGGGACGTAAAAAACGGGGTCGGATCATGACGCGAAGCAAGGGGCAGCATCAGGAGCCCGGTGCCGATCAGAATCATGGCGACAAAAGAGATCACAATCAGACGTGTCGGAGACTCAAGTATGAGTCTGATCAAGCTGTTACGGTTCGAGCGCTGTTTTTTTGTCTGCAGCAGCGGCATTCTACTTGACCATCAACTGGTAAATATCGTCGTAGTCTTTCTTCTCGGTCACCAGGAGCAGGACATCACCGGCCTCGAGACGTGATTCGCCCGTCGGAATGACACTCGTTTTGTCTTTTCTGGTAATCGTGACGATTCTCGTGCTGCCCGGAAATTTGATCTGCTGCAGGGCCTTCCCAAGTATTTTGGACTTGGCCGACATGCGCACTTCGACAATGTACTGCGGTGTATCGCGAACATTGAACACGACCTGCATGCCTTCATACTGAATGTTGTGTTCGATCAGGTCTGCCAGCATTCTCGTGCTGTTGTAAACAAGATCGACGCTCAGACGCTTGAACATTTCGATGTTGCGCGGATTGTTGACGCGTGCGACTGTCGTTTTGACATTGAAATGCTTTTTGGCAATCTGGCAGCCGACCAGGTTGTCTTCGTCCTTGCCGGTGACCGCAACATAGAAGTCCGCATTGCGACAGCCTGCATCGGCCAGCACTTTGATCATCGTTCCGTCCCCGATAAACACACGCACCGCGCCGAAACGATTGACAATACGCTCAGCATGCGCTGCATTCTGCTCAATCAGGGCGATATCAACATCCTGGTCCCGCAGTGATTCGATCAGGTAATAGGCAAGTTTCCCACCGCCCATAATGACAATTCGCTTCATCAGCTCACCTCAATCAGAACGACCTGATCATTTTCTTCGATCTCCAATGCTGACGTAATCGGGTACAGCGTGCCGGCGCGCAGAAGCCCAAGCACAACCTGACCGTCCATCGTCACGATGTCCGACAGTTCCTGCCCGATCAGCTCATCATCGACAGGAACATTGTGGTACTCAAGCGTCTTCCCGTACATGCGGTGACTCATGATCACGCCGGCATCATCCATATCGCGCAGGATGGCATCGACCGTCTGCCCCGTTGAGCTGATCACTTCAAGTCCCAGCTCATCAAAGGCGAACTTCTTTTCCGGATTGTAAAGGCGTGATATCACCTTTTTGACACCGAACAGCTGTCTTGCCATAAGGCTCGCCATAATATTGATATTGTCCGACTGCGTGACGGCACAGACGACATCGGCCTGACGAATATCAGCGCTTTCCAGCACGTCTTCGTCAATGACGACACCCGATATTTTGCGGCAATCAAGGTGTTTGGCATGCACAACCCAGGCATCACCCTGATCAATCAGGACGACGTCATCATCTCGTTTCAGGAGTGCCTCAGCCAGCGCAACACCGACTTTACCGGCTCCTATAATGACTACTTGCATGGATGTTTCCCTATCTCGTACATAACAATGGCGCCGGCGACGGCGGCATTCAGCGACTCCGTATTGCCCCTCATGGGAATCGAGAGCCGTTCAATTTCTGAGTTTTTCACGCTGTCCGAAAGGCCGTGGGCTTCATTGCCCACAATCAGAGCGTACGGCCCCCGCTCAAACGATTCCTGACTAAGCGATCGGCCGCCTGCATCCAGCGCATAAACGGTCACGCCCGCGCCGATCAGAACACGCAGGGCATCTTCCGTATTATCCACCCGAACGACTCGCTGACGCAAGACAGACCCCATCGAAGCTCTGAGCGCTTTTCTCGACAACGGTGACACGGCACCCGCTTTGTACACGAGCGTGCCGAACCCAAATGCCTCGGCACTGCGGCTGAGCGCACCGACATTGCCGGGGTCGGCAAGGGAGTCGAGCAAAAGATAATGCCCCTGATCCGGCACAATCAGCCGGTCAATGCCATACTCGGGCTTTGCTGCCGTCATGATGACGCCCTGCGGGTTTACTGTATCGGCCAGCCGCCGAAAGAGATCGGGCGGCAAAATAAGCGTTTCCGCCTCCACGCGATACGTGTCAACGACGGATCGCAGGTCTTCTTCCCGGTCAGAAGCACCAATCAATAAATCGGGTTCAATGCCGGATGCGAGTGCATCTTCGACGAGCCGCCGGCCCTCAAGGATGATGCGTCCTGATTCCGATTGGCGCGCAAACGATTTAACGAGCGCCTTGTAGCGCTCGTTATGTCGGCTCGTGATGACGATGATTGGCTGCATTGGCAAAAAGGGCGGCGGTTCTGCCGCCGCCCGCATATCCTCTACAGTGCAGCTTTAGCCTGCTGAACGAGGGCTGAAAAACCTTCTTTGTCCCGCACGGCAATGTCGGCCAGTACTTTTCTATCCAGTTCGATCCCCGATTTGGCGAGACCGTTCATGAAGCGGCTATATGACAGTCCATTCTGTCTTGCGCCGGCGTTGATTCTCGTGATCCAGAGGCGACGGAAATCACGCTTCTTGTTGCGTCGGTCGCGATAAGCGTAGGAAAGCGATTTCATCACCGCCTGATTTGCGACTTTGAACAGCTTGCTCTTGTGACCGAAATAGCCTCTGGCCTGCTTCAATACCTTCTTGTGGCGCGCTCTTGAACGGACGCCTCGTTTTATTCTTGCCATATCTTTTACCTCCGTATGGCGGCTGAAACCACCGCCCGATGCTTAAATTTAGTAAGGGAGCAATTGTCTCAGTTTTTTATAGTTCGCCGGGCTTGCTTCAACAATACGGCGGAGCTGACGCTTGCGCTTGGCAGACTTTTTCGTCAGGATATGTTTCTTGAATGCCTGGGCACGCATAATTTTGCCCGTGCCAGTTTTCTTGTAGCGCTTCTTGGATGCGCTGTGGGACTTTTGTTTGGGCATGATTCTCCTCCTGTGACGGCATGACAGTCTAGCGCTGCCGTGCCCGTTATTTCTTATCTTTTTTCGGACTCAGGTACATGATCATATTGCGGCCTTCGACACGCGGAATGCGGTCGATTTCAGCGATATCGCCGCAGCCTTCGGCAAAGCTTTTCATCACTTCGATGCCGCGGCTTGCATACGCCATTTCCCGGCCGCGAAAGCGTATGACCACTTTGACGCGGTCGCCTTCTTCCAGAAAGCGTATCGCATTCCTGGTTTTAACCTGCAAATCGTGGTCGTCGGTTGTCAGTTTAAGCTGGACTTCCTTGACGGTCGTGGTCTTCTGATTTTTTCTCGCCTCCCGCTCCTTCTTGGCCATTTCGAACGCGTAACGTCCGTAATCCATGATGCGGGTGACCGGGTTATCCGGATTTGGTGAAATCAGGACGAGATCCATATTTGCGTCAAGTGCGCGCTCTTTCGCGACACTGAGCGGTACTACGCCCACCATCTCCCCTTTGTCGTCAATCAGACGAACTCTCGGAAATGAAATGTCGTCGTTTATCAGCAGTCCTTTTTGTTTAGCGATATTGGTGCCTCCTTTAATCTTTACGCACAAAAAAAGCGGTGTTTTCCGCTCCAGAAAAAAGGCAGTACCTTTGAATCTTAACCTCTTCGCGCGACGCTGAAGGTGAGAAGCGGAAACTTCTTCTTATTGACATTGTGCATTGTAACGGCCGCTTTTGCCCGTGTCAAGCGCCCAGGGCACCTTACAGCAGATGCCGGGCGCCTGACTCGGGTGTTAACTGCCATTTGTCAGGTGCTAAATGAACAGATTCATATTCGAATGGTCACTGTCATTCAGCATCGTCGCGACGCCGCCGATCCTGACACCGTCCAGAAGCTCCTCCGCCTGCAGGCCCATGACATCCATAGTCATCTGGCAGGCGGTCATTTCAACCCCCATCTCCATGGCTTCGCGAATCAGTTCTTCCAGACTGCTGATGCCTTTCTTTTTCATCACGGAACGGATCATTTTGGAACCGGCACCGGCAAAATTAAACTTGGACAACCCGAGCTTCTTCGATCCCTTCGGCAGCATATGGCCGAACATGGTCCCCATGAAATCTTTCTTTACTCTGGGAATCGGCCTTTTGCGCAGAATGCTGAGTCCCCAGAACGTGAAAAACATATTGACCTTGTTTCCCATCGCTGCGGCGCCCGTCGCGATGATGAACGACGCAATCGCCTTGTCAAGATCACCGTCGAAGACGATCATCGTCTTTTCTTTAGCGCCGCCTCCGGTCTTCTCGACATGTGTGCTTCCCCGCACCATGCTCTCACCCGGACCTGTCATGCCCTTTTGAATCCGGGCGGTGAACCGGCCTTTTTCTTCGGCCTGCGTGACGAGTGTATTGCCCGTATTCTCCGCCCAGTTTCTGATGTCCCGGGCAAACCCCGGATCTGTCGCGACGACATCGAGCACATCGCCGGCTGCCAGATCCTCAATCGCTTTTGCGACCTGAACGATCGGTCCCGGGCAGCTCAGCCCGCAAACATCCAGCATTTCCACCCGTCGGGCCATCGCGTCTTCCTCCTGATTGACAATTTTGTCCTGATCCGTCGCCTGCGGCACACTTCCCGGCAGCTCCGGATCGTCCAGCGATGACGCGAGATCCGTCATCGTCCGCAATCCTCCGACAAGATTTGACACGTGAAATCCGTTGGCTTTCAATATGCGTTCAGCCACATACCCGCGCAGACCGACGGCGCAGAATACGAGATAGTGCGACTCCTTTTGCAACTCGCCAAGCCGTGTGCGCAGGACCGTCAGCGGGATGTGAACCGCGTCCGGCACAGGCTGAGCCATCGCCTCCGCATCTTCCCGTATATCGAGCAGCCGATAACTGTCTGGGTCGGCCTGCCACTCCGCGTACGTCACGGGATCCGAGAGGCCGTCCAGAACGTTCACCGCCGTATAGCCGGCGAAATTAACCGGATCCTTCGCGCTCGAATACGGGGGGGCGTAAGCCAGTTCCAGCTGACTCAAATCGTCCACGGATGCCTTGAAATGGATGGCTGTGGCGATCGTGTCGATCCGCTTGTCAACACCGTCATAGCCGACGATCTGCGCGCCGAGCACGCGTCGGTCAACGCCATAGATGAGTTTCAGGGTCATGGGCAGTGCGCCCGGGTAATACCCGGCGTGACTCATCGGGTGGATGATGCTGACATAGTAGTCTTTCTTGTATGTATAGCCGGCTCGTGCGAGCGCTTTTTCATTCATGCCGACACCGGCCACGGTCAAATCGAAGACGCGCGCAATGCCGGTCCCCATCGTACCGTCATAAGGCTCCGGTTTCTGCTTCAGGATATTTGCGGCGACGGCTCTGCCCTGCTTGTTGGCCGGTCCCGCGAGCGGAATCATGGTGTCGGTGCGAAGCACGAAGTCCTTCACGCCGATCACATCACCGACGGCATATATGTCCGGATCGGACGTCTGCATGTTCCGGTCGACCTGGATTCCGCCTCTGTTTGTCAGTGCAAGGCCCGCATCCCGCGCAATCTCGCTGTTCGGCCTGACACCGATGGCTAGCAGCACCATATCGGTGTCAATCGTATCGCCGCTCATCAATCTGACGGTCTTTCCCTCGTCTTCAATCGCTGCGAGGCCCGCACCGAGCATGACTTTGATACCTTTATGAATCAGATGATTTGCCACCAGTTTGGCCATGTCGGCATCGACCGATGCCATCACCTGATCGGCCATTTCAACGAGCGTCACCGAGATACCGCGTTCGACCAGATTTTCAGCCATTTCCAGCCCGATAAACCCGCCTCCCACGACGACCGCGTGCCGTGGTTTCGTTTCCGCGACGTGAGCTGCAACGGCATCGACATCGGGCACACTCCAGAGCGTGAAGACGCCGGGGGAATCGATGCCGGGAAGCGGCGGTACAACAGGTCTCGATCCGGTCGAGAGGAGCAGCTTGTCATAGCTGAGCCAGTATTCGCCACCAGTGCGCCAGTCTTTTACCAGCACCTGTTTTTTCTGCGCGTCGATCTTCGTCACTTCATTTTCCGTGCGGATATCGATGTTGTACTTGGCCTCAATATTTTCAGCCGTGGTGACAAACAGGGCATCTCGTCTGGCGATGACGCCGCCGACATAATACGGCAGACCGCAGTTTGCAAAGCTGACATACTTGCCTTTTTCCAGCAGAATTATTTCCGCCTTTTCGTCCAGACGTCGCAATCTGGCAATGGCGGTGGCTCCGCCGGCCACGCCTCCGACCACAACAATTCTCATCTATCGTTCCTCCTTGAACAGGGCAGCCATGATATCCCTGATATCGTCGCGCCTGCATGCATAAAAAACCTGGTTGCCCGCTTTGCGTGCTTCCACGATCCCATTCAGCCGCAGTTTGGCAAGATGCTGCGAGATCGCGGACTGAGACACATCCATGCAGGATGTGATCTGCGATACATTCAGTTCGCCTTCGCCGAGCAATTTTTGCAAGAGACAAAGCCTGACCGGATTAGCCAGAAGCTTCAGTATGCCGGCAGTCGCCGTCATGCTTTCCATATGTTTTCTGAATTCAGCCGACATCGCTATCCTTTCGCGGGTTGCCGCTGCTTTCGGCAAATCCCGCGAAACATTAGCACATTATAATATTCTTATCAAGAAACGGAGCACGCGAATCTAGTTCCGGATATCGCGCTTGTCAAAGAAATGGTAGGTGCCGCACACAAATCCGACGACAAGGACAGCCGACAGAACGAGCACCCAAGTCCTCATATCCCCGTCAAACATCACCTTCAGCGACACAAAGTAGCGAAACGGCGTGAGAAACTCCAAAAAATCAAGGTCACTGTTCAGATCGATCAGGACTTTGAGCAAAAATGTGCCGAGAATTACCGTCGTTGCCAGCCCGGCAGCTCGCGCCGCGTTCCTGCTTGCAGCACCGAGAAAAAGGCCGATCGCAAGGAAGACGAGCTGGACTACGAGCAAGGCAGCGAACAGGCGCAGAATCGGCACATTCAGCGAGGGGCCGTCCGTGTTCAGGGAGGCGACCGTTGCCATGGACGCAAGCATCGTGAACACATTCAGGAGCATCACAAAAGTCAGTGCCGCCAGTATTTTGGACGTGACCGCCCGCCGCCGTGCGATCGGTTTGACGAGCAGGAAATCCGCCGTTTTGTCCCGCTCTTCCTTGGCGATTATTGCCGTGCCGAGCAGGCAGCCATGCGACGCCGTCAGAAGCAAAAAGTAGAGAAAAAAGATGCTGTAAAAAACACCGAGCGAACTGAGATCGAGGCCGGGCTCCATGCCAAGTATCTTCAGAAGCGGAGGCGGCAGCGCTTCAAATATCGCGTTCGCGGAATCGCCCGTCTCGGCAAACGCGGCGAATTTCATCATGCCGACGTAGATCAGGAAGAGCATCGACGCTGCCCACAGAAAGAACGCTTTGTAATTGGCACGCAGTTCACGCTTGTACATGTTCATGGCGAGCTCCTCAACCGGCGAAATCCTTTTTGCGGTAAATCAGCCAGGCCAGCAGGCTGAAACCGGCAAAAACGATCAGCGTCGCAGCAATATAAGCAGCATCGTATGCCACATTTCGAATCAGGTCCGATCCTTTGAAATAAGCGAAAGGGGTGAGAAAACTGAGTTTGCGGTCACGCAGGGATTCATGCAGCATCTGAAGCGCGAAAAAGAAAAACACAATGCCAAGGGTGAGCGGCACTGCGGATTTCAATTTCTGTGCTGCAGCCGCCACGGCGAATCCGAGGCCGACAAAGAAAAGTTGAACAAAGAAAACGGATCCGGTCATCAGGAGCATGAGGCGGGGTGACATCGGTTCTTCCAGAATGAATCTGACAAAAACGAATGCGGTGATCCAAAGCAAAATATTCTGAACCACGATCTGCACCAGAACCGCTGTGAATTTCGCCCCGAATATCCGGGCTCGGCCGATTGGTTTCGTCAGTAGAAAATCCGTCGTTTTGCGGCGTCCCTCTTCAGACAGAAGCGTAAGCGATTGTTTCAGTGCGAAGACGGCACCGATCAGCGTGATATAGCCCAGCAAAAAAGCAAAATACCCTTCGATCGTCGCCATATCTACATCGGCGAATCCGAAAGCCGCCCTGAATTCAAGCGGAAAGTTTTCCAGTATGTCATTTAACAGCTGAGCGTCCGCCCTGAGTGTCCGGAAGAAAACGCCGAACACGACAAGCGTGCCCGATATCGCCAGGGTAAAAGACAGCCAGGAGCGCAACGAGCGCTTCATTTCTTCTGCAAATACATGCATCGCCGTCTCCCCGCCTATTCAATATCGCTGTAGTAATGCATGAAGATTTCTTCCAGATCGGGTTCTTCGATGGTGAGATTCTTCAGCGGTGCCGCACTGACACGGCGGACAAGATCGTTGATGTCGCCGGCAAAGAGGAAGGTTACTTCGCCATTTTCACGTGTCAGTCCGCTGACACCGGGCGCTTCAGCGATACTGTCCGGTACGCCGCTGATGAACTCCAGGCGTACTTTTCGGTAAGCCGTCTGGCGCAGCGCGTTGATCTCCTCCAGTTTGATGACACGTCCCTCTTTGATGATGGCGACACGCGAGCAAAGCTTTTGAACCTCGCTCAAAATATGCGAGGACATGAGCACCGTGGCACCGTTCCTGTTTTCTTCACGGATCAACTCAAAAAATTTCTTTTGCATCAGCGGGTCAAGACCCGAAGTCGGTTCGTCAAGAATAATCAGTTTGGGCCGGTGCAGAAGTCCCTGCACGATGCCGACCTTTTTTTTGTTGCCGTAGCTCAGATCATCGATTTTGCGGCCAAGCTCGAGATCCATGATCTCGGCCAGCTCATGAATGCGGTTCAAGTCGACCCTGCCGTAGAAAGAGGCAGAATATTTCAATAGTTCCAGCACCCGCATGTTGTCATAGTAGTAAACCTCCGCCGGGAGATAACCGATGCCGCGGCGTATTTCACTGCCGTACCTGATGCAGTCGCGTCCAAAGATCGTCGCGCTGCCGGACGTCGGAAAAAGCAAGCCGAGAAGTGTGCGGATCGTGGTCGACTTGCCAGCCCCGTTCGGCCCGATAAAACCGAATATTTCACCTTGCCGCACGGCAAAGCTGACGTCAATAATGCCGCGTGCCTTGCCGTAGTATTTCGTCAATTTGCTGATTTCGATTACGTTATTCAAGATGGACCTCCCGAAGCATAGGGACTGAAAGCGAGAGTACGGATCAAGTGCAATCGTATAACGAAATGGGCCGCTTGTACACGCAGCGTCTGCACAAACGCCGATCACGTCAATACATGGAAACGTACGTTATGGTGCCAGATGTTCAGTTGGCTTGTTCATGCAAAACATTGATATTTGTGCTAGATTGTCTTGCACTTATCATCGTGAACTCAGGAGGTTTAC
>LSQX01197771.1_pt1 | contig 14076 bp, 9 predicted proteins | sample 654561 | NCBI WGS metagenome assembly LSQX01 (sample SAMN04489861, study PRJNA283612) | anaerobic digester metagenome | isolation source: 4 biogas reactors fed with cattle manure at either 37C or 55C with and... | place: Denmark: Kongens Lyngby | collected 2014
AATTAAACCGGACAGTAGTGATACTAAATCTAAATGAATAATATATCAGACCATCGTCTGATATGAATAAAACAAAGGCGATGAACATAAGAGAAAAGATCAAATGCGACTGTTGTATTCTGATTATGGCGGTTATCCAAGTGATGGGGACGAACAGCATACTGGCACAAAGTGTCATAAGCACCGAACAGATAGAGATGCCAACCTATCCATACTCTGACCCAAATCCCATACCTGAACCGGGAAAGATCTATCCCTATTTCCGGATTGACGGATTTACTGATAAATCGGTTGTTCAGACCTGGAAGATGGTGGTAATGGAAAATGCATATGTCAAATTATGGATTACGCCGGAGATCGGAGGGAAAATATGGGGAGCTGTTGAAAAATCTACCGGTAATGAGTTTGTTTATTTCAATCATGTGGTAAAGTTTAGGGATGTCGCCATGAGAGGACCTTGGACCTCCGGAGGTATGGAGATGAACTTCGGGGCGATCGGACATGCGCCTACATGCTCTTCACCAGTGGATTATATATTACGAACCAATAAAGATGGCAGCACAAGTTGTTTTGTAGGAGCCTTTGACCTGGCCTCTCGTACACGATGGAGCGTTGAAATCAATCTGCCTGGAGACAAGGCCTATTTCACGACCCGTTCGGTATGGGACAACCCCACCATGCAGGAACAATCCTACTACCACTGGTCGAATCTTGGCATCAAAACAGCCGGTAACCTGGAGTATATCTTCCCGGGAAATTATACAATCGGCCATGAAGGGGATCATTCACCCTGGCCTGTAGACCTAGAGGGGCGAGACCTCTCTTTTTATGAACAAAACAATTTTGGCTCCTATAAAGCAAATCATATCTGGGGGGAACTGACTGATTCCTACGGGGCCTTTTGGCATAATGATCAGTTCGGCTTTGGGCACTATTCACCATATGATGAGAAACCGGGTAAAAAAATATGGATATGGGGGCTGTCGGATGAAGGGATGATCTGGGAAAGGTTACTGACAGACAAAGATGGGCAATACACGGAAATTCAGTCGGGACGTTTATTCAACCAGGCGACGGAAGAAAGCAGCAAGACACCATTTAAGCACCGTGGTTTTTCTCCCGGGACAACCGATGAATGGACTGAATACTGGTTCCCGGTAAAGGAAACAGCCGGCCTGAAAGCAACCCTGCCCGCCGGTTCTGTGCACCTTGATCAAGAAGACAACCACTACAAGTTATATTTTTGTCCCAATGAACGAACTGAGGGAAAACTGGAAGTAAGTGACGGAAACAAAATAATCTTTACTCAGGTAATCCATCTACTTCCTATGGAAACTGTAACCGGAACTTTCTCATACAGCGGTAATACAGAAAAATTATCTGTCTGGCTGAATAATAATCTACTATACGATGCCAACCAGGAGAAATTCCGAATCAAACGACCAGTAGAAACACCCTCCTCGTTTAACTGGGAAACAGCATACGGAAACTACCTGAAAGGGAAAGAATTAGAAAGACAGCGTTCCTATCAGGCATCTAAAGTAGCATACCAAAAATCACTGGAGATAGACCCGTACTTTATTCCCACACTGAACGGAATGGCTGCCCTTTGTTATCGGGAAACCAACTACAGCAGCTCATTAAAGTATGCTCTCAAATCTCTTTCCATAGACACCTATGATGCTGAGGGGAACATGTACTACGGTCTATCGAGTCTGGCTCTGGGAGATACCGTTTCAGCCATCGACGGTTTTTCAATTGCTTCTGCTTCTGTTTCCATGCGCAGTCCGGCATATAGTGCGCTCGCATCTATCTTCACCTGTAAAAGAGATTATCTAAAAGCACACGATTATGCCGAAAAAAGCCTTCTCTACAACCAGAAAGGATCAGAAGCTCTTCATCAGAAAATCTTATCTTTAAGGAAACTTGGCAAAGCAAAGGATGCTGAACGGGAACTGGACAAATTGGAAAAAGCAGATCCGCTGGATCATTTTATTCGGTTTGAACGTTACCTCAATTCTCCTTCATCAGAAAACCGAAAGGAAGTAGCCAAAAAGATCACCAACGAACTGGCGCATGAAACGTACCTGGAGTTNNAATCCAATTGTAATATTGTGGCAAGCCTATCTCTCCCATCTCAATGGAGAAAAAGAGCAGGCAGACATCATGCTCCAAAAAGTGGTAGCACGATCTCCCTCTGAGGTATTTCCTTTTAGAAGCGAGACCCTCCAGGCGCTCGAATGGGCTAAAAAAATGAATGACGATTGGAAACTAAATTATTATGAAGGTTTGATATCCCTGCAACTTGGTGCACGTGATAAAGGGTTTGCATTGTGGACGAGCTGCGGGAATACTCCTGATTTTTATCCTTTCTATATTGCCCGGTCAAAAATATGGGAAAAGGGAGATCCTCGTGCAGAAGAAGATGTGAATCGCTCGTTGGAAGTTGGAGGAAAGGCCTGGCGAACGATGTTGTATGCTGCTGAATTTTATCTCGGCAAAGGAAACCTCCAGCGTGCTGAAGAACTGGCCAGGAAAGGGCACAGCGAATATCCAGATAACTACTACATCGGTTTATGCTATGCGAAAATATTGGGTCAAGCCAACAAATATGCACAATGCATCGACCTCCTTGAAAAAATAGTCATACTCCCGAATGAAGGAGCTACGCAGGGAAGGCAGATATGGCGCGATGCCAATATCGGTCAGTCAATGGAATTTTTCAAAAAGAAGAAATATAAGGCTGCGCTAAAAACAATCGACCAGGCACGAGCGTGGCCAGAAAACCTTGGTGTTGGAAGGCCTTATGTCGTGGATGAAAGACTGGAAGATTTTATCGCGTTGCAGTGCCATCAGAAAATGGGAAATACAGGCTCCTCCAATCAAATACAGCAGCGCATCATGGGTTTCAATGAGAAAGAAAATTTCTCCCCTGGGTTAAATGATTTTTTGAGTGCCTTGGTGTATAAGCAAACAGGGAATGAAAATAAGGGCGATCTGCGAATCAAAGAACTGGAAAAAAGCAACCTTTCACCAGAGATAATTCGCTGGTGCCTGGCAGTTTATGCAGGTAACAAAAAGAAAGCAGATGAAATATTTTCAGAAATTATTTCAGGCAACAAAGAGTTTACATTCCTTCGCGAGCTCATATCGAAAATTTAAACAAATGAATATTACTATCTGGAGAAAACAATCATTCATGATTAATAAATAACTGGCGTTCAATATAGGGAATTGGAGACTTCCCATTTTACTGTGTTCAGATTGCTCCCTTTGATTACGAAGATACAAGTATCAATTCAGCTTTTTTTCGTGAGGCTCAGTTAAAAGCAGTAAACACCGTTCCGAACTCAAGGATGGCTTGTCTGATCGATGCAGGAGAGGAAAGAAATATTCATCCGGCCAATAAGAAAATTGCAGGCGAAAGGTTGGCTTATCTTTCGTTGGCAAAAACATATGGCAAAAAAGGATTTGCATCTTGAGGGCCGGAATTCAAAACAATGACTGTAAAAGAGAATTTGGTAACGCTGACTTTCTCTCATGCAGAAAACGGGTTGACCACTTTTGGGAAAGAACTTTATCAATTTAAAATTGCAGGTAAAGATAAACGTTTTTATTCGGCTCATGAAATCATAACTGAAATAAGAATCGAACTGTTTTCATTTCAGGTTGAAAATCCTATAGCAGTGAGATACGCATTTGACGATTTTGTGGTTGATGAGCTTTTTTAATTCCCAAGGTTTACCAGCTTCATCGTTCCGTACTGATGACTGGGATGGATAAGGTCGTAAACAGAGCTGCTGTAAAACCATTTTTGTGAAGTCGTCATAACGGGATAAACAGATCAATTTAATTATTTTAATCAATTATAAAATTATAAACAATGACCTACGTTAGAAAAAAACTGTTTTTTGGACTGTTCTTCTTGTGTGTTTCCTGTTTTTTTGTGTCTCTTCCGGTAAATGCACAACCTGCAAAAGGAGTGATCGCAGATGATCTGCAATGTTGTCAAATGATCAATCCGGAAGGCATTGATTTACCACTGCTAAGTTGGAAGATAAAATCATCCGCTGAAGGAGTTTCTCAACAGGCCTGGGAAGTGGAAATTGCCACCACGAAAGATTTGCTCATCAGGGGTAAGGCCGATGTCTGGAAATCAGGAAAGCGAGTCTCTGACGAGCAATTTGATATTGCGCCAGAGGTTGCTCAATTTGCGGATGCAGGTTGCTATTATTGGCATGTACGGATATGGGATAATCTCGGACGGGTAAGCCGGTGGAGCAATTCGGCTTATTTCTCGATTGGTTTGCGAACGGAGCAGTCGTGGAAAGCTCAATGGATTACCTACCCGTATTCAAAGGACAGTGCACTTCCCTATTTTCGGAAAGTATTCCATCTGGAAAAAGAACCGGTTAAGGCGCATGCCTATTTCTGTGGATTAGGAGCCGGAGAACTTTACCTGAATGGTCAGAAGATAGATCAGACCCGTTTTCTTGATCCGGCGCAAACCAATTACGAACGCTATGCCTTGTACAGCACATTTGATGTAACCGATCGTTTAAAGAAAGGCGATAATTGCCTTGGTGTGATGCTCGGCAATGGTCGATTTACCGAGGATAGGTCATGGAAAGGGGCCCCATTCAGCTATGGCAGCCCTATGCTGCGCCTTCAGTTGGTAGTCCGTTACAGTGATGGATCCACGACAATAATTGGCAGCGATGAAAGCTGGAGGTGGAAAAGAGGACCCGTTCTTCAGGCAGATGTCTATATGGGAGAGATCTATGATGCACGCTGTGAAACAAAAGGATGGTGTGAGGCCAATACGCCTAGCCTGGATTGGAAGAAAGCCATCCTTGCTCATGAAGGAGTGCCTCCTAGTTTGGTTCCGCAACTGGTGGAACCAATCCGGACAATGCAAAAATTAGAAGCGGTTGAAATGTGGCAGGATCCGTCGGGGAACTGGATCTTTGATTTTGGCGTGAACGTAGCCGGAATTCCCCTGTTGAAGGTCAATCAGACTTCAGGAACCGTTTTGACGATTCGTGTAGCTGAAGCGAAGAATGAGGACGGAAGCCTGGATTTCACCTCGACGGGGTGGAGCTTTCATGGAAAAATCTTTGAGGATAAATACATCTGCAAGGGAAAGGGAAAAGAACAATGGTCTCCCCGGTTTACCTATCACGGGTTTCGCTACGCCGAACTTTCAGGAATGAAAACCAAACCGGATTTGTTTGCCTTGAGCCTGGTGCCGGTGCGTAGCGATTTGCCTGTACGCGGAACTTTTGAGTGTTCCAATCCGCAGATTAACCGTCTCCACGAGTTGGCCATGCGTACGATAACGAGCAATTTTGTGGGAATCCCCACCGGTTGTACCAACAGGGAAAAAGACGGGTGGCTTGGGGATACTCACGCCTATGTGAAGATGGCAAACATCAACCTGCAGATGAATAATTTCTGGACAAAATACCTGAATGATATTCGTTCCAGTTCACTTACTGTTGAAGAAAATGCGCTTTTCCATGAACGGTTAAATACTTCTTTTTATCATGCTCCGAAGCCTTCAGGACTGCCTTACATGGTTTCACCCGGGAAAAGAACATGCGGTGTAGCCTCACCTGTTTGGGGATCGGCGTTGGTACAGCATCCCTGGTGGTTGTATGTTTATTATGGCAATAAGAAGGTTTTAAAAGACTTTTATCCAAACATGAAGCAGTGGGTTGACTACGTTTCTTCCCTGGCTGGGGATACGACGCGTACCAACAAATATAACAGAAATACAAAACATATTATTTACCAGGGACTCGGGGACTGGGCACCACCTGGCGGAAATGCAGCGAGAGATACCCCTATTGAATTTGTTTCAACGGCTTTTCATTATTTGGATGTGTGTATTCTGGTGGAAACGGCCTGTTTGCTGGAAAAAAATGACGATGCCCAAAGATATAAAAAGAAAGGGCAGGCGATTTTGGAGGAAATGACAGCGACGCTGTACAATGCCCGTGAAAAGACATTTGGAAGCCAGGGCGCAAACGTCTTAGCGCTTGATTTCGGGTTGGTTCCGAAGGGAGATGAGAAAGCAGTAGCCGACGCCATTGTCCGTAATATGATCGAGAAGAGTGACGGATTCATGCATTGTGGAATTTATTCACTCAGCCGGATAGGGAGCATATTGGCACGCAACGGAAAAGCTGAAGCAGCCTGGAACATGTTTACGAAGAAAGGAGAAAACAGTTTTTCCTATATGTGGGAAGTAGGAGATGCCACTTCTTTATGGGAAGTACTTCCTGTGAACAAAATTAGTCAGCAAAGCGGCAGATTAGACTCTCAGAATCAACCCATGCAGGCTGGTTACGACATCACTTTTTTTGAAGACATCGCGGGAATTGCCCCAGATTCTTCAGGTTTCGGATTCAAGGTAATCCGTTTTGATCCCTTGTTTACGGATTATTTGTCGTGGGCAAAAGCAAGCATTGAATCACCATACGGGAAAGCTATAAGTAGCTGGAAAAAAGAGGGTGACCAATATACCTGGCAGATCACGATTCCGGCAAACTCTTCAGGTCTTGTAGCTTTGCAAAAAGGAAAGAATATTACAGTCAATGGAGTGAAATTAGATGAATCAAAATATTTTCCTGTCAAAAGTAGTAAAGAAAAACAATTACACTATTTCCCATCCGGTAGTTTCTGTGTTCAGGTACGGTAATATTGACATTGATGGCAATAATTAGGTTTAAGTTTAATTTGCTAATTGAATAATATGATGTTAATAATTTGCAGAATTAACTGGAAATAGAATTCCACATCACATTAGATGACTTATAAATATTTCTACTCCATATAATCTGGTATTTGTGATGTGAAACAAGCCTAACAAGGTACCCAAACGGGCATATGGCTTTAGGAGGAAGTCCTTATTAAGATCCCCACTTATGGGATTTGAGTAGTGCTCCCAAAGTATAGGAAATCAGGTTTATATCTCCCACACAGTGGATCAAATCAGAAACAACAGCATATTCATAATCTTGCCGGATATTGTATTTGGCTTTATACAAATAGAAACATGAAGAAAACAACAAACCATTTCTCCGCAATTATGATGAAAAGAATTCTTTTTTTCTCTTTTTCATTCATTATCATTCTCTCTGCATGTCACAACACGCATCGCAAGACGTCGGTCCAGGAGTTACAGTGCAGCAATATGGAGAATCCGGAAGGGATTGATGCTCCATTGCTTAGCTGGAAAATCAAATCGTCAGCGCCTGGAATGTTTCAAACAGCCTGGGAAATTGAGATCGCTTCAAGCAGGAGGTTGCTCGAAAGAGGAGCCGCGGACATCTGGAAATCAGGTAAACAACTCTCGAGCGACCAATTTGGTATTCAGCCGGCAACGAACTTCACCGAAGGATCTTCCTACTTCTGGAGAGTCCGGATATGGGATAACAAAGACCAAACGTCTCATTGGAGTGAAACAGCCAGTTTTTCTGTAGGTCTGCTGAAAGAAGAATCGTGGAAAGCCAAATGGATTACCTATCCAAACGCCGGAGAACGGGCACTTCCCTATTTTAGGAAAAATTTTCTCTCCGATCAGGGAAAACGTGTTGAAAAAGCACTGGTGTATTTCTGTGGATTGGGAGCGGGAGAACTGTACATCAACGGCCAGTCTGTGGATCCGACACGATTCCTGGACCCGGCGCAGACCAATTACGAACAGTATGCCCTTTACAGTACTTTTGATGTGACCAATCTCATTAAAAAAGGAGAGAATACTGTCGGGGTCATGCTGGGTGACGGCTGGTTTTCTCAGAACGATGCATGGGGCGGAGCAGACTTCTCTTACGGAGATCCCATGTTCCGGCTACAACTGAATATATCATACACCGATGGCACCTATAAGCAGGTAGATAGTGATGAAGAATGGGAATGGACAGAAGGCCCCATACGCAAAAGTAACATTTACCTGGGGGAAAGTTACGATGCCAATTATGAAATCAATAACTGGAACATGCCAGGGTCATCGTCCGACGGTTGGGAAAAAGCTAGGCTGGCTACCGCAAATACCCCACCCCGTCTCGTTCCCCAAATGATTCCTCCCATCAGGAAAAAAGAAACGCTCTCCGCAAAGAAAATCTGGCAGGATTCACTGGGGAACTGGATATATGATTTTGGGGTAAACGTAGCAGGCGTTCCTTTGCTGAACGTAAAACAACCTAAAGGTACGAAAGTGACCATTCGTTTTGCAGAAGGCATCGACCCTTCGAACGGACTGGATTTCCAATCCACGGGATGGATACATCACGGAGCTATCTTCCAGGACCAATATATCTGTAAAGGGGAAGGAGTGGAATCATGGTCTCCCCGCTTCACTTATCACGGCTATCGCTATGCAGAGCTGTCGGGCATTACTGGAAAACCTGACCTAGAGACATTGAAATTGATCGTGGTGCATTCAGATGTAAGCAACACAGGGAAATTTGCATGTGCTGATGAGCAGATCAACAAGCTCCATGAACTGGCCATTCGCACAGTGAAGGGTAACCTGCACGGTATACCCACTGATTGTCCCATAAGGGAAAAATGTGGTTGGCTGGGAGATGTGCATGCCTATGTAAAAATGGCAAATGTCAACTTTCAATTGGAGAACTTTTGGCACAAATACCTCGAAGATATCCGATCAGGTGCGTCGAGAGAAGAGAAGAACACCCTATTTCACGAGAGGTACAACAACACATTTTACTTCACCGACAAAGCTGCCGGCATACCTTACATGATTGCACCAGGTAAACGGTTATGCGGGGTAGCATCACCTGATTGGGGTACTGTACAGGTTCAACTTCCCTGGTGGATCTATGTCTACTATGGCAATGAGCAACTATTATCAGATTTTTATCCCCAGATGAAACAATGGACCCTATATGTCAACTCACTAGCCAAAGATGAGGAAAGGAAAAAGCAGTATGATATGGAAACCAATTCAATTGTCTATCAGGGTCTGGGAGACTGGGCTCCACCAAAATATGAGTCAGGAAAAAAGACTCCCGTAGAGTTTACCTCAACCGCTTTTCATTATTTAGATGCAAAAATCATGAAAGAGGTTGCTGCCATACTGGGTAAAGAGGATGATGAAGCGTTATTCTCACGGTTGAAAGAGGAGATCGCCACAGAACTGATATCAGTGATGTATGATCCGGTAAACAAAACATTTGGCTCCCAGACAGCCGATGCAATGGCACTTGATTTGGGTTTTGTCCCTGATGGGGATGAGCAGGCAGTAAGCAGCTCCATCGTGGAAAATATGCACACCTATAGTGAAGGTTTTATGAATTGCGGTATTTTCGGATTAAGCAGAATAGGCAGTATGCTGGCTCGTAATGGAAAAGTGGAAGCAGCCTGGCAGATGTTTACAAAAAAGGGGGAACACAGCTTTGAATGGATGTGGAGCGCAGGGGATGCCACCACCCTATGGGAAATATTGCCCATTAACGAAATCACCCGGGAAGGTGCACTTAGCGCTTCATACAATCATCCCATGCAGGCAGGTTTCGATATCACATTCTTTGAAGATATTGCCGGGATAGCACCCGATCCTTCCGGTTTCGGATTCAAAGTGATCCGTTTTGAGCCCCTTTTCTGTGATTATTTACCTTGGGCAAAAGCCCAAATAGAAACCCCCTACGGGGTTGTTTTAAGCAACTGGGAGAAAGAGGATGGTGCATTAAAATGGGAAATTTCCATCCCACCCAACTCCTCCGGATTGGTAATCCCCCCACACGGAGGAAAATGCACCGTGAACGGAGAAGAAATTGAGCTTTGCACATTCCTGAAAACAAAAAAAACGGGTAATAAGAACCGTTATATGTTCCCATCGGGAAGCTATCAGCTGACTATCAAAGACAATTAAATCATCAACATAAAATAACAATATCGTATGGAAAATATTCTTGAGCAGATTGCCAATTGTGTGGATAAAGGGAAGATTAACCGGAGCGTCCCCTATCCCCCGGAAATGAAGGGAGAACCGGGAGTGGACGAACTTACGGTGCAGGCATTGGAGTTAAACTTCCCGCCCTCGGAAATACTTTCAAGAGGCTTGATCGCGGGCATGGAACGCATCGGGAAAAAATTCAGGGAGAACCTGGTCTTCGTGCCACAGGTGCTGATGAGCGCCAAGGCAATGAACTGCGGGATGATGCACCTGAAAAAATTTTTCGTTGACGGAACGGTAGCACACAAGGGAAAACTGATCATCGGCACGGTAGAAGGCGATTTGCATGACATCGGAAAGAACCTGGTCAGCATGATCGCGGAGGGAAACGGATATGAAATCATCGATCTGGGCGTGGATGTCCCTGCAACGAAATTTATTGAAGCGCTTCAGGACCATCCCTCCGCCTTTGTGGGAATGTCAGCCTTGCTCACAACGACCATGGCCAACATGGCGGTTATCAACCAAACAATCAAACAAGCGTTTCCGGAGGTGATCACCTTTGTGGGCGGTGCCCCGCTGAACCGTGAATTTGCGCAAAAAATCGGAGCCGACCATTATACGGACGGGCCTCAGGAGATGGTGGAGATACTGGATAAACTGACAATCAACAATGCATCATGATGGAAATTAAAAGCTGGATGGAACAGATCATCCAATCCCCCGACCGGTATGCCATCCCCGTCATGACGCATCCGGGGATCGAGATGCTGGGATACTCCGTCAGGGAAGCCGTCCAGAACGGGGAGGTTCATGCAAGGGCTATTAAAGCGCTTAGCGACAAATATCCTTCCAAAGCCTCCACGGTAATCATGGACCTGACTGTTGAGGCGGAAGCGTTTGGATGTGACATCTCTTTTCCGGAGGAGGACATGCCCCATATTTCCGGGAAGCTCGTTGATGCTTCAACCGTAGAGCGGTTGAAGGTTCCCTCCCTGGCCGCAGGGAGAATACCACAATACCTGAAAGCCAACAGGTTGGCGGCAGGGATGATCGATACCCGACCCGTACTGGCCGGTGTGATTGGCCCTTTTTCCCTGGCGGGCAGACTGTTTGGCATGTCGGAGATCATGACCGGTTGTTATCTCGAAACCGGTGCGGTGGAACTGCTGCTCGAGAAGTGCACGCAGTTTATCCTGTCCTACGCCACAGCATTGAAACAGGAAAGCGGCTGCGCGGGTATCGTCATCGCGGAGCCGGCCGCGGGACTGCTCTCCAACGATGATTGCCTGCAGTTTTCCTCCCGGTATGTCAAAAGGATCATTGAATCGGTACAGGACGAACAGTTCATGGTAGTGCTCCACAATTGCGGAAACAGGGGCCATTGTACGGATGCCATGATACAAACCGGTGCCGCAGCCTATCATTTCGGCAATGCGGCAAATATGACGGAGGCACTGGCGCAATGTCCGGCGGATGTACTGGTGATGGGGAATATCGATCCGGTAGCCGTATTGCAGATGTTGCCCCCCGAAAAGGTTAAGGAAAAGGTCACGCAGCTCCTCGAAGAGACCGCCCCTTATCCAAACTTCGTGTTGTCAACCGGCTGCGATGTGCCTCCGCATGTATCGCCGGAGAACATCCGGGCTTTTTATGATGCGCTCGCCGCCTTCAACCAAAAGTGAACCTTTCATGACCTTTGTCGATTATCACATTGAACCCGACGAATTGCGCTTGCACCTCGGCGACTTGTTGCGGCTACTGCAGGTGCCTGACCACTCACCCGACAATCCCGTGGTGCACGAGGCGACCGGGCTGTTCGGCCAACTCCCCGGTCTGGCAAGCATACGGGGAGGATATGCGGTGTATGAGGATATCCGCATTGACGAAAAGGAGGGGTCGATCAGGATCCTGGACAGGAAGATCCACCCGCAACAACAGATTTGCGGGTACATGAAGGGAGCAGAAAAGCTGGCCCTGCTTGTCTGTACGGCGGGTGAAGGTTTTACTGCCCGTTCACGCGAGTACAACAAGGAGGGGGATTACCTGAAGGGATTCATCACCGACACCATGGGTTCATGGGTGGTGGAGAGAGCCATGGACCTGATTCAGGAGAAACTGGAGAATGCTTTCAGGGAGCTTGGGATGCATGTCACCAACCGGTACAGCCCCGGTTATTGCAACTGGCCTGTCAGTGAACAGCAACCGCTTTTCTCCCTTCTTCCCGGACAGCCCTGCAACATCCGCCTGACGGGGAGCAGCCTGATGATACCCCTGAAAAGCGTGAGCGGGATCGTCGGCATCGGGAAAAAGGTAAAGAAAAGAGGCTACGCATGCGATATTTGCAACAACAAAACATGTATTTATCGCAATATCAAAAACCACCATTAAAACAATTATTATCATGACTCCAAGAGAACGAATTCTTTCTACCATCAACCGCCGATCCGTGGACCGGACACCGGTGGACATTTGGTGTACCCCGGAAATCCTGAATGTTTTGCGTGAACATACCGGCCTACAGGATGAGCTGGCTGTCTATCATGCACTGGGCATTGACAAGATCGTATGGATCTTCCCCGGATATGCAGGCCGCTTTTTCGACCCCAACGACAGTGGGGAGATCACCATGTGGGGGGTCCCCACACGCATGACCAAGGCCGGACTGGCTACCTACCAGGAATACATCAATCCTCCGATTGCCGACTACCACTCCCCCTCCCAACTGGACAGCTATCCCTTATGGCCCGACCCGGACAAATTTGATTATGCCGGGGCAAAAAAAGCTGCGCTGGAGGCCCGTACCTGGGATTTTGCCACCATAGGGCCCTGGATATCACACTTCGAAATTTATTGTCAGATGCGGGGGTTGGAAAATGCTTTGCTGGACACGATCATCAATCCTGATTTTCTCGATGCTGCCCTGGAGAAGATTGATGCCATTCAAACCGCAATGCTGGAACGAATGTTAACGGAAATGGACGATTCGCTTGATATCGTTTTTATCAGTGACGACATGGGTATGCAAAGCAACATGCTAATTCCGATGGAGTCCTGGAGGACACATTTCAAGTCCCGGCTAAAAGGGTGGTGTGACCTGATTCACCGGCATGGGAAAAAAGTATTGTATCATACCGACGGGGCCGTGCTGCCATTGATACCTGAACTGATTGAATGTGGCATTGATATTCTGAACCCTATACAACATGTATGTCCCGGTATGGATCGTTCGGCACTTAAGGAGGCCTTCGGAAATGAACTGATCTTTCACGGTGGCGTGGAGAACCAGAAAATACTGCCCATGGGCACAGCAGAAGAAGTGGCGGAAGAGACACGGGAATGTGTCAGGACCCTGGGCAAGAATGGTGGTTACATCTGTTGTTCCTGCCACAATATTCAGGCAGGTACGCCCCTGGAAAATATCCTCTCTATGATTAAAAATGCCAGATAGCGGGGTAAAAAATTTAAAAATACGTTTTCCAAAACCTTAATCAAATGAAAGGGAAACACAGTCCTTAAGAGGTGTTACATATCATCATTTCGTTTACAAACCCTATAGGGTTTGGGCCTTCTAAGGGAGGTCATATATCAAGAGATCATTGACATATTGCATATTTTTAAGATAAGGGCATCACAAATTAAAAGTAGTGGTAAACCATTTCTTTGTGCTTGACGATCAATAGATGCTTATCAATTTGGACGATTGCTTCCACGTAAGAGTAGACGAGTTTCTCTGACACTTCAAAAATACTGTTCAAAAGATGAAGTTTCAAGTCACTTCTAATGAATCAGACAAAGATCAGCTGATCTTCTTCAATTACTGGTCGTTTATTCAGGTCTATATCTCTTTTGAGTTTAGCCAGGTATTTCATCTCTTCGAGCATCTCATTTGAAGATTTGTTGTTTATTTCACCCCAAAAGTGGTTCTTCGTCAAATTTGGTGCAGGTTATCCTGAGTTGGAAAGCACTACCTTTCGTCTTAACAGTTCAAATCCAGCCCTGCCATACATCTCTCTTTTCTTGTTTTTTAATCTGTTTACGTGACCCTCTACAACTCCATTACTCCAAGGGTATTTAATGGCGTTTTTTACTGCTTCCAAATCATGATTAATACCATTTATAAAACTTTTAATCCTCATTATTTTAGTCGATTT
>LSQX01308944.1_pt1 | contig 14075 bp, 11 predicted proteins | sample 654561 | NCBI WGS metagenome assembly LSQX01 (sample SAMN04489861, study PRJNA283612) | anaerobic digester metagenome | isolation source: 4 biogas reactors fed with cattle manure at either 37C or 55C with and... | place: Denmark: Kongens Lyngby | collected 2014
ACTTCCACCAGTCGCCGCGCCGGCGGCCATGGCGGTAGGGGGAGTCGAGGCGCTTCAGCATCAGTCCCTCGACCCCGAAGGCGCGCGACCGCTCGCGGAGCGCGGCGGCCTGCTCCCAGTCGGCCGCGTCGACGCGCGGGGACAGCGCGATGCGGCCGGCGCCGACGCGCACGCCCGCCTCCGCGGCGGCGTCCGCGGCCGGCGCGGGATCCGCAGGGGCTCCGGTCCCGGCCTGCGCCGCCAGCAGCTCCGCCAGCAGCGCCCTGCGTTCGCGCAGCGGGCGCGCGCGCAGGTCCTCGCCCTCCAGCTCCAGCAGGTCGTAAGCGAGCACGCGGGCGGGCGCGGCGGACAGCGACCGGGGCCCCGGCCTGAGGCGCTGGATGCGCGTCTGCAGCGCGCCGAAGGGCATCGGCTCCGCCGCGTCCGGCTGCCAGGCCAGCAGTTCGCCGTCGATCACGCAGTCGCGCGCGAGCAGCACGGCGGCGGCTTCGATCTCGGGGAAGCGGCCGTCCATGCGCTCCTCACCGCGCGACCACAGCGCCACCGCGCCGTCGCGCCGGATCAGCTGCAGCCGGATGCCGTCCCACTTCCATTCCAGCAGCCAGTCGTCGATCGCACCGAGCGCGCCGGGCCCGTCCTCCAGCGGCGACGCCAGGAAGAACGGATACGGCAGCGCGGCGTCGCCCGGCTGCGCCTCCGGCGACAGCAGGCCCTCGAGGAAGGCCGCGCTCGGGCTCCATCGCCCCAGCATGCGCTGCGCGATGCGCGCGATGTCCACGCCCGACAGCTCGGCCAGCGCCTGCTGCACCAGTCCCTGCGACACGCCGACGCGCAGCGCGCCGGTCAGCAGTTTGTTGAAAACCAGCCGCTCCCGGAACGCGAGGCTGCGCCAGGCCCCCACCACCACCTCGCGCCGTGCCCCTGGCTCCGCATTGGCCACCGGCGCGAGGCGCAGCTCGATCCAGTCGGCGAGCCCGACGCGTCCGCCGGCCGGCGTCCCGGGCGGATCGTCCAGCAGCAGCGCCAGGGTCTCCGCCAGGTCGCCGACCTGGTGGTGGCAGGCTTCGACCAGCCAGTCCGGCGTCCCGGTCTCTTCGCCTGCCCACGTGCGCAGTTCGCCGGTGGTGGCGATCTTCGCGCGCGCGCCGCCGATCTTCCCGCCGGCCAGGAGCCACAGGGCCCAGGCAGCATCGCGCGCGGGCGCGTCGCGGAAGTAGTCGACCAGCGCGCGGCGCTTGTCGAGCGTGCCGGTGCTGCGGTCGAGCCGCTCGAAGAGGGCGGCGAAGCGCTGCATCAATCGTCCTCGCCGTAGCCGGTGGCGAAGGTGCCGGTCGCGATGCCGCGCTCGTTGAGCACCCGCACCAGCGCGTCGGTATCGCCGTGGGTGGCGATGACGCGGGTGGCCCCGGTCCCGTGCACGGTGCGCAGCAGGGCCGGCCAGTCGGCGTGGTCGGAGACGACGAAGCCGCGGTCGTAGTTGCGGCGCCGGCGGTTGCCGCGGATGCGCATCCAGCCCGAGGCGAAGCCCTGCTGGGCGCGGCGGAAGCGCCGGATCCACGGGCTGCCCGCCGCCGACGGCGGGGCGATCACCAGCTCGCCGGCGAAGTCCGCGGCGCGCGCCTCGTCGGCCACGCGGCGCGTGTCCAGCATGGCGATTCCGGACTCCCGGTACACCTGCACGCCGGCATCGATCGCGCCGTGCACGAAGACGGGGCGGTCGGTGTGCGCAGCCAGCTCCGCCAGCACCCGCTGCGCCTTGCCCAGCGCATAGCAGTAGAGGATCGCGGCCTCGCCGTTCTCCGCGCACTCGTCGCGCCAGTCCACGATGTCGCGCGCCACTTCCGACGCCGGCGGCCAGCGGTAGACCGGCAGGCCGAACGTGCACTCGGTGATGAACACGTCGCAGGGCACGACCTCGAACGGAGCGCAGGTGGGATCCGGGTCGCGCTTGTAGTCGCCCGAGGCCACCCAGACCTCGCCGCCGGCCTCGATCCGCACCTGGCTGGAACCCAGCACGTGCCCGGCCGGATGGAAGGACAGCGTGGCGCCGCCAATGCGGAAGCGCTCGCCGGCGGCGTGCACGCGATAGTCCTGGTCGCCGAGGCGCCAGCGCAGGATCGGCAGCCCCTCGGCGACCACGTGGTAGCAGCCCATGCCCGGGCGCGCGTGGTCGCCGTGGCCGTGGGTGATCACCGCGCGCGGTACCGGCCGCCAGGGATCGATGTGGAAGTCGCCGGCGGGGCAGTACAGGCCCTCCGGCGTCGCCACCACCAGGTCGTCGGCCGGCATCGCGTTCCGCGCTCAGCGCAGGTCGACTTCGCCGACCTTGTCGCGATAGTCCTTCTTCGGATCCACGCCAAGCAGCATCTTGACCCCGGCCAGCATGCTGTTGGCGTCGATCCAGACTTCGGCGTCCTCGGCATCCAGGCGCAGCAGCCGGATCTTCGGATCGTCCTTGCCCTCGAACCAGGCGGCGATGAAGGGATTCCAGAGGCGCTCGACCACGGCGCGGTCGGTATCGACGCGCAGGGTGCCGCGGACGCTGGCGAACAGGTCGTGGCCCTTGGAGGCGAAGCCGGCGATCGCGCGGCCACTGCCCTCGCCCAGCTGCTTCACCAGCGCGTTGTCGGACGAGGTGAAGAACCAGATCGGCGAGCGGCGCTCCTCGCACAGGGCGGTCATCGGGCGGGCGTGGCCGTCTTCCTGGCCGTCCAGGCCGAGCAGCATGGTGCGGTCGCCTTCCAGGGCCTTCCAGAACTTCTCTTCGAGCTCGCGGGGGTCGGTCATCGTCGTGTCCTGCGTGGGGGGAAGCCACGATGGAATCATCCGGCGGGTGAGAGCCGCGTCTCGACGGCCGCCTCGCGGTCCTGCAGCGCCTCCAGCAGCCCGCACAGGCTGCGCAGGTCCTGGGCGTTGTGCAGGCCGACGCGGCGCAGCTTGGCGGCGCTGCCGCCGCGCAGGTAGGCCAGCCAGGCGCCGGGGGCCTCCGATCCCGGCAGGTCGTCCTCGCGCAGCACGCCGAGCAGCTCGCGCTCGACGGTGGCCAGGCGGCAGTTCGCCCAGACGCCGCGGTAGCGGCGACGCACCGGGTGCAGCAGGTCGACGTGGCGGAGCTCCGGGAGCGGGTCGGCCATGCGCGCCAGGCGGTAGCGAGTCGACAGCAGCGGGCGGTCGTAGCTCTTGCCGTTGTAGCTGAGCAGTACCGTCCCGGGCGCGAGCCAGCCGGCGAAGGCCTCGAGCATGGCCTCCTCCGCCGCCAGCCGGGTGATGCAGAGCTGGCGGATGCGCAGGCCGCCATCGCGCCAGTCGGCGGCGCCGATCATGAAGGCGCGGGTGCCGGTGCCGCCGGCGAGCCCGGTGGTTTCGGTGTCGAAGGCAAGCACGTGGCGACGGGGAACCACGTCCTGGCCGACGCCGTGGAGCGGCAGCGTATCCTCGCCGGCCGGCCACGGAGTCCACTGTTCGTACAGGCGCAGGCCGGGCGCGATCTCCTCGCCCGGCAGCGCGCGATCGATGCTGCGCGGCGCCGCGGCACGCGCGGGCGTTCGGATCTTCAGCAGGGTGCGGAGCTGGGCGATGGTGGCTTCCCGCGAACCCGGGGGAGCGTCGCTCGTCGCGCTGCGTGCCCGGTACGCCGCGGCCGGTTCGTGCACCGCCGGCGGGGCCCGGCCGCCATCACCGTCGGAATGCGCCGGCGCCATCGGCGCGCTGGCGCGTCCGGCATCGCCGCCCATGCCGGCGGCACCCGCCTGCCGCCGCAGGCCGACCAGCTTCTTCGCCAGCGCGCTCATGCCGCGGCCAGCAGGTCGAGCACGCGCAGGGCCAGCGCGCGCGGCGTGGCCGTCGCGCCTTCGTCGGCTTCCAGGATCGGCCCCACGCAGGCCGGGCAGCCGGCCTGGCAGTCGCAGCCGGCCACCACCGCGCGCGCCTGCGCCACCAGTTCGTCGCGGCGCTCGTACAGCGGCGAGGACAGGCCGACCCCACCGGGGTAGTTGTCATAGAGGTAGAGCGTGGGCGTGAAGCGGCCCGGCGCCGCCAGCAGCGACGCGCCCGCGGCGCCGGGCACCGGGACGCCGCCTTCACCCGCACCGTGGTCGAAACCGGCCGGCAGCGCTTCGTCCTCCGGGCCGCGAAGCTGGCCGCGCCCGCGCGCGTCGCGGCCGGCGAACCAGGCGCCGTCGCCGCTGCCGACCGCCTTCAGCAGGTCGCGCGACTCCGCCATCACCGCCACCTGCGCCACCAGGTGCAACGCGTGCGCCGCGCCCAGGAAGCCGTCCAGCGCCTCGTGGCGCATGCCGAAGGCGTCCTCCAGAACGCGCTGCGGAAGCTGCCACCACACCGCGCTGGTGTGCATCTCCTGGTCGGGCAGCGTGACCGGCCCGTAGCCGATGTTCTCGTGGGTGTGGAAGCGGATCTTCTTGTAGCCCGACACGCGCCGGAGCACGTGCACCTCGCCCATGTGCGCGGAGCCCTGCCCGGCCGGCGCCTGCGCCGCGTCGTCGAGCACCTTGAGCTTCGTGTAGTCGATGGCATCGGTGTAGTAGTCCACCTGCGTTCGCCGCACGTAGGCCTTGCGCCCCTCCCAGTCGAGGCGCTCGACCTGGAAGGGCTCCGACTGGACCATGTGGATCGCGCCCTCGTACAGCGTCAGCGCCGCGGCCGAGTAGTCGACCTCGGCGATGATCACCTGGCGGCCGTCGGTGCGGTCGACGACCACGAAGTTGCCGTCGGCCACCGAGCGCAGGTTGACCGCCTGCGCGGGATAGCTGTCGGCGATCCACTCCCAGCGCTCACCCTCGTGGTGCAGCACCCCGCTCTCGGCCAGCACCTCGAGCCAGGGTCCCGGCTCGACCGGACCGAAGGCGTCGCCGTCGCGGAAGGGCAGCTCGAAGGCCGCGCAGCGGATGTGGTCGAGCAGGATCAGCGGCTGGTCGGGCTCGATGCGCGCGTGCTCGGGGCTGGCCGCGGCGAAGAACTCCGGGTGCCGCACCACGTACTGGTCCAGCGCTTCCGAACTCGCCACCAGCACGCCCAGCGACGGCTGCTGGCGGCGCCCGGCGCGCCCGAAGCGCTGCCACGTGGCGGAGATGCTGCCGGGATAGCCGTTGAGCACCACCACGTCGAGGCTGCCGATGTCCACGCCCAGCTCCAGCGCCGAGGTGCTGACGATGCCGTCGATGCGCCCGGCGCGCATGTCCTGCTCGACCGCGCGCCGTTCGGTGGGCAGGTACCCGCCGCGATAGGCGCGGATGCGGCGCGGCTTGCGCGGGTCGTGGTCGAAGACCTCCTTCAGGTATTTCGTCAGCACCTCGACCATCGAGCGCGACTGGCAGAACACCAGCGTCTTCAGCCCGGCGCGGATCGCCAGCCGCGCGATGCGGTTGGACTGCGAGCGCGCCGAAGCGCGGATGCCGAGGTCGGGATTGACCACCGGCGGGTTCCACAGCAGCACGTGGCGGTCGCCGCGGGGCGCGCCGCTGTGCTCGATCACCTCGACGTCCTCCTCCGCCGCCTCGATCAGCGCGCGCCCGTGCCCGCCGGCGTTGCCGATGGTGGCCGAGCACAGGATGAAGGTGGGCGACGTGCCATAGAAGGCGCAGACCCGCTTCAGGCGCCGGATCACGTTGGCGACGTGGCTGCCGAACACGCCGCGGTAGGTGTGCACCTCGTCGATCACCACGTAGCGCAGGTTCTCGAAGAACTGCGCCCACTTGGTGTGGTGCGGCAGGATGCCCTGGTGGAGCATGTCGGGATTGCTGACCACGATGTCGCCGCTGGTCCGGATCGCGCGGCGCGCGTCGCCCGGGGTATCGCCGTCGAAGGTCGCGGCGCGCAGGCCGAGGCCGCCCGCCGCGTTGAGCTCGAGCAGCTCGCTCACCTGGTCCTGCGCAAGCGCCTTGGTCGGGAACAGGTACAGCGCCTTGCCGCGCTCGCGCAGCGCGCTGGCCACCACCGGCAGCGTGTAGCACAGCGACTTGCCCGAGGCCGTGGGCGTGGCGACCACGAGGTGGCGGCCGGTCCGCGTCGCCTCCCAGGCGCGGGCCTGGTGGCTGTACAGACGATCGATGCCGCGGCTACGCAGCGCACGCGCGAGCGCTTCGGGCAGGTCCTCCGGGAACGGCGCGTACTCGCCGCCCTGCCCCCGCAGCAGCAGGCTTCCGGTGATGCGGCCCGGGTACTTGGCTTCGAGCTTCTCGGCCAGGGTGTTCCCGGCCAATGTGCTGCCGGTCGAGGCCCCGCGCGCGAGTGCGCGCACTTCCGGGGCGGCGGCCGGCGCGCGCCCCGGCTTCAGGATGGCGTTCAAGGACTGCAGGCTCCGGCAACGGCGGGACCCGCATGCTTGGCAGTCGCCGTCTCAAGCCCTGCGACGGCGGAAGGCGCTCAGCCCCCGGCCGCCTCGCCCAGGCCCACGCGCGAGTGCCGCCGGCCGTAGGCGAAGTAGATCGCTGCACCCACGACGAGCCACACCGCGAAGCGCACCCAGGTCAGCGTGGTCAGGTTGAGCATCAGGTAGAAGCACAGCAGCGCCGAGACGATCGGCAGCACCGGCGAAAGCGGCACCCGGTAGGCGCGCGCCAGCTCCGGGCGCGTGCGCCGCAGCACCACCACCGCGATGCTGACCAGCACGAAGGCCGACAGCGTGCCGATGTTGATCATCTCCTCCAGGATCTCGACCCGGGTGAAGCCGGCGAGCAGCGCCACGACGGCGCCGACCAGAAGCTGCAGCCGCACCGGCGTCTTGCGGGTTTCGGAGGTCACGCTGAGCCAGCGCGGCAGCAGTCCGTCGCGGCTCATCGCCAGCAGCACGCGCGACAGCCCCATCAGCAGCACCATGATCACCGTGGTCAGGCCCACCAGGATGCCGATCGAGATCACCTGGGCCGCCCAGCCGGCGCCCACCGCGACGAAGGCGGTGGCCAGCGACGGGTTCTCGGCCGCGGCCAGCAGGCTGTACGGCACCATGCCGGTGAGCGCGAAGGCCACGCCGATGTAGAGCAGGGTGACCAGGGCCAGGCCGCCGAAGATGCCCAGCGGCAGGGTGCGCTGCGGGTCCTTCACCTCCTCGGCCGAGGTCGCCACCACGTCGAAGCCGATGAAGGCGAAGAACACCAGCGCCGCGCCCGAGAGCACGCCGGCGATGCCGTACTTCGCCGGCGCCGCGCCGGTCAGCCACGAGAACAGCGACTGCGACCAGACGTCCGCGTCGGTTCCCGCCGCCGGCTCCGACGGCGGGATGAAGGGCGTGAGGTTGTCGGCGTTGAAGTAGGTCAGGCCGACCACGATCACGAACACCACGATGCCGACCTTGATGATCGTGAACACGTTGTTGACCCGCGCCGACATCTTGGTGCCCATGATCAGCAGCGCCGTGAACACGCCGACGATGAACAGCGGGCCCCAGTCCACCCCGACGCCGAGCACGTCGATCGTGGTGGGGATGTGGACGTCGAACAGTTCGAACACCATCGCCAGGTAGATGCCCCAGTACTTGGCGATCACCGCGCCGGCGGTGAGCAGCTCCAGGATCAGGTCCCAGCCGATGATCCACGCGACGAACTCGCCCAGCGTGGCGTAGGTGTAGGTATAGGCGCTGCCGGCCACCGGGATGCTCGAGGCGAACTCCGCGTAGCACATGATCGCCAGCGCGCAGGCCAGCGCCGCGAGCAGGAACGACACCGAGACCGCGGGGCCGGCGAAGCTGCCGGCCGCGCGCGCGCCCACCGAGAAGATGCCGGCGCCCACCGCCACCGCCACGCCGAGGATCATCAGGTCCCAGGCGGTGAGCGAACGCTTCAGCTCGCGCCCGGGCTCGTGGCTGTCGGCGACGGTCTGTTCGATGGACTTCGTGCGGAACAGGCTGCGCGACGGGCGGCCCTGCGTGGCTGGCGCCTGGTTCATCCGGATGTGGCTCGGCTGCGGGTGGACGGTGGGCCAGCCTACGCCGCGGCGTCAAGGCCGCACAATGCCGCCGGGGATGCGTCAGCCGATGCGGAAGAGCGGCTGGCGGCTGCGGGATGCCTGGCGCGATCGGGCCAGGTAGCCGCCGCGGGTGTAGGTGCCGGAATGCCGCCTGGTGCGGCCGGGGGCCACGTCATGCGCGGCCGCCGGAAGGGCCTGGGGCATGCCCGCCTGGATGCGGGTGAGGGTCGCGGCAGGGGTCGACCTGCGCCGCGGAGGGGCCACGCGCGAGGTGTGGCTGGGAAACACGTTCATGATGGTCTGTCGGAACTGGTTGATTATTTCTTTTTCCTCCTTTTAAGTTCAATGATTACAATCGGTTACGCGACAAAGTATAGCACATCGCGACATTCATGAACAGGGGACGGCACGACGCTGGACGAGGGTGGCTTGATCCGGATCATGGAACCGGCTTGCCGCCAGCCATAGGATGATCGGTGCACGAAGAGACCCATTGTTCCCTGGAGGTTCCCATGAAATTGAAGCGATTCCCCCTGTCGCTGGCCCTTGCCCTGGCCCTCGGCGGGATGGCCGCGGGCTGCGCGCAGGACGCCCCGCCCGCCCCCGCCGCCGCCGGGTCCCCCGCGACCGCGCAGGACGCCCACGGCCACGTCGAAGCCCACGGCGACGCAGCGCACGACGCGGACCATGCGCACGCGGCCGCGGAAGCCGCGGGCGTGGATTTCCCGGTCCCGGACGGCCATGTCCGCTGGGAGCCCGACGCCCCGCTGCTCGAGGGCATGTCGCGGGTGCGCACGGCGCTGGCCGGACTGGAGCACGCGGGCCCGGAGCAGCATCCGGACGAAGCGACCGTGGTGGCGCGCGCCGCCGAGGTCGACGCCGCGATCGAATACATGTTCGCCAACTGCAGCCTCGACACCGAGCCCGACATCGCCCTGCACGCCATCCTGGCGCGGCTGATGGCGGGCACCCGGGCCCTGCATGAGGATCCCGCCGACACCGCACCGGTCGCCGACATGGAAGCGGCCATCGACAACTACCGGCAGCTGTTCGACGATCCCGCCGCCGACGCTTCGTAGGCCGGCGCCCGACCGCGCCCTCCGGCCGCGCGCCGGAGGGCGATCCGCGCTAGCGCCGGCCCGGCGGCCGGTACAGGGCCGCGCTGATGCACGAGAACAGGCTGACGACGAACCAGCCGAACGGCGCCAGCGTGAACGTCAGCAGCCAGGTCACGGCGCCGGCGATGCAGCCCGCCACGAACCAGAGGATCGCCGACAGCACCCGCCCCTGCACCAGCTGGCCGAGGCCGGGGACGATGAGGCTGCAGATGGCGGCGATGACGTTGCCGGTGGAACCTTGTCCAGTGCCCATTGATCGGTACTCCATTCTCTCGGGGGGACGGCAGGCGTGACTCAGGCCATCGGCAGCCTCAGGCCCTGCTCCTTCGCGCACTGCTTCGCGATGTCGTAGCCGGCGTCGGCGTGGCGCATCACGCCGGTGCCGGGGTCGTTCCACAGCACCCGCGCGATGCGCCGGTCCGCGGCCTGGCTGCCATCGCAGACGATGACCACGCCGCTGTGCTGGCTGTAGCCCATGCCCACGCCGCCGCCGTGGTGCAGCGACACCCAGGTGGCGCCGCCGGCGACGTTGAGCATCGCGTTGAGCAGCGGCCAGTCGCTGACCGCGTCGCTGCCGTCGACCATCGCCTCGGTCTCGCGGTTGGGGCTGGCCACGCTGCCGCTGTCGAGATGGTCGCGGCCAATGACGATGGGCGCCTTCAGTTCACCGTTGCGGACCATCTCGTTGAAGGCCAGGCCGAGGCGGTGTCGCTGGCCCAGGCCGACCCAGCAGATGCGCGCCGGCAGGCCCTGGAAGCGGATCCGCTCGCGCGCCATGTCCAGCCAGTTGTGCAGGTGCGGATCGTCCGGGATCAGCTCCTTCACCTTGGCATCCGTCCGGTAGATGTCCTCCGGGTCGCCGGACAGCGCGACCCAGCGGAACGGGCCGACTCCACGGCAGAACAGCGGCCGCACGTAGGCCGGCACGAAGCCGGGGAAGTCGAAGGCGTTGGCGCAGCCTTCGTCCTTGGCCATCTGGCGGATGTTGTTGCCGTAGTCGACCGTCGGGATGCCCCGGGCGTGGAAGGCAAGCATCGCCTCCACGTGCACACGCATCGACTTCTTGGCGGCGTCACGGACCCTGTCCGGATTGGCCTGCTGTTCCGCCAGCCACTGCTCCACCGTCCAGCCGGCCGGCAGGTAGCCATGCACCGGGTCGTGCGCGCTGGTCTGGTCGGTCACGCAGTCGGGGCGCACGCCGCGCTCCACCAGCTCGGGAAGGATCTCGGCGGCGTTGCCCAGAAGCGCGATCGACTTCGCCTCGCCGGCCGCGGTGTACTTCGCGACCCGCGCCAGCGCGTCGTCCAGGTCGGTGGCCTGCTCGTCGACGTAGTTCGTGCGCAGGCGGAAGTCGATGCTGGCCTGGCGGCATTCGATGGTCAGACTGCTGGCGCCGGCCAGCGACGCCGCCAGCGGCTGGGCCCCGCCCATGCCGCCGAGCCCGGCGGTCAGGATCCACCTGCCCCTGAGGCTGCCGCCGTAGTGCTGGCGGCCCATCTCGACGAATGTCTCGTAGGTGCCCTGGACGATGCCCTGGCTGCCGATGTAGATCCACGAGCCCGCCGTCATCTGGCCGTACATCATCAGGCCCTTGCGATCGAGTTCGTTGAAGTGCTCCCAGGTCGCCCAGGCCGGCACCAGGTTGGAGTTGGCGATCAGCACGCGCGGCGCGTCGGCGTGGGTCGGGAAGATGCCGACCGGCTTGCCGGACTGCACCAGCAGGGTCTCGTCGTCGCCCAGCGTGCGCAGCGATGCGAGGATCGCGTCGTAGCTCTCCCAGTCCCGCGCCGCGCGGCCGATGCCGCCGTACACCACCAGGTCCTCCGGGCGTTCGGCCACGTCGGGATCCAGGTTGTTCTGGATCATCCGGAACGGGGCCTCGGTCAGCCAGGATCGGCAGCTGAGCGTGGTCCCCCGCGGGGCGCGGACGGTGCGGGAAGGATCATGGCGCGTGGACATGGACGGCATCACCGGTGGACTGGGTGCCGGATTATCGCATCGCCCCGGAAAGAAGACGCCCGGCACGCGGCCGGGCGTCGTGGGGGCCAACGCTGGGCCTCCAAAGCGTGGGCGCCCGGCGGGTACCGGGCGCCGCGATTCCGCGGACGGGAGCGGCTCAGCGGATCGACGGATCCAGCCTGCGCAGCGCGTCCTGCAGGTCGACCGAACCCGTGCGCTCGATGTCCTCGCGCGTGTACACGCGGCCACCGGCGGCGACGCATTCCTTCTCGTCGGCCTTCGAGCGCGCGTTGCGGGCGGCGGTGATGCGCGAGCCGGTCTGCTCGATGCAGAAGCGGTCGTCGGCCTTGCGCGCCTCCTTGGCCCGGCTGCGCGCGGCCTCCTCGGGCTCGTCCTGCGCGTGGACCACGACCGGCGCCGCGGCGAACGCCAGGACGGACAGTGCGGCGATCATGGAAGCGTGCTTCATGGTGGTCACCTCGTGGAAGGTCGGGGGAGCAGCCTCCAACGATACGCCCGACGCGACCGCGGCGCAGGCATCCCGCCGCGGGCGTTCACCGCGTCGTCAGGCTCGTCGACGGTCGCCGCGCACCCGTGGCCTGGCGTAAGCTCGACCGCGCGATCGAAGGAGGGTGCGATGCGCTGGCCCGGATTCCGCGACGATGGCAGCCTGGCGCTGCCGCTCGACATCCATGTCTTCCTGCCGGCATCGATGCCGCTGCGCCTGCGCATCGACGGCAGGGTGCTCGAGCGCAAGCACGAAGTGCACATGACGCTGCTGGGCCGGCAGGCCGGCGCGCGCCTGCGCGGGGCGCTCGGGGACGAGCGCGTCCGCACTCTGTTCAGCGGCTACGACTGGCATCCACGCGGCACGCGGCGCTACGCGCTGCTGCACAAGTCGAAGGACGAATGGAACGGGCCGCTGGAGGCCTGGTCGGTGATCGAGCACCTGCAGGAACCCGCCTTCGCCGCGTTCCGCGAAGAGCTGGCGCGGACGAGTGGAGTGGCGCTGGACTCCGGCGTGCCGCACGCGACCCTGTACGTCGCCGGCGACCCCTACGGCATCGGGCTCGCCGACGTGAAGTCCTACCTCGAGTGCTTCGTGCGCGAGGTGGGGACGGCCGAGGTCGGGCCGCCGGACATCATGTGAGCGCCGGGCGCGCGCGCAACAAAAAGCCCCCGACGCATCGGGGGCCATTGTCCACGCAGGTGGTGGGCGGTGCAGGGTTCGAACCTGCGACCCCTACCATGTCAAGGTAGTGCTCTACCGCTGAGCTAACCGCCCCGAAGGGAGGCGAATTCTAGCCCGCGGCACCCGCCGCCGGCAAGCCTCAGCGCGCGGCCAGCATGGCCTCCCTGAGGGCCTGGATCCGGTCCCGGACGGCCGCGGCCTCCTCGAATTCCAGGTCCCGGGCGTGCTGGTACATCTGCTGCTCGAGCTCGCGCAGCCGGGCCGCGGCCCGCGCCGGGTCCATGCGCGCGTAGTCCTCCCCCGACTCGGCCACCTTGCGGCCGCGCCCGCGGCCGGAGGGACGCGCCTCGGCGGCGTCGCTGCGGGCGCCCTCCATGATGTCCATGATCGGCCGCGCCACCGAGCGCGGGGTGATCCCGTGCTCGGCGTTGTATTCGATCTGCTTCTGGCGGCGGCGGTCGGTCTCCTCGATCGCGCGCTTCATGGAATCGGTCACCCTGTCGGCGTACAGGATCGCCTTGCCGCGCAGGTTGCGCGCGGCCCGGCCGATGGTCTGGATCAGCGACCCGGCCGAGCGCAGGAAGCCCTCCTTGTCGGCGTCGAGGATGGCCACCAGCGAGACCTCGGGCATGTCCAGGCCCTCGCGCAGCAGGTTGATGCCGACCAGCACGTCGAACACGCCCAGGCGCAGGTCGCGGATGATCTCGACCCGCTCGACGGTGTCGATGTCCGAGTGCAGGTAGCGCACCCGCACGTCGTGCTCGCCGAGGTACTCGGTGAGGTTCTCGGCCATGCGCTTGGTCAGGGTCGTGATCAGCACGCGGTCGCCGAGCGCGACGCGCTTGTTGATCTCGCCCAGCACGTCGTCCACCTGGGTGGCGACGGGACGGATCTCGACCTCGGGATCGACCAGCCCGGTGGGCCGGACCACCAGTTCGACGACCTCGTCGCCGGAGTGCTCGAGCTCGTACCGGCCCGGCGTGGCGGAAACGAAGATCGTCCGCGGCGCCCTCTCCTCCCACTCCTCGAAGCGCAGCGGCCGGTTGTCGAGGGCCGAGGGCAGGCGGAAGCCGAACTCCACCAGGGTCTCCTTGCGCGCGCGGTCGCCGCGGTACATGCCGCCGATCTGCGGCACGGTCACGTGCGACTCGTCCACCACCAGCAGCGCGTCCGGCGGCAGGTAGTCGAACAGCGTCGGCGGCGGTTCCCCGGCGGCGCGGCGCGTGAGGTGGCGCGAGTAGTTCTCGATGCCGTTGCAGTAGCCCACCTCGGCCATCATCTCGATGTCGAACTGCGTGCGCTGCGCGAGGCGCTGCGCCTCGACGAGCTTGTTCTGCGAGTACAGCAGCTCCAGGTGCTCCTTGAGCTCGACCTTGATGGTCTCGATCGCGTTGAGCACGCTCTCGCGGGTGCTGGCGTAGTGGGTCTTCGGATAGACGGTGTACCGCGGGACCTTGCGCTGCACCTCGCCGGTCAGCGGATCGAACAGGCTGAGGTTCTCGACCTCGCCGTCGAACAGCTCGATGCGCAGCGCCTCGCTCTCCGATTCCGCCGGGTGCACGTCGATCACCTCGCCGCGGACGCGGTAGGTGCCGCGGCGAAGCTCGGTGTCGTTGCGCGTGTACTGCAGCTCCGTGAGGTGGCGGATCAGCTGCCGCTGGTCGATCAGTTCGCCGCGCGCCAGGATCAGCCGCAGCTTGAGGTAGTCCTCCGGGTCGCCCAGGCCATAGATGGCCGACACCGTGGCCACGATCAGCGCGTCCGGCCGCGAAAGCAGCGCCTTGGTCGCGGACAGCCGCATCTGCTCGATGTGCTCGTTCATCGAACTGTCCTTCTCGATGAAGGTGTCCGACGAGGGCACGTAGGCCTCGGGCTGGTAGTAGTCG
>LSQX01251624.1_pt1 | contig 14073 bp, 16 predicted proteins | sample 654561 | NCBI WGS metagenome assembly LSQX01 (sample SAMN04489861, study PRJNA283612) | anaerobic digester metagenome | isolation source: 4 biogas reactors fed with cattle manure at either 37C or 55C with and... | place: Denmark: Kongens Lyngby | collected 2014
AGATGTGTATAAGAGACAGGCTCACGACTTAGCAAGGGTTGTTTTAAACCGATTTCATAGGCGCGCAAGTCGCCCCCAGTGATGGAGTTGTTAAACTCCACCTGATTATGCGTACCCATGCCCGGCGCTGAAAAGTTAGCGCCTTGGCTGGTACTCTTATGACCACCGCGCCCCGCTGTACCGCTGGCACCTATGGTTGGCAGCCATAAACTACGCGCCTGCTGTGTTTGCGTTCGTCCTGCCTCTGCAGCCGCCTGATCGGCGCGGTACTGCGGATCTTGCTGCACGGCGAGCTGCCATGTGCTTAACAAATCCAACGGCTTTGCACTGGCGGTGCCCTGCCATGCAGCTGCACAGAGGGCAAACGCCAAGCCGATTAAGCGTAGTTTTTTAGCTGCCATCATTTGCACCTTAACAACCCGGTTTTACACCTACTTTACGTAGAATGGTTTCCAGCAAGCACCACTTAGTCAGTCCGCTCTGGAAAATATTGGCGCCCACAAAAAGTGTGAAGGCTAAGAACCACTCATTCACAAAAATTGGGCTGGAAGGCACACCCAGCGCCAAAGTGAGCATGATAAAAACACCCGCAATCACACGTACAAGTTGCCATGAAGTCATTGTGTATCTCCTTGAGGAATAATGCGTTCAATTTTGTTGCGATAAGCTGCGTAATACAGCAAGGGAATCACCACNNACCAGCACACCAAAGATCAGTGAAATGGCTAAGCCGTTAAAGATAGGGTCATCTAGAATAAACAACGCCCCCAACATCGCCGCCAAACCCGTCAGCAAAATGGGTTGTGCACGAATAATGGCGGAGTCCACCACGGCTTGTTCAATAGTGCGTCCTTTGGCGATCTCAAGATTAATAAAATCAACCAAAAGAATGGAGTTACGCACGATAATTCCTGCCAGCGCGATCATGCCAATCATGCTGGTGGCCGTAAATTGTTGCCCCAGCAAGGCATGCCCTGGCATGACACCAATAATGGTCAGCGGAATGGGTGCCATAATAATTAACGGCGTTAAATAAGAGGAAAAGTGCGCCACCACCAGCAGATAAATCAATAGGATGCCCACCGCGTAGGCAGCGCCCATATCGCGGAAGGTTTCATAAGTAATCTGCCACTCCCCGTCCCACTTCATTGCGTAGTTACGGTACGGGTCGCTGGGCTGATTGATAAAGTACTCATCAAGCGGCGTGCCCGCGGGGGTGATAATTTCGCCAATTTCTGCGCGTGACCAGAACATGCCATACAACGGGCTATCAACCTTACCGGCCATATCTGCAGTGACAAAGTGTACGGGAAGCAGATCTTTATGGAAAATCGGTTGCTCACGCAAGGTGTCCGTAATCTGCACCAACTCTTCAATGGCAATCAGCGCACCGCTACGGCTACGTACTTTTAACTGCAACAGCGCATTCAAGTCACCGTGTAACTCAGGCTTTAATTGGATATAAGCCGAGGCCGGATACTTGCTGCCATCATGCAACCAAGCCGCATCCTCACCATGCAAACCCGCACGCAACGTAGCGACAATATCCGCCTGCGCAACGCCCAGCTGACTGGCTTTGCTGCGGTCAATAATCAACATCTTGCGCGGGGCATCGGCAATTGCGCTGTCATCCAGATCAACAACACCCTCGACATTACCCAACGCCGCCAATACTGCTTCTGCAACCTCACGCCGGCCTTCTGCCGTTGGCCCGTAGATTTCCGCCACAATGGGCGCATGAACCGGCGGGCCTGGGGGGACTTCAACCACTTTGACATTGGCGCCAAAAGCCTCACCAATACGCTGCAACTCAGGGCGCAAGCGCGTGGCAATCGCATGACTTTGCTCTTTTCGCTCGGATTTATCCACTAGGTTGACCTGCAAATCACCGCTTTCACTGCCACTACGCAAATAATACTGACGCACCAAACCGTTAAAGTTTATCGGTGATGCGGTGCCAGCATAGCTTTGATAATTCACCACTTCCGGCACTGTGGACAGGTAAACACCCAGCTCACTGAGCACCGCTGAGGTCTGCTCCAAGGGCGTACCTGCCGGCATATCCACAATCACCTGAAACTCGGATTTGTTATCAAAGGGCAGCATTTTTAACAGCACCAAACCGGTTACCGGTAACGCCATCGAAATACCAATCAGCCCCATCACCACCAGACCCAGAAAGAAGCGATTGCGCGTGCCTTTCTTCGTATCCAAGAAGGGGGCGAAAATGCCATGGAATAAGCGCGATAAGAATGCCGGCAATTTCGCTGGCTTTTCAGTTGTCTGCTCGGCGCTGCTAGGCACGGCTTTTTTCAGCCACAACCGCGCCAACCAAGGCGTTAACGTAAAGGCAATCGCCAGTGACAACACCATCCCCATACTGGCGTTAATCGGAATCGGGCCCATATAAGGTCCCATCAAGCCAGATACAAAAGCCATCGGCAGCAAGGCAGCAATTACGGTAAAGGTCGCTAGAATGGTGGGGCCACCCACTTCATCCACCGCTGGCGGAATAATTTGCAGCAGGGTTTTATCAGGATACAACTTTTGATGTCGGTGAATATTTTCCACCACCACAATGGCGTCATCCACCAAAATACCAATCGAGAAAATTAGCGCAAACAACGACACTCGGTTCAGGGTAAAACCCCATGCCCAAGAGGCAAACAGCGTTGCCGCAAGGGTTAAGCCTACAGCCACACCTAAAATAGCCGCCTCACGGCGTCCCAAAACAAAAAACACCAGCGCCACAACAGACAGGGTGGCAAAAATGAGTTTTTGAATCAGCTGACGAGCTTTTTCGTTGGCAGTGGCCCCATAGTCACGAGTTTCTACCACCTCTACATCCATAGGAATCAGGGTGTTTTGTAATTCAGCCACACGTGCCATTACCGCTTCAGAGACGTCAATGGCGTTTTCACCCGGTTTTTTTGTTACCGTCAACGTCACCGCAGGAAACTCTTGCGCCTGCTCACCAACACTGCCAAAACGTACATAGTTGCTCGGCGGCAACGGCCCTTCACTGACCTCAGCCACATCACCGAGGAAAATGGCACGGTCCTGATGCACACCTACCACTAGCTCGGCCACTTCGCGGGCATTGTTTAAAAAACGCCCTGCTTCAATTTGAATAGATTGGTTACCACTGATTAGCTCACCACTGGGCAAGCCCAGGTTGGCTGATTGCAAAGCTAGACGCAAATCATTAACGGTTAAACCCACTGCACTTAAACGCTCAGGCTCTAAATCAACCCGCACCACGCGCCCCGGCCCACCGATGGTGTCCACTTCTCGCGTACCTGGTACACGTTTAAGCTCCACTTCAATACTGTGAGCAATGCGCTGCAGATCATAGGCGCCAAAATCAGGGTTGGTGTGATACAGCGTCACCGTCACAATGGGTACATCATCGATCCCCATGGGACGCGTGATCGGCGGTAAAACACCCAAATCACGCGGTAACCAACTTTCGTTAGAACGCAGAGTATCGTGCAGCTTAACCAAGGCATCATTGCGGGTAACGCCCACTTCAAATTGCACGGTAATCACCGACACTCCCGGCTGCGAGGCGGACATCACATGCTCAACCCCTGCCATTTGTGATAACACCTGCTCGGCTGGGTTGGTGACCATGCTTTCGACATCACGCACCGCCGCACCCGGAAACGGAATAATCACGTTGGCCATGGTGACGTTAATTTGTGGCTCTTCTTCCTGTGGCGTCACCAAAATAGCGAACAAGCCCATCAACAAGGCCAGCAAAGCCAGTAGCGGGGTAATTTGTGCTGCCTGAAATGCCGCGGCAATGCGGCCTGAAATACCTAAGGGACGCATGCTTACTCCTTGCTCAACACATGAAGATCAAGATACACCCACTCGCCTTCGCTTAAACCGCTCAGCACCTCGATCTCGTCACCCGTTTGCGCGCCTAAACGCACCTGCCGCAAAAGGGGTTTACCCTCTTGCGCGCTTTTGACATACACCGCGGTCAGCTCGGCGCGGCGAACCACCGCCTTGGCAGGGATAAATAATTTGCTCTGCTGGGCAAGCTGCGGGCGCTGCAACTGAACCTTAACGGACTGACCCGGCACTAAACCGGTATTGCCGTTGGTAAGGGTTAAACGCAAACGTACGCTCTGTGAACTGGCATCCGCGGTAGGCAGGCGCTGTAAATTATTGACTGCTAGCACCTCTTGCCCGTGCTTTACTTTTATCTGTTCCAAGCTGAGGTTTTGCGCTGGCAAGGCATTCACAGGCACCGACACACCCACTCTTAACTGTGCAGGTTCAAACAAACTCAGCAGCGGCATGCCCGGCATCGCCATATCACCCTGCGTGGCCGGCACATCAATCACCACTCCAGCATAAGGCGCGCGAATAATAAAGAAGTCGCTTTGTACTTGTGCGGCCTGCACCTGTGCTTGGTGCGCCTTAAGTTGGGCGGCGGTGGCACGCTGCTCAGCTTCAATACGCTCTAACGCGCCTTGGCTAATATAGTTTTGTTCGAAGAGCTTTTTCTGCCGTGCCAGTTCTTGGGTTAGCGCATGCAACTGTGCTCTGGCAGCATCGGCCTGTGCTTGTGCGGCAGCTTGTTGTTGACGTGCCTGGCTGGCATCAATCTCTATCAGCAGCTGCCCAGCTGTGACTGTGTCACCAGCTTTGACATGTACTTGTTTAATTCTGCCGGTCACCTGCGCTGCAACACGGGTATCAGTGACTGCTTCTACCTGTCCTTCATACTCAGCACTGCTGGCCCAAGATGCACGCTTGACTTGCACCGCCGCAGAACTCTGCGCCGATGCCCAACCGCTTATGACAAGACCCGCGAACGCTAAGATAATCGCTAGTTTATTGTTCACCCGCACACTCTCCGCAGAAATATATAAATAGTTTCTTAACTATTATGTAACTAAGCTTGCAACTATGCAAGTATCTAACTATCTTACCTACAGCATTGTTTAACTTGAGAATTGCAATGGAAAAAATGAGTCCACACGCCCTAGAACAAATAGCGGCCTACTTTAAAGCGCTGTCAGATCCCACTCGACTGCAGATTTTGCGTCTGCTGGGTGAAGGGCAATACAATGTCGGGGAGATTGCTCAGCGTTGCAACTTCAGCTCAGCTAACATCTCTCGCCACCTATCCATCCTCAATCGACACGGCTTGATTACCCGTCAATCACAGGGCACTCATGTGTTTTATCAGCTAACCGATGAGTCAACCTATGCACTCTGTGAGATGGTTTGTCAGATTATCGAGCGGCAGATAAGCGTACAAAAACAAGCGTTTGCTTAAACCTAAAACTTAAAGCATTTGCGCTATGCTATCGACCCGCTAAGCTGTGGCGTAGCGTCTGTAACTGCTGCTTCAACTGCACAGCGGGAACGGGGACATTGGCATATTCGTTCTGCTCATAACTATGCACAAAGGCATCCAATGCCATCCGTTGCGGTGGCGACAAGTCTGCCTGAATACGCGCCTGAAATGCACGCAAGCCTTCCGCTGGTTCGCGTTTATATTGGCGCTTTGCCAGTAAGCGCTCAAACTGTTTTAACAGACGTTGAGTTTCGCTTAGTCTGGTTTGCCAAGGTTTAAACAGCCATAGCGATATAAGGGCAAACAACAGCGCAATCGTAATCACCAAGCCCACGCCTATACGCTGCCAGCTTATTTCACCTAGCAAACCTTTAAGCCAGTTTTTTTGGCGCTCTGCCTGATAGCCTAAAACATTTTTCTGCCACGTGTAATTAAGCGTATCCCAGCTTATTCTTAGCTGATTAATCCAATTTATATGGCGATAACTTAATGGCGAGAACAGTCCGGTATTCAAACTCTCGCCGCGCAACGCTTCTTGCAAGCCTTGCTCGATACGCTCTGGCGCCACCTGAAACGTAGGGTCAACTCTGTGCCAGCCAAAACCTAAACGCCAATACTCAACCCACGAATGCGCATCATACTGGCGTACCTGCACATAGTTTTCCGCGCGATTAACTTCACCGCCCTGATAGCCTGTCACCACACGCGCTGGAATACCTGCTGCACGCAACACAAAGGTCATAGAGCTTGAATAGTGCTCACAAAAACCTGTTTGCGTGGCAAATAAAAACTCATCCACACTGTGCTTGCCTAGGCGCGGCGGTTTTAGGGTATAAAAATATTCTTCTTGGTTAAAGGTACGTAACACAGCCCGCACTAATGACTCATCATCAGGATAACGCTGGCGTAATTGTTGCGCCCATGCCCGCGCCTGTGGATTAACCTTATGCGGCAATTGTAAATAGAAGCGGTATTTTTCAGGGCTTAACTTAGGCTCAGCCAGGGCTTCAGGCCAAGCCCGAGCCTGATACAAATAAGTGCGATGTATGGGCGTATTATGCTGCAAACGAAAATCATTCATCAGTCGAATATCTTTTTGGTCTGTCTGACTCACCGCCAAGCTGTACAACCAAGTCCGCGAACTAGGCTGCATAATCACACTGTATTCCAACATATCGCCTTGCGCTTGCCACTCTGGCGCAAGCAAATCAGAGGTCATGTTTTGCATGTGCCATGTACGGCCATCAAAGTACGGCAGGGTCAGTGCGCGCCAATACAGCTGGTTTTGTGTCGGTATTTCACCCGTAAAGCTGGCACGAAAAACCAACTCTGATGACTGACTAAGCTCAGCAATATCGCCCGGAGACATATGATCCGAGATACCGGTAACGCCTTTGTCCTTTGGCGTTGGTAAAACCCAAAGTGGATCTAAACGCGGGAAAAACAAAAACAACAGCAGCGCTACGGGAATGGCTTGCAGCAAGATTGCAGCAGCCTGGGTTACCGTTTTACCCGGTCGTCCTGTTAAGACTGTTTGCTGCAATCCAACCAGTGCCGCTAGTAACGCTGTGACAGAAAGCAGGCTATAACCAGCAGCTAGAATGCTGTCATCGAACAAATAACTGGTAACTACCGTAAAAAACCCAAGATAGATCAGCACCAGCGCATCACGCTTACTGCGCAGCTCAACCAACTTCAGCACAAAGGCGGTCAACAGCAGCGCCACCCCGGCATCTAATCCTACGAGACTGCCACGGCTTAGATACACCGCAAACGCAGCGCTAACCATCATCGCTACTTTTACTATCGCCTTGGGAAACTGCATACGCATACGAAACACCTGTATGCGCCATGCAGCACAGACGAGCCACAAGCCGATAATCCACAAGGGGACATGCCACAACAAAGGCAATATCACCAACACTTGGGCAATCAATAGCCAAATTAGGCTATTGCGTGGAATACTGGGTTTGATCTTATGTTCAGCCATGCTCTGCCCCAGCAAAGAGTGCCAAAGCGGTTAAACATTCTGCTTGATGTGCAGCCCCTGTGCCCGGTCCGATGGTTTGTTCCAGCAGTTGCAAACTAAAGGGAGTCTCTTGCTGGGTCAGCTTAAGAACCTGTGCACAGAGTACGGACAGGCGGTATTCAACATCACCGCCCAGCGCGGAAAAATTCAATTGCGTCTGTGCACCTTTAAGTTCAGCAAACTGCTTAATCCACAAACCCTGCCCCTTCGACCAAGCTTTCCAGTTTACTCGGCGCAAAGAATCGCCTTGCTGCCAGGCCTCCAGTCCTTGATAATCATCTACACCACGTCCAGCCGTAGCTAATCCCTCAACCTCATCCTCACCGACTGCCACACCTGCTAACTCCAACGGTGCTTCTATAGGTTTAGGGTAAACAAGCACGCTTTGCGCTAAATCCACCTGACTCCACGCAACCCAAATACCCAGCGGAAAGCGTGTTTCCACACGGATACGCTCCGCGCTATGCTTGCCTCGACGTTTGGCGGGCAAGCTCAACTCGACCTGCTGCTCGGAATTTTTTGCCACGTCCGTCATTACCATTTTCTGCAGCGACCAACCCAGTCCAATCGCCTGATATGTGCGCCGATCGGCTTGCAGACGTATTGGGAACCGAGCGTTTTCGCCGACAAAGCAGGCCTCTGCTGGCAAACCTATCAGTTGTAAGCCTGCCAAGTTACGCCATGTATGCAAAATGCTGAGCAGCCCCACAGAGGCCAACAAAAACGTTAGCGCATAAGCCAGACTGTTTTGATAATTAATCGCCACCATCAACATTAATAACAAGGCTGCTGCGAATGCATAACCGGCCAAGGTGGGCACGATAAATATATGCTTCTGCCCCAACTTCACTCGGGTTTGTGCCGGCAAACGTCGAGACCACCAAGCCGCCAGCCAATGACGCCAAGCGCTCATTAGAATACAGCCACTTCATTGAGCAGCCATTGCACTGCTGTGGAGTCTGTAGCGCCAGTTCCTGCGGCTGAATGGGCTAAACGATGCGCCACCACCTGTGGTAAAACACTCTGTACATCCTCTGGAATGACATAGTCACGCCCAGCCAAAAACGCCCAGGCTTTAGCTGCTGATAATAACGCCAGTCCGCCACGCGGTGATAAACCATAAACAAACTGTGCATTGGTGCGCGTGGCTTCTACCAAGCGCAGAATATAACTCACTAGTGCGTCACTCACCTTTACTTCACTGACTTGAGTTTGCGCTTTTAGCAGCTCATCTTTTTCTATTTGCTGGGTTAACGAAGCCGCTTGCCGTTTAGTAATGGCGCGAGTTAGCAATGCACGTTCCGCTTCGGCATTGGGGTATCCCAAAGACAGGCGCATTAAAAAACGATCAAGTTGAGATTCTGGCAAAGCGAAAGTGCCGCTCTGACAGATGGGGTTTTGGGTTGCAATCACGAAAAAAGGTTCAGGCAAAGGACGTGTTGAACCCTCGATGGTAACTTGCCGCTCTTCCATGGCTTCCANNTTGGCTTTTAGGAGTGGCCCGATTGATTTCGTCGGCCAGCAAAAGCTGAGTAAAAATTGGCCCCGGGTGAAATACAAACTGCCCTGTGTTGCGCTCAAACACCGAAGTGCCCAGAATATCCCCCGGCAATAAATCGGAGGTGAACTGCACGCGCTGATAACTGAGCCCCAGCACCTGCGCTAAGGCATGACTGAGGGTTGTTTTGCCCATCCCCGGCAAATCCTCAATCAACAAGTGCCCACGTGCCAGCAAACACGCCATAGCCATGCGCACCTGATGCTCCTTACCCAGTAACACCTGATTAACGGCGTGCAGGCAATTTTCCAGCTGTCTTAACATCACCCCAACTCCTGTAACCTTTATTTTCCGTTATGAGTATAAACAAATTTCGTTTAACTTCATCGGGTGTGCGACAGTGCAAACCTCAGTTAACCATTAACGCCCAGCGCGTGATTCAGCGATGTAAAAGCGTGCACGCTTAGCTTTTTGTTTGCAGCTGGCAAATCTCTCAAACTGCTGCTGTGTTTTTGCAGCGGTCAGTAAAGCCAGCGCTTTGGAATAACTCACCGTGCCAGCAAACCCTTCAGCTTCAGCAAAATTTAACTCTTTCCACGCCGCATCAATCTGATTACTGCAGGCAGAACGATCATAGGTTTTTCCAGCGCAGCCTGTTAATAGCACAGCACTTAAAATCAACCCTAAACCAAATACTTTATTAAGTTTCATATATTACTCCTTACGGGTTCTATTTTTGGTTTTGTCATGCTTAGACTCACTGATTGAAATCCATTCACTAAGCAAGCTATAGGCTACTGCAAGCAACGTTGGGCCTAAAAACAAGCCCATAAAACCAAATGCAATAAGTCCACCAAACACACCAATAAGAACCACAATTAGGGGTAAGTTCCCACCACGGCTAATCAAATAGGGTTTTAAAATATTATCTACACTGCTAATAACAACAAAACCCCAAACAGCCATAAAAATAGCCATCGTATAGTTTTCTTGGAAAAACAACCAAGCGACGGCCGGTATCCACACCAAAGGCGGACCCATGGGTATGAGGCTCAGCATAAAGGTCATACCTGATAACAACAAAGCTCCGGGAACACCTGCAATCCAAAAACCAACAAATGCCACTATTGCTTGGGCTGTTGCCGTACCTATCACACCGTTAACCACGCGGCGTACAGTACCTGCCACCAGCTCTATATAATAATCAGTACGTGTGCCTAACAATCTATGCACCAGTGCACGCACAAACAGCGCTAAACGCTCACCATCTCGATAAAAGAAAAACACCAAAAACAAACTGAGCGTGAGCTCCAGCATACCGCCTGCAATACTGGCACTGCGCCCCAGCAGCCAGTTACCAAGCATCCCCATGTAGGGTTTTACCGCAGAGAACAGCACTGGGCCTTCTTCATCTAAAGTAATCCACATTTCGTGTAGACGCTCACCAAAGAAAGGCACATTTTGCAGCCAGTCAGGCTCTGGCGGCATGCCCGTGATACGCAGATTTTTTATCATCTCCGTCCCATCACGGATGTAATCGGCAATGTTAAAACCAATCCAGAAAAGAGGGATAGCCACCAGCAGCACCCAGCCTGTCGTGAGTATGGCGGCCGCTAAAGCAATATTTCCATTAAGCTTAGCGGTTAAAAGGCGCATCAACGGCCAGCTAGCAAAAGCCACCACAGCCGCCCAAAAAAGTGCCGACATAAAAGGAGCTAACACCCACAAGCAGGCACCTATCAAAGCCAGCAAAAGAATCTGCGTCAGTAAACGATCACTACCAATCATTGTTGTTCCTTGTTATTCGTTCAGTTTTCTAGCCAAGTATGTCGTTTTGCTGTTATTCGTTTTAAGGAAGCTTGGCTACTGAATAAGCTGCAGATATAGCGGCCCATCCCCAACAGAATCAAGCTCTATGCGGTTAGCTCTGACACCAGCAGTAACCAATTCTTCGTACCAAAGCGCTGCATTTTCACCCCCAACAACTACTCTAAAAGCAGTATTTTGATTGAGTGTACGCACGAGCAAGGCCAGCCACTGCGCTTCTGGTTGAGTAGGCGCATGGGTCAGCAACAGTTTTTTACCCTCGCGCAACTGACGCAATAACGTAGCTGGAGTTGGGTGCAAATCACTGGGCATAGAATCAGCAACCAGCTGTTCAAAATGTAATAAGGAACGTCCATTACCACGCGTAATTGCATACATTACGATCAGCGTGCTTTCTTCAGGTCGAATAAAAACTGCGTAACTCTGCTGTTCATCCGGCCCATACAGGCGCGCGGTATCAAATACCGCATTAGCCCACAGACTGCTTGGCCCGCAGTCCTTTCCTTCACACCAAAATAGCATTTGCGCATCATGCTGTTCTAAATAGTCACGTGCGGCCATAAAGGCATCGCCTGCTGTATGTGTTGGCGCTAACTGTACGGTTAAAACAGATTGCTGCCCGTGCAATAACACCTCGCCGGTATAACGCAAACGACCACTAATACGACGCACAGAACCCAACGGATAAATTTTTTCTACAGCCTCCTGTTGTGAGGCATTTATAACACGGGCATTTTGCAAAGGAGGTAACCTTTGCAGTGACTCAAACAGAGTTTGTGCAGGCAAAGCATGCGCAACAAACAACATACCTATACCTAACAGCGCAGAAGCAATTTTTATCATTATTTCACCAACATCGATTGCGCCGTGCTAATAGAGTCTTGTTTGGTTTGTTGCGAAGGAGGTGTTTGCATGCCCCTCTGTACGGCTTCTCGCTGCCCAACCGCCTCTAGCCAGCGCTGCAAATGCTCCAAGCCTGCAACTGACACACCTGCCCACTCATATGCTGATACCCAAGGGTAAGTCGCCATATCAGCAATGCTGTAATCACCAGCTAAATATTCTGCCAGCGACAGACGTGTGTTTAGCACCTCGTACAAGCGGCGTGTTTCATTTTGATAACGCTCAATGGCAGCCGGAATCTTCTCTGGGAAATAACGATAAAAAACGTTCGCCTGCCCCTGCATCGGCCCAACTCCGCCCATTTGAAACATTAACCATTGCAGAGTTACAGAGCGCTGTTTGGCATCAGTCGATAAAAACTGACCTGTTTTTTCAGCCAAGTACCAAAGAATCGCACCGGATTCAAACACTGCAAAATCACCATTATCACGATCAACGATCGCAGGAATCCGCCCATTTGGATTAATCTTTAAATACTTTGGGGTCTTCTGTTCTTTTTTGTCGAAGGACAGCACATGTAATTGATACTCAAGCGTCATCTCCTCCAAAGCAATAGAAGCTTTATGCCCATTCGGTGTTGCTGCCGTATATAAATCAATCACTTAAACCCCCTTACTTACTCGCTACCTAGCTGCTAAAAACTCAGCAAAGCATTCAGCTACAGCTTGCGCACCCTGATCATCATCAAGATGCAGGTGGTGACCACCTAAAACTCTGTGTATCACCATATTTTGTTTGTCTAATGTATCCATAAAGGCCATAAACTCTGGCACATTAACCAGTAGACCCTGCTCTGCCAAGACTAGGCTAACTGGGCACTGAAGTGCCTGCACAAAAGCCTGTGCATGCTTGATGGTTAAGCGCAGAGGTGAAGGCAAGGTTAAACGCACATCCGTATTCCAGCAATAACCACCACCCACCGGACTCAGCCCGCGCGACACCAGCAACTGTGCCGCCAACTCACTCACCGGCATAAAGCCACGCACCCGTGCCTGTACAGCCTGAGCTTCAGAGCTATAGATCGTTTTCTTTTTAGTATGCACATCAATTTGCGCCAACAACGCTTCACCCAACTTTTTCGGTGATTGCGCGGCCTCGCCAGTATCAGGCACCAAACCATCAATCAGCGCCAAACGCTCAATACGTTCTGGCACAGCAGCAGCAACCAGCACACCCACAATACCGCCTAATGAATGACCCAAAATTGAAAACTTAGACCAACCTAACTCTTGGGTAGCCAACAAGGCATCCGTGGCAAAGTCCCATAACTGATAACCCGCACCCGGAGCACGACGACCAGAAAAACCATGTCCTGCCATATCCAAGGCGACAATCCGCAAGCCTGGAAGCTTGGGTGCTAACAACTCAAAACTCATGGCATTATCAAGCCAGCCATGTAGGGCTAATACTGGAATACCGTCTTCAGGTCCATAAACACGAGCTGCGAGATCGATATGCGGTAATTGAATACGTATTTCTTTTGCTGGGTAGCTCATTGGCTCTCCTTCTTGTTAATTTTGTACATGCTGCACTGACAACAGATTCATTGCTGCCGCCAGGCAATCCCCCTCTAACTGCACTACAGTAGCTGTAGCTAATGGCATTGAATACTGCGCGCTGCCATCACAAAACCAGCCAACTAGATTACCCAATAACGGCTGATGACCTATTAATAACAAGCTATCCACAGTATAGCTAGCCAAATAACGCTGCGCTTCAGCCACGCTACTTTCTGGGGTTAGCCAAGGTACTATTTCGGGCTCTTTGTGATAATCCACTGCCGGCAAAAAAATCTCTGCTGTTTGCCTGGCCCTAATATAGGGGCTGCATAAAACGTGGGAAAACCTGTTACCCGCGACACTTTGCGCTGCCTCAATCACTTGTTTACGACCTCGCTCAGTCAGCTGCCGCTCAGCATCTTTGCGCTGGTAGGGTTGCGCTTCACCATGACGTAACAACCAAAGCTTCATATGTATTATCTACTCTGCTGTGTCCACTTCTTTGCATGATTGATAAGCTGCTTCGCCTTCGGCCGGATAAGCTTGGGGCCAGTCAGCAATTGGCCAAGGCTTTTCATCTGTACTGAACACCTCAAAACGCCCAATTTGTAGCAAATATTGGCTTAACGAGTCACCGAAGCTCATCAGGTTTTGATGAGGCGCCGCATAGATCAAACGAAACACCAACTGCGCCAAAACCACTAACCCCAACAAGGGTACCGCTATCTGCCAAACCAACAAAAAAACCAACATCCAGGTGATACGCAAAACGATAGCTTCTCGAGCTAAACGTTTGGCTAGCCTATTCATGCTCATACTCCAAAACCCTCGGTGGAGATAAAGTCAACCTCTGTTTTGGGCTCGCCCAGCATCAAACCACCCACCACCTGCTTCATGGTGTAGCCATCAAACAACACGGCATACAAGCCCGTAACCAAGGGCATATAAACATCCAGTTCTTCGGCTTTCTGTTTGAGCACCTTAATAGCTGTCTCTTATA